>JGI25331J36430_1001864_pt1 | contig 10568 bp, 13 predicted proteins | sample HigsolmetaAR206D_FD_36430 | JGI IMG/M metagenome (IMG submission 36430) | reverse complement strand
TAAAATTGCCTTCATGACCATCCCTCCAATACGTGTTCATCCTTATTTTCTTCCAAACCTTTCGTAAATATACCTCTATGGGGAAATTCATGTACTGATGGTTTTTTATGGTAGAAATTGCGATGGGCATAAAAAATAGTGGGGAATACACCGTGGTTATATCGTGAGGTTCTATCATTGTCTTAGCAACCCATGATCATCGTCCATCAAACTTAGGGTCTCATATTCATCAACAAGCGATCTTTATGCAATGATTCCGTACATTTCTCGCCATTTGAAGGCATTATTAACAGGAAGATGCCTTCCTAAACATTAAAAGCCCCGACGGTTACCAATACTGGTTAACCGATAGGGGCTCTATGCTATTCATGTAGTCTGCCAACATCATCAAACTGGGTAGCAACCGATGTTTCCCAATACCACCGGAATCTCATACGATGAAAAAACGCGTTCCAATGTATTGTGCGCTAAATGGCTTCGCCTCCGTTATTATTTCGCCCTCGGATGATAAGCAAGGTAATGATCTTTTAACTTAATCTCCGATAAGCGCCGATAGATTTGTGTCGTTGATAAATCCGCATGGCCGAGCATTTCCTGAACCGCCCGTATGTCGGCACCGTTTTGCAAAAGGTGAGCCGCAAAAGAATGCCGAAGCGTTTGCGGCGTAAGGGGTTTTAGAATACCCGCTTTTTCAGCCGTTTTCTTGACGATTTTCCAAAAGCCTTGACGGGACAAACGTCGCCCGTTACGGTTTAAAAATAACGCTTGCTCCGCCTCTTTTAAAAGATGGGGGCGCCCGTTATCCATGTACCTTTTTACGGCAGCTGCGGCAGGGTTACCGAGCGGAACGATCCGTTCTTTTCCGTGATGGCCAATACATTTTAAAAACCCAAAGGCAGGCTGAACATCATCCACATTTAAGGCGATGAGTTCAGAAGCGCGCAATCCGGTAGCATAAAGCACTTCGAGCATCGCCTGGTCACGCAAGCCCATCACTGTCTCTGTGTTCGGTGCGTCAAGCAATCGCTCGACTTCCTCTGGTGTAAGGATGTTGGGGAGACGTCGCTCCGTTTTTGGGGAATGAACCGCATGGGTGGGATCATGGCTCGTCCGCCCCGCTCGCAATAAATACCGATGAAAAGCTTTTAGGCTAGATAATTGTCTGGCAATGGTGGCGCGTTCCCGTCCCTTATCTTTTAAAAAGTAAAGGTACCGATAAATCATCGCTTCATCCACACTTTGCCAATCGGAAACGCCACGGATGTTTGTTATGTATGCCACATATTGTTCCAAATCCCGGCGATAAGAAGCTGCTGTATTAGGGCTTGCATCTTTTTCTGTGATCAGTGCTTCAATAAAAGCCTTGACATCCCCACGCATCTCATTATTCCCCGTTTCTTAAAAATTGCAAAAGGCGCTGGAAACCATCCCCATCAACGGGCCCCTTCTCTCCTTCCGGATTAAAGACTTTCACAGCCCCATCGTCTGGTTCCTCGTACTTATGAAAACTTTTATAGTTTTGATCGAGCCACTGGAGCCCAAAATAAAAAAGGATGGTGCAAATGACAAAAAGAAGAAAGACTTTTAATGTGTCTAAAATCAATGTCATGAATGGCTTCATTGCTATTACCCGCTTTCCAACTTCTACGTACTACATCTTAGTACAAGATATGCCAAAAGAATGCGGGTTTATACATGAAGCCGTATGGGAAACCGGAGCGGGCTTTCCATCATCTCATTGTGCATCTAAAAAACCTTCTCCATCACTCGGAAAAGGTCTGTTTGATCTTGTTTAGCTATTAATCTTTTGTTTCCTCTTTTTTGTTCTGACAGCGATAGCAAATGCCATGGAACGTCAAGCGATGATCCTTAATGATAAAATGCCAATCCCGCTCAACCACTTGTTCGACATCGCCGAGGAGATCTTCTTGAATTTCATCCACCGCCCCGCATTCGATACAGACGAGATGATGGTGAAAATGTTCGGCTCCCTCGCGGCGGAGGTCGTAGCGGGAGACACCATCGCCGAAATTAATTTTATCGACAACCTTCAATTCGGTTAGAAGCTCAAGCGTTCGGTAAACCGTTGCCAATCCGATTTCTGGTGCCTTTTCCTTAACAAGTAGATACACATCTTCTGCGCTTAAATGGTCTTTCTCATTTTCCAATAAAACCCTGACCGTCGCTTCTCTTTGTGGGGTCAGTTTATATTTTTGGGAGTGCAATTGCTTTTTTATCCGATCGATTCGGCTCTCCATTTTTCCGCCTCCCCGGCCATACTTCTAAAAATATTATAAACAGACCGAGAAGATGTGTCAAAATAAAATTATTCTAATTTATAGCTTATAATAATTTTTATTTGTTAACGGTTGAAAATAGTCATATTCTTGTTATACGCTACGGTTTGCCGACAACGCCCTGCATTAAGATAGGGGAGACATACGCTTCAAAACAGGCGGCAAGAAAAATGGCCGCAACGATCATGCCGAAGAGCCCCACATAATTTAAAAATTGCGGGAGAAGCGGGTTCTTCCTCGTTCGAATTAAAAGTTGGCGGATCATTTTCAGCGAAAAGGCAACAGACGCGGCACTGGCAATGATAAAAATAGGGATCATCAGTAAATTTTGCGGAAAAACGCTTGCCATCGCAATGATAAACCCATGTAAACCCATCCGGTTCACGAGAAAACCAACCGTAAAGCCAACAACGATCCCTTTTAAAAACAATAGAATAAAAATGATGGGTAAACCAATCATCGATAAGCCAAGCAACCAGATCAATCCAAGGTATTGCAAATAATTTTTAAAACTNTCACCCAGCATCGCTCCCCGGTCTGCCAATTGCCCTTCAGAGACTTGTCCNAAAAAACGTTGCAANTACGTCAGTAAATTCGCTTTGGTTTGTTGTGGCAGGCTGTTGACAATAATCGCACCAAAGACGATCCCCATTAAAAACAAAACAATGATGAAAATATAAATGGATAAGTTATCTTCAACATGTTTGGCAATCTTTTGTTTTACTGTGACAGGCATCGGTTTTCCCCCTCGTCTTGCTCTTAGTAGCATTCTATGACGAGGGAGCGAATCTATGACATTTTTAATAGAAAAATTAATAGAACAAAGGCGCCGGAAACTTACCGGCTAGACTAGAAGCAAGCGGTTAATCGATCACTATGGTCCCAATACATTATTCGGCTTTTACTTTCCCATATTGGCCGGCACCGCCCGTTTCGACGGCGAGTTTGCCTTCCCTTGCTAAAGCGATCAAGGACGCCGTCTCAGCGCCGACAACCTCTGTTAACGCTTCAACTGAGGCTCTATGAAGGATATTCATCTCCGTGCCAAATGCTTGTATGAGCTTCTCCAATGTTTTTTTACCGACTTTCGGAATAAATTCAAGAGGAACTTGATGCACGTAAGGCGGGCGACCAGGTCGGGGGCCGGTGCTATCGGCCAGTTCTTCCAAACGATCGCGCACGCCTTTTACCACTCTTCCGTGACCGCAATAAGGACAGCGCTCACCTTTCACGTAATTTTCGATGAGTTCCATACAGTCGGCGCACCGTGTGCGGTGATATTTTCCTAGCCTCGGGTTCAATCCGTAGTTGGCAAGGATATCACGACCGTCCTCTTGGTGAAGGGCGCGTTTTAACTCCATAAATGACGGATGATCCAGTTTAAGTGCCTGATACTCTCGACCAATTTTCGGCAAGGAATGGGCATCTGAATTCGTCACGAACGTAAAAGCATGTAATTCCTGGATTTGGTCCGCCATTTCCGTATCAGAACTTAATCCGAGTTCAATGGCATCAATAAGATCGGGATCTAAAATCTCGTTTATAGAACGCTTGACACCGGCCCCGTAGACGCTTTTAAAAGGTGTAAACACGTGGGCCGGGATAAACAGCCCGCCCAATTCTTTGACTTTTTTCTGCAGTTGACGCGCAGTTCCGTAAAAACGCTGTGTGCTCAAGCTGATATTGGTCACATGGCGAGCCAGCCAATCGCTGAAAGTACTCATTTTATTAAGGGTTGGAAAATACGCGAGCACATGTAGAGGCCCCTGGCAGTACTCATCTTTCACTTCGATTTCGCAACCGGGGATGAGAACGGTTTTGTAAAACTTCAGTCCCCCGTCCGAAAGTTCCTGAACGTCGCCACGGGAAACCATGTCCCGGATTTGCGCGATGACCTCTGGCACCTGACAATCGATCACACCGACGATGTCGATGCCTTTCCGTAAGCTTGCTTCTCTTAAAATCCGGTCGATGGTGAGCGTCTTCGCTCCAGTGATTTTAACTGGACGCCCTGAAAGCGTCCTTCCGATGTGAATATGTAAATCCGCATAAAATGTTGAAAACATATTAACCCTTCTTCGTACTGGTAAGAAAATTTCTCATTGTTCAGACCTGTATAAGTGTAACTAAGGCTCTGCCTTCACCCATCAAGCTTGGCAGAGCCAAGTTTTCTTTATTTGGAAGATTGACCTTGTTTCATTTGTAAAAATTGCACGGCGAACACCGTTTTGGCATCAAAGATCGCTTCTGTTTTCATTAATTTTAAAGCCTCTTCCAACGTCACCTCATAATTATCCAAAAATTCGTCTTCATCTAAATGGCGCTCTCCGGAAATAAGGGTATCCGTATAATAGATGTGAAGCACTTCATCAGCGAACCCAGGCGAAGTCGCAAAGGAAACAACGTGCTCGATGTCTCGGCACGTATACCCCGTTTCTTCTTTTAATTCACGAAGAGCGCACGCTTTCGGATCCTCTCCAGGGTCCAGTTTTCCCGCCGGGATTTCAAACAAAGCCCGTTCTAAAGGTTTGCGAAATTGTTTAACAAGGACAAGCTTTCCCTCATCCGTCACGGCAATGACGGCCACAGCTCCCGGGTGCTTAATGAGTTCCCGCGTAGCCAATTTCCCGTTCGGCAGTTCCACTTCATCCACGCATAATTCAATGATTTTCCCTTTAAAGATGGATTGTGATCGTATGGTTTTTTCGGTGAAGTCCGTCATCATCATAACCTCTTTCCTATAACCTTCATCCATTGTATCATAAACAACTCTAAAAACAGAAAAAGCCGCGAAAACGAGCGGCTTCTATACCCATTATTTCGTATATTCCCGATTAATCCGGATGTAATCGCGTTCCTCCTCGGGCACATCTTCTTCCTTAAAAATGGCGTCGGACGGACAAACTTCTTGACATGCCCCGCAATCGATGCAGATCTCGGGATTGATATAGCACATGTTTGCCCCTTCAAGAATGCAGTTCACCGGACATACTTCAATGCATGCTTCCCATTTTTCACCGACACAACGTGAGGTAATGACATAAGCCATTGGCAAATCTCCTGATCTTTACTTTTTATTTGAAATGATAGGGAAAACCCTAATCATTTTGATGAGATAGAAAAATAAAAGCACAACAAGCANAACTGTGATCCAAATGTTTCGATACCCAAGGCCTTTAAAGACAGCATTCAACAATAAAGGAACGGTTGCGGAAAAGGCCGTCAATTTCCATAAATGATGATACGTTAATTTCCGCTTCATCACCGTTTTGATCACGTAAGCCGCCGCCGAAAGGAGCGAGATGGCAATGATCCCGATAAAAATGATGTATAACGGATAGAAAAGAAACACTTGCAAATACAAAACGCTTTCGTAAGTTTGATTGGAAAAACGACCGTTAACCAAAAGGTCGATAATATCAGGCACTGATGAGAGAAGCATGAGAATAAAGATATAAAGTAACGTATCCCTCATGCTCACACGGTTTAATGCGAAAACCGAAGCTTTTCCGGGCATCCTCATGCAGTTTTGTAATATGCGGAAAAACGCCACGCTTGTCCGTCCCCTTATGCATAATGGATCGTTAAACCAATATCCTATTTATATCGTACATGACCCGTAGCTTTTTTCAAGAAAAAAAGCGCCTCACGTGCCATATAAATGAATAAGGAGGAGTCTCGCGCCTCCTTTTAGTATTAGCGAATTTCCGTTTTAAAAATGGCTGCCATATGATTGAGGAAAAGGTCATGCTGGTCGGTAAAGGTCGCCATGCCCTTTGCGTGAGCTACGGTTTTATACCCTCTGGAATAAGCGCCGTACGCCGTTAGAAAATCACAAATATCTGTGCAAACACCGGTTAAGTGGACGGTGTCCACCTGTTTTTCTTTTAAAATATTATCTAAATTCGTACCGAAAAAGGCATCATATTCAGGTTTTGGAACATAGAAAACATTGGGATGGTCTTTATGTTCTTCATACCACTCTTGAAGCGGCCCGTACAACGCTTGTCCCCACGTCCCCTTGACATTATGCCTCGGCCATAAGTCAAAATGCGGATCGTTTTCTTCGTGAGCATCCATGCAGACAACAACGGCCTTCCCTTCCGCAATAAACGCCTCGGCTCTTTCAATGATATAGGGTACAATGGACTGAGCCGGTTTTCCAGCGGTCAATCCCCCTTCATCATGGACAAAATCATTGCTCATATCAATGATTAATAACGCTTCACCCATCGCGTTCACTCTCCTTACCATCACTATAATCAATGTAATGATGGATGACAAGACACGTGCGATTCGGCTATTTTATTTTCGACTTCGCGAACATTCCCCCGCTATAATAATGAGAAGAAAAAGATAGGAGGTATTTTTATGAACAAAAACCGGCTTGGATCATCCGATCTTTATGTCAGTGAAATCGGTTTCGGAACGATGTCTTTACCGCGCGATGAAAAATTGGCTCTAAGCATCATCGATGAGGCGTACGAGCGCGGCATCAATTTCTTCGATACCGCCGACCTATATGACCAAGGCCGTATCGAAACCGTTTTAGGTAAAGCATTAAAAGGAAAACGCGATGCGGTCATTATCGCCACAAAAGGCGGCAATCACTGGGAAGCTGGAAAACCCGGCTGGTATTGGGATCCTTCGAAGGCCTATATTAAAAAAGCGTGCAAAGACAGCCTCAAGCGGCTCGGTACTGATTACATCGATTTATATCAACTGCACGGTGGCACCATTGATGACCCGATCGATGAAACGATTGAAGCTTTTGAAGAGTTGAAGCAGGAAGGCTACATTCGCTATTACGGCATCAGCTCGATCCGCCCTAATGTCATCCGCGAATATATCAAACGCTCATCCATTGTAAGCGTCATGATGCAATACAGCATTCTTGACAGGAGACCGGAAGAAGCGATGCTTGATTTGCTCTATGAAAATAACATTTCGGTCATCGCCCGCGGACCAGTAGCCAAAGGGATTTTATCCGACCACGGTTTGGCAAAGATTCCGGAGGCAGGTTATCTGGACTATAGCAAAGGGGATCTAGAAATCCTTATCCGCAACTTGAAGGAACAAACGAATCCTGAGCGAACCTTGTCGCAGACGGCTATTCTGTATAGTCTCGCCCATTCTGCTGTCGCCACAGCCATTCCGGGGGCAAGTCGCATGGCGCAGCTTGAAACAAATATAGCAGCCATTGAGGCACCGCCGCTATCTCAAGAGGAACTCAAAACCATTAAAAACTTAAGTCATGCCAACCGCTACGAGCAGCATCGTTAAATGAAGCGCAGGACACCCCGCGCTTTTCTTTTTCTATGCACGTCGATATAATCTAAAGCAGAAGTGCGCTGTAGATAATGAAAGGAAAGAAGCTGCTTCCGATCGAAGTCAGCTTCTTTTTCATTACAATTGTTTGTTTTCAATGATCATGGCAATGCCTTGCCCGCCGCCGATGCACAGGCTGGCCAACCCGTAGCGCTTCCCGCGGTTTCGCAGTTCGTAAGCGAGCGTCAGCAAAAGGCGCGCGCCGCTTGCGCCAACTGGATGCCCTAATGCAATGGCGCCGCCATTCACATTTGTTTTTTCTCTATCCAACTTTAGTTCTTTTTCGACCGCCAAGTATTGGGCGCTGAACGCTTCATTGATTTCCACGAGGTCCATTTGATCAATGGTTAAACCGGCTCGCTCCAAGGCCATCCGCGCTGCCGGAACCGGACCGATGCCCATAATGCGGGGGTCAACGCCGGCAATTCCCCATGTCACAATTTCCGCCAGTGGTTTTAAAGCTCTTTCTTTAATAAAAGCACCGGTGGCAAGCACTAAGGCAGCCGCTCCGTCGTTAATGCCGCTGGCGTTTCCCGCCGTCACGGTCCCGTCCTTTTTAAATGATGGGCGGAGCAGAGCCAGTTTTTCCATCGATGTGTTGTCACGTATATGTTCATCGCGTTCAACTTTACCTTTTTTCGTTTCAACGGCGACAATTTCTTCAGCCAAACGCCCGCATTCCCGAGCGCGTTGGGCCCGCTGATGACTTAACAGCGCAAAGGCGTCTTGCTCTTCTCTTGAAATGTTGTATTGTTCCGCCAAATTTTCAGCGGTCATGCCCATGCCGCAGCCGATATAGTCGTCCGTCAAAGTTCTAAGCAGCATGTCCTCCAATTGGATCGGTCCGAACTTTCCGCCGTTACAGCGCGAGGTAAAGTCTGCTCTTGGGCTTAATGACATATTTTCCGCACCGCCGACAAGCGACGTGCGCGCCTCGCCGAGAAGCATCGCTTGCGCTGCCGAAACCACGGCTTGGAGCCCNGAACCGCAAAGGCGNTTGACCGTCAANGCCGGAACATGNTCCGGAACACCTGACTTCAACGCGATATGCCGTGCNAGGTAAGCGGCGTTCGNGTCGGAATGAATCACATTGCCGAATACGACGTGTTCAATGTCCCCGGCTTCAACNCCAGCCCGGCGCACCGCTTCAACTGACGCGGCCTTTCCCAGTTCAATGCTCGAAATATCTTTGAGACTTCCGCCCATGGTGCCAAATGGGGTTCTCGCCCCATCAAGGATGAAAACGTTTGTCATATGCCGGATTCTCCCTATCGTTTTTCTTTTATCATACACGATTTTTTCGAACTTCTACATTGTTTCAAACGATTTTTAAAGTTAAAATTGTAAGGGGTTACATTTAAAGACGGGAGGCTTAGCGCATGACATTACCGAAAACCGTGACACTGATTGAAGTCGGGCCCCGTGACGGCCTTCAAAATGAAAAAAATATCATTCCTACCGGTATTAAAATCAAATTTATAGAGGCCTTGAAACAAGCCAATATACGCGAGTTGGAACTCACTTCATTTGTTTCTCCCAAATGGGTGCCGCAAATGAAGGATGCCGACGAAATTATAAAAGCTTGTTTGGAACCGGGAAAACGCCATTTCGTTTTGGCGCCCAATCAAAAAGGAGTGGAGCGTTTTTACGCCGCCGGTTGCGACCACATCGCTGTTTTTGTCGGCGTGAGCACCACTTTTAATAAAAAAAATATTAACAAGACGACGGAAGAAAGCATGGCGGAACTTGCGCCTTTGATTCGTGATTTAAAAGCTCGCGGCAAATTTGTCCGTGCCTGTATATCCACGGCCTTTTATTGTCCTTATGAAGGAAAGGTGGAAAAAGAGGCAGTCATCGACCTTTGCGGCCGCTTTGCCGAGCTCGGCGTTGACGAACTGAGTGTTGCCGACACCATCGGTATGGCCAATCCGAAAGATGTTTATGCCTTGTTCAGCCGGTTAAAGGAAAGCCTCCCAGAGAACATATTACTGACTGGCCATTTCCATAACACACGTGGCACGGCGCTTGCCAATATATATGCATCCCTTGAAGCGGGGGTTGACCGGTTTGATACATCAGCCGGCGGACTTGGCGGTTGCCCCTTTGCGCCCGGTGCGAGCGGTAACGTAGCCACGGAGGATGTTTTGTTTATGCTCAATGAGATGGAGATTGAAACCGGCATCGACATGGAAAAGCTGCTTGAAGCCGTTGATCTCATCCGCCCACACATCACGCGGTCACTGGACAGCAAAATATACGGGCTGCGGATGGCCGGGAACCATACGTGATTTTCCTCTTACCGCTTACGTTATAGGCAATTCATTTTCTATGAAATGAGCCATCTGCTATGATAAATAAAAAAGAGAAAAGGTGGTCATAATGAAGCCGATTCATTCACATGATGAGTTTGAAAAAATTATTTCCGGGCCGAAACGCGCGCTCATTACATTCAAAGCCGGTTGGTGCCCCGATTGCAAGCGATTGGATATGTTCATTAACCCGATTATAGAAGCCCATCCCGAATTCGACTGGTATGAAATCGACCGCGATCAATTTCCGGAACTTGCCGAAAAGTATCAAGTGATGGGCATTCCGAGCCTGCTCGTGTTTGATGGCGGTGAAAAAATCGCACATCTCCACAGCGCCAACGCTAAAACGCCAGAAGACGTTCAAAACTATTTGGCAAGCGTGCCGAAGTAGTTTTTGCGCAATGAATGAAAAACCGGGCCTTCGCCCGGTCTTTTTAGATTTAAGGCATCAAAGCGGCTGAATGCTCCAATGAAAAGACCATTTCGAGCCTTTGCCCTTCTCAAATTGGCTTTTAGGATACAGATATTGGCAAAATAACCTTAGATCTAGTCCCGTTTTTCCAGTAAATTCAAGCTAAATGCCATTTCAAAAAAATTTTTAGCCCGAAATGGTTGATAGAACTTAAGCCAAGCC
>JGI25331J36430_1001859_pt1 | contig 10578 bp, 8 predicted proteins | sample HigsolmetaAR206D_FD_36430 | JGI IMG/M metagenome (IMG submission 36430) | reverse complement strand
GATGTGGCGGGCGTCGTCAAGGCCAATGCCTATGGCCTCGGCATCGAGCCGGTGGCCAGAACGCTGTGGGAGGAAGGCTGTCGCCGCTTCTTCGTGGCGCTTCCGCACGAGGGCATCGTNCTGCGGCAGATCCTGCCCGAAGCGGACATCTTCGTCTTCAATGGCCTGTTCGGCGCGGAAGCCGCCGCGGCCTACGGCGCAGCTCGGCTGATCCCGGTGCTGAACTCCCCTACCGACCTTTCCATGTGGGAAGCCTACGGCTGGGACGGCGACGTCCGCCGCCCCTGCGCTCTCCATGTGGAGACGGGCATCAACCGCCTTGGCCTGACCGCTGACCATGCCCGCCAGTTCGCGGAGGAGAATGCGCTGACCGGCGCCCTCACCCCAATCCTGGTCATGACCCACCTGGCCTGCGCCGACGTTCCGGGCCATCCGATGAGCGCCGCGCAGCTCGCCCGTTTCCGGGAACTGCGCCGGCTGTTTCCCGATGCCGCGGCGAGCATCGCCAATTCAGCCGGCGTTTTCCTGGGTGGCGACTATCTGTGCGACGTGGTCCGCCCCGGCATTGCGCTCTATGGCGGTAATCCGATCTCGGGGATGGAGAGCCCGCTGCGCCCGGTGGTGACGGCGCTCTCCCGCGTCGCCCAGATCAGGCACCTGAATGCCGGCGAGACCGTCGGCTACGGGGCTACACCCGTGCATCGCGACTCCATCATCGCGGTCGGCTCCACCGGCTATGCGGACGGCTACCACCGCGCGCTCTCCCGCACGGGCAGCCCGGCTGAGCGCATTCCGGCCCACAGTTTCATCCATGGCCGCCGTGTGCCCGTGATCGGCCGCATCTCCATGGATCTGACTCTGTTCGATGTGACGGACCTGGGCGAGAACGCCGTGGCGCCCGGGGACATGATCGAGCTGTTCGGTCCGAACATCCCGCTGGACGAGGTGGCGAATGCCTGCGGCACCATCTCCTATGAACTGCTGACCTCGCTCGGACAGCGGTACTATCGGGAATATGTGAGAAAACAGAGCTGATGGCGCGGCCACGGAGTCAATTCGTCTGCCAGAACTGCGGCACGGTGCACGCCCGCTGGGCAGGCAAGTGTGATGGCTGCGGCGAGTGGAACACCCTCGTCGAGGAAGGCACCTCCGGCGGCATCGGCAGCGGTCCGCAGACGGCCCGCAAGGCGCGCGCCGGCACGCCGGTCACACTCACCACCCTTTCCGGTGACATCGAGGATGCACCACGCATCAGGACCGGCATCGAGGAGCTTGACCGTGTAACCGGCGGCGGCTTCGTGCGTGGCTCCGCCCTGCTGGTTGGCGGCGATCCCGGCATCGGCAAGTCGACCCTTCTGACCCAGGCGGCGGCCGCTCTTGCCGAGAAGGGCCACCGCATCGTCTATGTGTCGGGCGAAGAGGCAGTGGCGCAGATCCGGCTGCGGGCCCAGCGCATCGGCGTGGCCGACAAGCCCGTGGAGCTTGCGGCCGAGACCAATGTAGAGAACATCCTCGCCACCCTCGAGGGCGGCCGCCGGCCCGACCTCGTGATCCTCGACTCCATCCAGACCCTGTGGACGGACATGGCGGATTCCGCCCCGGGCACCGTGACCCAGGTGCGCGCCGCCGCCCAGGCCATGATCCGCTACGCCAAGTCCACCGGCGCGGCGATCGTCCTCGTCGGCCACGTCACCAAGGAGGGCCAGATCGCGGGCCCCCGCGTGGTCGAGCACATGGTGGACGGCGTTCTCTACTTCGAGGGCGAAGGCGGTCATCATTACCGCATCCTGCGCACGGTGAAGAACCGCTTCGGCCCAACCGACGAGATCGGCGTCTTCGAAATGGGCGACAAGGGCCTGCGCGAGGTCCCGAACCCGTCCGAGCTGTTCATGGGCGACCGCACCGCCGCCGCCCCGGGAACCGCGGTCTTTGCCGCGATGGAAGGCACCCGCCCGCTGCTCGTGGAGATCCAGGCGCTGGTCGCCCCCTCTCCCCTCGGCACGCCGCGCCGCGCCGTGATCGGATGGGACGCCTCGCGCCTGTCGATGGTGCTGGCCGTGCTGGAAGCCCATTGCGGGGTCCGCTTCTCCCAGCACGATGTCTACCTCAATGTCGCCGGCGGTTACCGTATAAGCGAGCCGGCAGCCGACGTTGCCGTCGCCGCGGCGCTCATCTCTTCCCTCACCGGACTTGCCCTGCCGCATGATTGCGTCTATTTCGGCGAAATCAGCCTGTCCGGAGCGATCAGACCGGTCTCCCACGCATCGAGCCGGCTGAAGGAGTCCGAAAAGCTCGGCTTCACGCAGGCGGTCATGCCTCCGGGTAACGAAGAGATTGTGGGAGGCATCTGGTCAAGAGCATATAGGCCTCGCGAGCTGGCGGACCTTGTAGTAAGGATTGCGGGCGCTTCCGCGGGCACCAACAGGAACAGAGCCAGGATCGAAAACCGGCCGGCGAATGAATTGGGGTAGCAATGCCGATTACGCTTCTTGATGGAATCTTCATCGGGTTCACGTTGATCTCCGCCATTCTGGCGATGATCCGTGGTTTCTCGCGCGAGATTCTGTCGATCGCATCCTGGGCGGTCGCCGCCGTTGCGGCATTTTTTCTCTATCCCGTGGTCTTGCCCTACATTACCCCCCATATTAGCAACGCGATGATCGCGCTTGCCCTGGCGGCTGCCTCTGTTTTTCTCGTCGTGCTGATCATTGCCACGCTCATCACGATGAAGATCGCGGATTTCATCATAGACTCGCGCATCGGTGCGCTGGATCGCACGCTGGGCTTTGTCTATGGCGCCGCACGTGGCATCATTGTCATGGCAGTCGGGTTCCTGTTTCTGACCTGGCTGCTGGGTGCGAACCCGCCGACCTGGGTCGCCGAGGCGAAGTCGAAGCCTCTGCTCGAGGGTGTTGGTACATGGCTAAAGGATCTGCTGCCGGAGGACCCGGAGATTTCCATCCTCGACAAGCTGACACCCGGCGCGACTGAAGAGACCGCGACGAACAACTGACGGCTGGCAAGGCCACCGCCCAAGCTGCAGACCGAATGAAAGGCAAGCCGGCAATGGCTGTTGAATGCGTTATTCCTGACGAAGGCGACGATCACTTTCACGACGAATGTGGCGTCTTTGGCATCTTTGGCCGCAAGGATGCAGCTGCAATCGTGGCCCTGGGCCTCCATGCTCTCCAGCATCGCGGACAGGAGGCCGCGGGCATCGTTTCCTACGACGGACACCAGTTCTTCGTCGAACGCCACGTCGGCCTGATCAGCGACAACTTCACAAAAAAGGCGGTGATCGACCGCCTGCCCGGCGCCCGGGCCATTGGCCATACCCGCTATTCCACGGCCGGCGGCTCGGGCCTGCGCAATGTCCAGCCCTTCTTCGCCGAGCTTGCCGACGGCGGCTTTGCCATCGCCCACAACGGCAACCTCACCAATGCCCGGACGATCCAGCGCGCCCTGCAGAAGCAGGGCTCGATCTTTTCGTCCACCTCGGACACCGAGACGATCCTGCACCTGGTCGCGACCAGCAAGGAGAAGGACACCAACGCCCGCTTCATCGACGGCGTGCGCCAGATCGAGGGCGCCTTCTCGCTGGTGGCGCTGACCAACAAGAAGATGATCGGCTGCCGCGATCCGCTGGGCATCCGCCCGCTGGTTCTGGGCGATCTCGACGGCTCCTACATCCTCGCCTCGGAGACCTGTGCGCTCGACATCATCGGTGCCCGCTTCGTGCGTGACATCAAGCCGGGCGAGGTGGTGGTCATCACCGAAGACGGCATCGAGAGCTTCTTCCCCTTCGAGCCGCAGCCGTCCCGCTTCTGCATCTTCGAGTACATCTATTTCGCCCGCCCGGATTCACTGGTAGAAGGCCACAACGTCTACGAGGTCCGCAAGCGCATTGGCGCCCAGCTCGCCCGCGAGCATCCCGTGGATGCCGACATCGTGATCCCCGTGCCGGACTCCGGCACGCCTGCGGCCATCGGCTTCGCGCAGGAAGCCGGCATTCCCTTCGAGCTTGGCATCATCCGCAACCACTACGTGGGCCGCACCTTCATCCAGCCGACCGATGCCATCCGCCACATGGGCGTGAAGCTCAAGCACAACGCCAACCGCCGCTCCATCGAGGGCAAGCGCGTGGTTCTGGTGGACGACTCGATCGTCCGCGGCACCACCAGCCAGAAAATCGTGCAGATGGTACGCGACGCGGGCGCGAAGGAAGTGCACATGCGCATCGCCTCCCCGCCCACGCGTGCGCCCTGCTTCTATGGCGTCGACACGCCGAGCGCCTCCAAGCTCCTGGCCTCGCGCATGTCGATGAGGAGATGGCGGAGTTCATCCGCGCCAACTCGCTGGGCTTCCTCAGCATCGAGGGCCTCTATCGCGCGCTCGATTTGCCGGGACGCAACAGCGAATGCCCGCAGTACTGCGACGCCTGCTTCACCAAAGACTATCCGACCCGTCTGACCGATCAGGAAGGAACCGACGATCTCCGTCATGCGTCCCTTCTCGGCTCCAACGCTTGACGCCAACGCGCCCCGGATCGGGACCCGCCCCTGGCTGACCACCTGATCCGGAACGCCGGCTGAACTCGGAGACTGCCTTACAATGACTGAAACTCTCGACCTTTCCGGCCAGATCGCTCTCGTTACCGGTGCTTCCCGGGGCATTGGCTATTTCCTTGCAAAGGGCCTTGCCGCCGCTGGTGCCCACGTGATTGCAGTGGCGCGTACTGTCGGCGGGCTGGAGGAACTGGACGACGAGATCAAGGCTCTCGGCGGCAGCGCGACGCTCGTGCCTCTGGATCTCACCGACATGGTCGGCATCGACCGGCTCGGCGGCGCCATTCACGAGCGCTGGGGCAAGCTGGACATCCTCGTTGCCAACGCCAGCATCNTGGGCGTGGTTTCCCCGATCGGCCATGTCGAGGCCAAGGTCTTCGAGAAGGTTATGACGGTGAACGTCATCTCCACCTGGCGCCTGATCCGCTCCGTGGACCCGCTGTTGCGCGCCGCCGAGGCAGGCCGCGCCATGGTCATGTCCTCGGGCGCAGCCCATTCGGCACGCGCTTTTATGGCCCCCTATGCCGCCTCCAAGGCGGCCGTCGAGGCCCTCGTCCGCTCCTGGGCCCACGAGACGCAGAATCTTCCGCTGCGGGTCAATGCGGTCGATCCCGGACCGACCCGGACGGCCATGCGTGCCCAGGCGATGCCCGGCGAAGATCCGAACACATTGCCGCACCCGTCTGAGGTGGCGGCGAAGATCCTGCCGCTTGCAAGCCGTTCCGTTACCGAGACCGGCGCCATTTTCCACGTGCGCGAGAACCGGTTCCTGCACTACCAGATGCCGCGCTGAGACAGGCAAACCGGTTGACGTCATCTCCCCTATGGTTACGCTAGCGAACCGCTGTGAAGAGAAGACACAGCCCGGTATCGGGTACGCTGTCCATGATGACGGCGGGGCTGGTGTTCTGTTCGTGAGCATCCCGGACTCAGAGGTGTAGCATGCTGCCAGCGGCCATTCTCATCCTTGCCCTGTTTCTTAGCCTCTGGGCCGCTGCCGCGCTTTGGCTGATGACGGCAATGAAGCTCAACTTCCGCCAGGCGTTGCTCTACGTGCCGCTGAAACTTCTGTTCGGTGTCAGGGACGACGTCATGGTTTCGGTACGCGACTCGCAGGCACCGGTGATTTACGCGGTATGGCACAGNTCGCGCCTNGAACCGGCGTTGATGCTGTCGCTCCTNCCGGANGACACGCTTCACATCCTCGACGTGGATTCCGCCCAGGCCTGGTGGCTTGATCCCTGGCGGTCCCTTGCCCGCACCATCGTCTTCAATGCGCGCCACGTGTTCGTGAGCCGTCGCTTGGTCCGCCGCCTCCGAGGACGCGGGCGTCTGGCCCTCTACCTGCCGGATGATCCCGCCCCCGACACCAAAGCCTTCCGCCTGTTCCGTGCCATCTCCCGCATCGCTGTCAGTTCCGACGCCCGAATTGTCCCGATCTATGTCGAAGGGGCAGATACGAGCATGCTCTCCCTGGACAAGGACAAGCGCTCCCGCCTGCTGCCGCGTCTGCGCATTCACGCCCTTCCGACCATGACCATCGCCGATCTGATTGCTGCCGCCGCGCCGGAAAAGCCCCTCGCCGCCGCGGCCATGTTCGACTACCTGTTGAAGGTTCGCCCGTCGCCAACCGACAGCGACTGACCGTTCCCTCTCTTGCGAAAAACAGAAAAGGTGAAATACTGCCTCTGTTGCACCGGCGCTCGTGATGAGGAGGGTACGATCGCCGGCGCGGCGGGATAAATATGGGACTATTTTTGTATTGCGTTGCGGATAATTAACTTCGCACTTAATTTTGCAGGCATGTGTCTGAGAACCGGAGGAGGGGAAATCGGACATGCTCGATCGAGCTTTGTTGAGGAATGTGGCCTGGGGATGCCTGGCCGGCGCCGCGCCGCCGGTTCTGAAATTTGCGGCCGTTTGCGCCAGCATCCAGGCGTTTGAATTGCCATCAGCCGGATTTCTGGCAGGTTCAGCGCTGCTGACCGCTGCGGGAGGCTTTGCGGCCTGGGCTCTAACCGGGAGGGAAACCAGGGTCGTGGCCGCGCTGCTCGCTGGCGCCGCGGTTCCCGCGCTCATTGCGGTTGGGCTTTCCGACTACGTTGAGAACAGCCGCCTGAGCCGGGTTAGCCTGGCGTCGCTTGTCAACTCTCCGGCACGCGCAGAACAGCCCGCCGATGGCAATCACGCCGCCGAGACGGTGGCCTACCGCGGCGGTAGTGTGCTTGTGATTTCGCCGCGCGTGGACGGCGAGCTGCCGACAGTTCCGCTATCTGTCAGCGCGGAGGTTATAAGCCCCTCGGGCGACCGGCGCCTGGCTGACATCGGCGAGATAACCAGCTTCAGCGCGCCCACGGCGTTCACCCTGCCCGCCGGAACCCGGACCGTCTACATTGCCGGCCATGAGGTGGATGGCCTCGACCTGGATTCGCCGGTGCAAATGCTGGATCTGGCCCTTTCGACGGTTCCAACGGAATCGGGCGACTTCCTCTGGGCCCTCGGCCTGAAACGGGAGTACGAGATCTTCGGCATGGCCTTTGGCGTGCAAACGCAGATGAAGGCGCAGGATCAGGGTGTCCTCGAAAACAGCTGAACTGCCGTTGTGGCAGCGCGGCTCAAACTGACTGGGCTGAAGGGTGTTCGGGCTCCGGTCCGAGCCTGAAAGGGCATCCCTTCCGATCAGGCGCGATAACCGGCACTGTTGCAAGCCTCTTCGCGTGGCCGAGAATTTATTCGTCGGCCCCGGAAGCGGCATTGCCCGCCTTGCTCTGCAGCGTGTCGCCCCCTGCGGCCGTTTCCTTCTCCGCCTCGAGGCGGGCGCGCCGGGCGTAGGCACGGGCGCTGAAGCCGAGGAAGATGATGTAGGCGATCGCTGCAGCGGCGACGGTTTGCCAGGTGTAGCTCGCCAGCAGAAACACCAGTGCCACAAACACCAGCATGAGCGGCATCACGAACTCGCGGCGTACCCGCGTGCCCGACACCTTGCCCGAGTAGACCGGCAGGCGGCTGATCATCAGCATGGCGATGACGATGGTGTAGACGGAAGCGCCGATGGCGACGCTGTCGTTGACCGGGAAACCGAGGAAACCGAAATAGATCGGCAGCATCACGAGAACGCCGCCCGCTGGCGCGGGAACGCCGACGAAATAGTCCCCTTCCCAGGCGGGACGGTTTTGGTCCTCGAGCGCCACGTTGAAACGGGCAAGCCGCAGCGCGCAGGCGATCGCGAAAACGAGGGCTGCGATCCAACCGAACGTGTGCGCCTTGTCAAGCAGGTAGGCGTAGAGCACCAGGCCCGGCGCCACGCCGAAATTGACGATGTCGGCGAGCGAGTCGAGCTGTTCGCCGAACTTGGAGCTCGCCTTGAGCATCCGCGCCACACGGCCGTCGACGGCATCAAGCGATGCCGCGATCAGCACCATGATCACCGCTGTCTCGAACCGGCCGTCATAAGCGAGCCGGATGCCGGAGAGGCCCGCGCAGATGGCGATGATGGTGATCATGTTGGGAATGATCATCCGCAACGGAATCTCGCGCAACCGCGGGCCGCCTCCCCCATGCGGTTCAAACGGAGCAAACGGCCCTGCCATCACGACACCCTCACGAGGGGAGCCGGAGCGGGGCTGCCGAACTCTGCGATGATGGTCTCGCCGCCCACGGACGTCTGGCCCACGGCGACACGCGGGCGGGCGCCCTCAGGCAGGTAGACGTCCACGCGCGAGCCGAAGCGGATCAGGCCGAAGCGCTCGCCTGCCTGGATTTCCGCGGGGGGCTGTGCCCAGCACACGATGCGGCGCGCCACCAGGCCCGCGATCTGCACGACGCCGACCGGACCGTGGCCCGTCTCGATGACGAGACCGTTGCGTTCATTTTCTTCGCTCGCCTTGTCGAGGTCGGCGTTGAGGAAGCGGCCGGGCCTGTACTCGATCAGCGAGATGCGCCCCTTCACCGGCGAGCGGTTGATGTGGCACGAGAACACGTCCATGAAGATGGAGATGCGCAGCATCTCGCCTTCGAGGCCGAGTTCCTTCGGCGGATAAGCCGGCCCCACAGCCGAGATCGTGCCGTCGGCGGGCGCGATGACCAGCCTGTCGTCGATCGGTGTGTAACGTTCGGGATCGCGGAAGAAATAGATGCACCAGACGGTGAAAACGAGGCCGATCCAGAACAGCGGCTCCCAGATCAGTCCGAGCAGGAGCGAGCCGACGAAGAAGCCGGCGATGAACGGGTAGCCCTCACGGTGGATGGGCACGAGCGTTTTCTTGATCGTGTCGGTCAGGCTCATGGTCACTCGCTTGCAGCTTCGGGGTGGAAAATCCCTACCGAAATGGGGCTGATCCGGCAACAGTTAAAGCCCCGATCGCATCCTTGCTGCACATGTCATGCCGTTCGACCGGTCCCGGCAGGTGCCCATGAACCGTAACGATACGCACTTCTCCTCATGCCCTGCCTGCCTGGATGTGAGGGGAAGAATTCGGCGTCAAACCTTCGGTTCCTCGTAAGCCGGAGACTTGCGGACCACGATGCCCATCTCGTCCTCCTCGCGGGCGCGGCGCAGGCGCTCCTCGGCTTCGGTCGCCTCGCGCTGCCGGTTCCACATCTCGGCGTAGAGCCCGCCCTTCTCCAGCAGCGACCGGTGCGTGCCGCGTTCGGCAATCTGACCGTCCCGCAGCACGATGATCTCATCGGCATTGACCACCGTGGACAGCCGGTGGGCGATGACGAGCGTCGTGCGCCCGCGGCTCACCAGGTCGAGCGCGGCCTGAATCTCCTGCTCCGTATGCGTGTCTAGCGCCGAGGTGGCCTCGTCGAGGATGAGGATGGGCGGTGCCTTGAGAATCGTGCGGGCGATCGCCACGCGCTGCTTTTCGCCACCCGAAAGCTTGAGTCCCCGTTCACCGACCATCGAATTGTAGCCGTCCGGCAGCGACTGGATGAACCCGTCGATCTGCGCGAGCGCGGCGGCGTTGCGCACCTCTTCGTCGGACGCGTCGGGGCGGCCATAGCGTATGTTGTAGGCGATCGTGTCGTTGAACAGCACGGTGTCCTGCGGAACCATGCCGATGACACGGCGCAGGCTCTCCTGCGTCACGTCGCGCACGTCCTGCCCGTCGATCAGGATCGCGCCCTTCTGGATGTCGTAGAACCGGAAGATGAGGCGCGAGATGGTCGATTTGCCGGCACCTGACGGACCGACGATGGCGACCGTCTTGCCTGCCGGAATGGTGAAGCTGATGCCCTTGAGGATTGGCCGCGCCGGATCGTAGGCGAAGTGCACGTCCTCGAACCGCACCTCGCCCTTTTCGATTCTGAGCGGTTTCGCGTCGGGCTTGTCCCTGACATCCGGCTCCACGTCGAGCAGATTGAACATCTCCTCGATGTCGGTAAGCCCCTGCCGGATCTCGCGGTAGACCGAGCCGATGAAGTTGAGCGGGATCGAGAGCTGGATGAGCAGCGCGTTGACGAAAACGAAATCGCCCACCGTGTGCGTGCCGCGGCTCACCTCCAGCGCCGACATGACCATGATGATCGTCATGCCGATGCCGAAGATCACCCCCTGGCCGAAGTTCAGCCAGCCGAGCGACGTCCAGGTCTTGGTCGCGGCCTGCTCGTAGCGCGCCATGGAGCGGTCGAAACGGCGGGACTCCATCTCCTCGTTGTTGAAATACTTGACCGTCTCATAGTTGAGCAGCGAGTCCACGGCCTTGGTGTTGGCGTCGGTGTCGGATCGGTTCATCTCCCGGCGAATGGCGATGCGCCAGTCGCTCGCCTTGACGGTGAACCAGACGTAGAGCCACACGGTGACGGCCACCACCGCGAGATAGGTCCAGCCATAGACGAAGAGGAGGATGCCGGCCGACAGCACGAATTCGAGTACCGTCGGCACCGAGTTAAGAATGGTGAAGCGGACGACGATCTCGATGCCCTTCGTGCCGCGCTCGATGATGCGCGACAAACCGCCCGTGCGCCGCTCCAGGTGAAAACGCAGCGACAGCGCGTGCAGATGCACGAA
>JGI25331J36430_1001836_pt1 | contig 10659 bp, 8 predicted proteins | sample HigsolmetaAR206D_FD_36430 | JGI IMG/M metagenome (IMG submission 36430) | reverse complement strand
GCGGTGATCGGCCGGGTGATCAACATCCGGCCGTCCTGGGTCGGAGCGGCGGCGGTGCGGGCGTCGGCGCTGTTGCCCGACGCCGTGGCCAACCGCCATCTGGCCACGATCGCGGCGCGTTCGGCGCTGCGGCTGCCCGATCCGGTGGAGGTGCGGGCCCTCTAGGTCGGGCCCCGAGCTCAGCGGGCGACGCCCAGCGGCGCCAGCACCGTCGAGCAGACCTGGCGCAGGTCGACGATGCCCAGGAAGGCGCCCTTTCGGATGGCGCCGCAGCCGGTGGTCGGGGTGGCCGACCGGGCCGGAACGGCCTGCTGGGCGGGCGCCCGGAACACCGCCGGGCTGGCGCCGTGCACGCCGCACTTCGGCCAGGCCTTCAGCCCCTGGGTGGCCAGCACCCGCTCGGCGACCTGGATCTGCTGTTCCCGGGTGGCGGTGGCCGGCGAACCCACTCCGCCGTGCGCGGTCCAGGTGGACGGCTTGAACTGCAGGCCGCCGTAGTGGCCGTTGCCGGTGTCGGCGGCCCAGTTGCCGCCGGACTCGCACTGCGCGATGGCGTCCCAGTTCACCGAGTCGGCCTGGGCCTGCGGGGCCGCGAGTCCCAGCGGGATGACCGCGAACCCGGCGCCGGCGGCGGCCAGCCAGACGGTCCTGACGACGGTGGTGCGAATGGTGCGCTTCATGCTGCGTTTCCTTCCCCGACCCGGTGACGCAGTGCGGTCATCCGGTCTGTCGGGGGGACGCCGGTCACCCGTTACAGCAGGTGCGCAAGTTTTATGAGGTACTTATCCGACGTAAGAGCACTCTGAGAATGCCTGGGTGGTGCCGGCCGGATCGGCCGACACCGCCCCATGGCAGTGCGTGGTGTGTTACCCGCGCTTGCCGCACACCGGCCAGGCGCCGATGCCCTGTGTCCGGAGCACGTTCTCGGCCACCCGGATCTGCTCCTCGCGGCTGGCATGGTGCGGCATGCCGCTCCCGCCGTTGGACCGCCAGGTGCCCAGCGCGAATTGCAGGCCCCCGTAGTAGCCGTTGCCGGTGTTGATCGACCAGTTCCCGCCCGACTCACACGCAGCGACGGCGTCCCAGTCGACGCCACTGTCCGCAGCCGCGGTTCCGGCCCCCAGCGCGATCGGAGCGACGCTCAGCGCACCGGCGATGGCGGCCCAGCCGAAGGTCTTGCGGATGTTCTTCAACACTTCTTCCTTTCGCCAAGCGCACGCCAACCGCTCCTGTCCGCGGATACACGGCAGGGCTGCGCATACAGCCGGGGTTGGGTCACACCGTCTCGGTCGGGTGCGACAGGGGGAGGCCGATCCGCCTGCCGGGGCACTACGGCTCCGCGGCCCCGGGGGCGTCCACCGCCCGCCGCGACCCCCTCACACGCATGTCTGGGGTTTGAAATTGTTTGCTCGCGTCGGAGCCATTGGGCACGCTACAAAACCCGCCGGAGGTTCGTCATCTCGACATCGAATGCATCGCAGAAAGATCACGAACAGATCACGAGCGGGCGATCTTGACGTCTGCGCAGGTCGGCGCCCGTTCCGACGTTTTTCCGGTTTCCGCATGTCACGGCGGATTCGTGAGCCAAATCACGCTGTTTTTGTGACCCAGGACACGTTTATTCGGCCGCGGAGCCGGTTCGGATGCGCTATCGGGCCCTGGTCGCCGCCCGACGCCGGCCCCGCGCCGCAACACAACCGGCGGTACAGATTCGCTGTACACCGCCCCCGCCGGATGTGAATGGTGCCGAACCGCAACAGCTTTCGAATGCGACCCGGCGGTCGACTCCAGCATGGACGACGAAATACACTGCCGCACAGGCAAAACCATCCCACCCGGGGCTACCCGATCCCTCCGACGGCCGGCGTACCCGCAACGTTGACACCCGTCAATTTCAACGGACCCCCTGATCAAGGACCATGGAATTCGCGTCGGCGAACACCACTGCCCCACCCCGGCGGCGGTGACACCGACCGAAACCCAAGCGCGCGAAAACATCCCGGACCGCCGGTACCGCCCCATTCGACCCCGGGGCGAACCGAACTCGGCCCCGTTCTCTCAGCAAAAACTCAGCTGCTCCGCCACGATCTGCCGCTATTCGAATTTCCGAACAATATCGAGAAATGTCGTGAAATTCCGATTTGAATTTGCTGCAATTGCTATCGCCGGCGCAGCGCCTCGAGCTCGGCGGCGGTGTTGACGTTGGTCAGCGCGGGCTGCGGCGGCAGCACCAGCCGGTGGGTGTCGACGGCGTCGACCAGCGCGCGCATCCGGCGCTCCCCCGCCGCGACGAGCGCGTCGATCCGGTCGGCCAGGCCGGCGCGGTACACCCCGGCCAGGTAGTGGTCACGGCCGTCGAAGGGCAGCACGACATCGGCCGGCACCCGGGCGGCGGCGTCGGCGAGCTCACCGATCAACTCGGCCGTCAGCAGCGGCATGTCCACGGCGCAGACGAACGCGCGCTCGCGGCCAGCCGCGGCCGCGGCCCGCAGCCCGCGGCCGGTGGCCGGCAGCGGCCCGAGCCCACGCACCTCGTCGCGCAGCACCTCGGCGCCGGGCAGTTCGGGCAGCGGCTGGCCGGGAGCGGCCACCACAAAGACCGGTGCGCACCGTCTCGAGACGGTGCGCACCGTGCGTTCAACGAGCGTCTCGCCCGCGAGGACGAGGGTGGCCTTGTCCCGGCCCATGCGCCGAGACGCCCCGCCCGCCAGGACCACTGCCGCCGGCGTCATCGGGGTCGCCACCGCCGCTCACATCAGTTGACGGTCCAGGTGTCCTTGCCCCGCAGCAGCGCCTGCAGCGCCGCGGCGTCGTGCGGCTTGGCCTCGCGGGCCTTGCGCACCTGCTCGCGGGCCTCGTCGTCGTAGGTGGGCCGGTGCACCTGCCGGAGGATCCCGGTCACCATGTGCTCGAGGTTCTGCTTGCTCAGCCGCGACAGCGCGAAGGCGTAGGCCGGGTCGTCGATGGTGGCGTCGTGCACCACGATCTCGTCGGCCGAGACCTCGGCGGTCTTGGCGACGTCCAGCCCGAAACCGGTCTTGACCACGCAGTACTCGCCGTTGGCGCCGAAGGTGATCGGCTCGCCGTGGCGCACGTGGATGAGCCGCTCCTCACGGCCCTCCTTGCGCAGCAGGTCGAACGACCCGTCGTTGAAGATCGGGCAGTCCTGCAGGATCTCGACCANGGCGGCACCGCGGTGGGTGGCCGCGGCGCGCAGCACCTCGGACAGCCCGGCGCGGTCGGAGTCCAGCGCGCGCCCGACGAACGTCGCCTCGGCGCCCAGCGCCAGCGACACCGGGTCGAACGGCTGGTCCAGNGAGCCCATCGGGGTCGACTTGGTGATCTTGCCGACCTCGGAGGTGGGCGAGTACTGGCCCTTGGTCAGCCCGTAGATCCGGTTGTTGAACAGCAGGATCGTGATGTTGACGTTGCGGCGCAGCGCGTGGATGAGGTGGTTGCCGCCGATGGACAGCGCGTCGCCGTCACCGGTGACCACCCACACCGACAGGTCCGGGCGGGCCAGCGCCAGGCCGGTNGCGATGGTCGGCGCGCGGCCGTGGATGGAGTGGAACCCGTAGGTCTCCATGTAGTACGGGAACCGGCTNGAGCAGCCGATGCCGCTGATGAAGACGATGTTCTCGCGGCGCAGCCCCAACTCCGGCAGGAAGCCGCGCACGGTGTTGAGGATGACGTAGTCACCGCACCCCGGGCACCACCGCGGTTCCTGGTCGCTGGCGAANTCCTTGGCCTTCTGCGGCTCGTCGGTGGTGGGCACCCCGGCGATCTTGGAGACCGGGGTCAGATTCAGATCGGTTCCGATCAGATCGGTCATTCGTCAGCTCCCACACCAGCTCCCACGGTGGCCGCGGCCAGCCGCGCGAACGTGGCCTTCTCGCTTTCCTTTTCACTGAGCGTGCCGTCCACGGCGGCGTCGATGATGCCCTCGACCTCGTCGGCCAGGAAGGCCATCCCCTCGACCTTGGTCACCGACTGCACGTCGACCAGGTACTTGGCGCGCAGCAGCAGGGCCAGCTGGCCGAGGTTCATCTCCGGCACGACCACCTTCGGGTAGCGCCGCAGCACCTCACCCAGGTTGGCCGGGAACGGGTTGAGGTGACGCAGGTGCGCCTGGGCGACCTTGACCCCCCGGCGCCGGGCGCGCCGGCAGGCCTCGCCGATCGGCCCGAACGACGAACCCCAGCCCAGCAGCAGCAGTTCCGCGTCGCCGGTCGGGTCGTCGACCTCGAGATCGGGCACGGTGATGCCGTCGACCTTGGCCTGGCGCAGCCGGACCATCAGGTCGTGGTTCTTCGGCTCGTAGGAGATGTTGCCGGCGCCGTTGGCCTTCTCCAGCCCGCCGATGCGGTGCTCCAGCCCCGGGGTGCCGGGCAGCGCGAACTGCCGGGCCAGCGTCTCGGGGTCGCGGGCGTAGGGGGCGAACGNCTCGCCCGGCTTGGCGTGGTTGGCCTCGATCGGCGCGTAGTCGGCCAGGTTCGGGATGCGCCAGGGCTCCGAACCGTTGGCGATCGCACCGTCGGACAGNATGATCACCGGCGTGCGGTAGGTCAGCGCGATGCGGGCGGCCTCCACCGCGATGTCGAAGCAGTCCGAGGCCGACCGCGGTGCCAGCACCGCCACCGGCGACTCGCCGTTGCGGCCGAACATCGCCTGCAGCAGGTCGGCCTGCTCGGTCTTGGTGGGCAGGCCGGTGGACGGGCCGCCGCGCTGCACGTCGATGACGATCAGCGGCAGCTCGGTCATCACCGCCAGGCCGATGGCCTCGGTCTTGAGCGCCACGCCCGGGCCCGAGGTGCTGGTGACGCCCAGCGCCCCGCCGTAGGAGGCACCGATGGCCGCGCCGATGCCGGCGATCTCGTCCTCGGCCTGGAAGGTGACCACGTTGAAGTGCTTGTGCTTGGACAGCTCGTGCAGGATGTCCGAGGCCGGGGTGATCGGGTAGGTGCCCAGCACCACCTGGGTGCCGGCCAGGTGCCCGGCCGCCACGATGCCGTAGGCCAGCGCGGTGTTGCCGCTGATCTGGCGGTACTCGCCGGCGGCGAGCTTGGCCGGGGCGATCTCGTAGGTGGTGCCGAACGCCTCGGTGGTCTCGCCGTAGTTCCAGCCGGCCCGCAGCGCCAGCACGTTGGCCTCGGCCACCTCGGGCTTGTTGGCGAACTTCTCCCGGATGAAGGCCTCGCTGTGCGCGAGCTCGCGGCCGTACATCCAGCTCACCAGGCCCAGGGCGAACATGTTCTTGGCGCGCTGGCCGTCCTTCTTCGACGCGCCGATCTGCTCGACCGCGCCGAGCGTCAGCGTCGTCATCGGNACGGCGTGCACGACGTAGTCCGACAGCTCGTCGGTCTCCAGCGGGTTGGCCTCGTAGCCCACCTTGGCCAGGTTGCGCTTGGTGAACTCGTCGGAGTTGGCGATGATCAGCCCGCCGCGGGGCAGATCGCCGACGTTGGCCTTGAGCGCCGCCGGGTTCATCGCCACGAGCACGTCGGGGCGGTCGCCGGCGGTGAGGATGTCGTAGTCGGCGATCTGGATCTGGAACGACGACACCCCGGGCAGCGTGCCCTGGGGCGCGCGGATCTCCGCCGGGTAGTTCGGCTGCGTGGCGAGGTCGTTGCCGAACAACGCCGCCTCGGAGGTGAACCGGTCGCCGGTGAGCTGCATGCCGTCGCCGGAGTCGCCGGCGAAGCGGATGACCACCTTCTCCAGCCGCTGCCGCGGTGCCTTCGTCTCCGGACCGGCCCCGTTCCCGCTCGGACCCATCCCCACCCTTTCCCGCACGTCNGACCAAGACCGGCCCACGCGTCGGCGCCCTGCCCGACACGCTGACACGACCGGTGGTCGTCGGATTTATGTCACTAGTAGTACCGATTATGCACTTCTCTTAGGGTGCACTTGGCCATCNGCCNGGTTTCGGTGCGCCGTTTCCTGCNCGAATCCGCAGTTCATGTCCGTGAAGTCAGCCCGAAACNCCGGATTGTGTGGTGTTCGTCACGTGTCAAGAACGTCATTCTTAAGAAGATTGGCGGTCTAATGAACCGCTCCCGGCGCGCCCGTCGATTGTTCGCTATTACCAAACACGCCGCTTCGGTTTTCACCCGCTTGACGATGAAGTCCGCAGTTCAGGGCCCTAGGCTGTATCCATGGCTCTCCGGTCCGACACCGACTACCCCGCCGACTACGACGAACACGCGGTTCAGGTCACCGCCCCCGAGGACCACGCCGCCGGCGTGAAGGCCGTCATGGTGGCCATGAAGCACGGGCTCACCGCGATGGGCCCGGTACGCACCGCCGAGTCGCTGCTCAAGGTCAACCAGCGCGAGGGCTTCGACTGCCCGGGCTGCGCCTGGCCCGAGCCGCCAGGCGGCCGCAAGATCGCCGAGTTCTGCGAGAACGGTGCCAAGGCGGTCGCCGAGGAAGCCACCAAGCGGCGGGTCACCCCGGAGTTCTTCGCCCGCCACTCGCTGGCCGACCTGGCCAACCGGCCCGAGTACTGGCTGTCCCAGCAGGGCCGGATCACCCACCCGATGGTGCTGCGCCCCGGCGACGACCACTACCGCCCGATCGGCTGGGACGAGGCCTACCGGATCATCGCCGACGAACTGCACGCCCTCGACGACCCGAACCAGGCCGCCTTCTACACCTCCGGGCGCACCAGCAACGAGGCCGCCTTCGTCTACCAGCTGTTCGTGCGCAGCCTGGGCACCAACAACCTGCCGGACTGCTCGAACCTGTGCCACGAGTCCTCCGGCACCGCGCTCACCGACGCCATCGGCATCGGCAAGGGCTCGGTGACCGTCGAGGACATCACCAACGCCGACCTGATCCTCATCGCCGGCCAGAACCCCGGCACCAACCACCCACGCATGCTGTCGGTACTGGAGCAGGCCAAGGCCAACGGCGCCAAGGTGGTCGCGATCAACCCGCTCAAGGAGGCGGGGCTGATCCGGTTCAAGGACCCGCAGAAGGTGCACGGCGTGCTCGGCCGCGGCGTGCCGATCGCCGACGAGTACGTGCAGATCCGAATCGGCGGCGACATGGCGCTGTTCGCCGGCCTGGGCCGGCTGCTGCTCGAGGCCGACGACCGCACCGGCGACGTCGTCGACCGCGACTTCATCGCCGCGCACTGCCACGGCTTCGCCGAGTACGAGCGGCGCACCCGCGCGATCGACCTGGACACCGTGCTGGAGGCCACCGGCATCGGCATCGACCAGCTGCGCCGGGTGGCCGCCATGCTGGCCGCCTCCAAGCGCACCATCATCTGCTGGGCGATGGGCCTGACCCAGCACAAGCACGCGGTGGCCACCATCCAGGAGGCGGTCAACCTGCTGCTGTTGCGCGGGATGATCGGCAAGCCCGGCGCCGGGGTGTGCCCGGTGCGCGGGCACTCCAACGTGCAGGGCGACCGCACCATGGGCATCTGGGAGAAGCCGCCGGAGTGGTTCCTGGCCGCCCTGGACCGCCGATTCGGCATCACCAGCCCGCGCGAGCACGGCTTCGACGCCGTCGACACCATCCGCGCGATGCGCGACGGCCGGGTCAGGGTGTTCATGGCGATGGGCGGCAACTTCGCCGCGGCCACCCCGGACACCGAGGTCACCGAGGCGGCGCTGCGGGAGTGTTCGCTGACCGTGCACGTCTCGACCAAGCTCAACCGCAGCCACGTGGTCCCGGGCCGCACCGCGCTGATCCTGCCGTCGCTGGGCCGCACCGACCGCGACATCCGCAACGGGGTCAAACAGGTCGTGTCGGTGGAGGATTCGATGTCGATGGTGCACCTGTCCCGTGGTGGCCTGACCCCGCCCAGCGACCAGGTGCGCAGTGAGGTGGCCATCGTCTGCGAACTCGCCCGCACCGTCCTCGGCCCGGACCACCCGGTGCCGTGGGAGACGTTCGCCGACGACTACGACACCATCCGCGACGCCATCGCCGACGTGGTCCCCGGCTGCGAGAACTACAACGAGCGGGTGCGCCAACCCGANGGCTTCCTGCTGCCGCACCCGCCGCGGGACCGCCGCGAGTTCCCCACNCGCACCGGCCGGGCGAACTTCTCCGACGCCCCGCTGCNGTGGGTGCCGGTGCCGGCGGGCCGGCTGGTGCTGCAGACACTGCGCAGCCACGACCAGTACAACACCACGATCTACGGGCTCGACGACCGCTACCGCGGGGTGCACGGCGGCCGCCGGGTCGTGTTCGTCAACCCGCGCGACATCGAGCGGTTCGGGCTGCGCGGCGGGGACCGGGTGGACCTGATCTCGGAATTCCCCGGCGCCGACGGCGATGTCGAGGAACGGCGCGCCAAGGACTTCCTGGTGGTGCCCTACGACACCCCCGAGGGCAANGCCGCGGCCTACTACCCNGAGACCAATCCGCTGGTGCCGCTCGATCACACCGCCGACAGGTCGAACACCCCGGTGTCCAAGGCGGTGGTGATCCGGCTGGAGCGTGCATGGGGCGGGTGACCACCCGCCGCCGGGCGCAGCACCTGCGCGCCGGCGCCGGCGTGGCACGGCCCGAGACCCTGGCGGTCGAGGAGCCGCTGGAGATCCGGGTGAACGGCCGGCCGGTGACGGTCACCATGCGCACCCCGGGTGCCGATGTCGAACTCGCCCAGGGCTTTCTGCTCACCGAGGGCGTGATCACCCGGCGTGACGACGTGCTGGCGGTGCGCTACTGCCGGGGCGCCACCGCCGACGGCGCCAACACCTACAACGTCCTCGACGTCACCCTGGCGNCCGGCGTGGCCCCGCCCGACACCGACATCACCCGCAACTTCTACACCACCTCGTCGTGCGGGGTGTGCGGCAAGGCGTCGCTGGAGGCGGTGCGGCTGGCCAGCCGGCACGCCCCCGGCGACGACCCGGTCCGGGTGCCGGCGACCACGCTGACCGCGTTGCCGGACCGGTTGCGCGAGGCGCAGAAGGTGTTCGCCGCCACCGGCGGGCTGCACGGGGCGGGCCTGTTCACCGCCGCCGGCGAGACCCTGGTGGTGCGCGAGGACGTCGGCCGCCACAACGCCGTGGACAAGGTGATCGGCTGGGCGCTCGAGCACGACCGCGTCCCGCTGGCCGGAACCGTGCTGCTGGTCAGCGGCCGGGCCTCCTTCGAGCTGACCCAGAAGGCCGTGATGGCCGGGATCCCGGTGCTGGCCGCGGTGTCGGCGCCGTCGTCGCTGGCGGTGGANCTGGCCGCGGAGTCCGGGGTGACCCTGGTGGCGTTCCTGCGCGGGGAGTCGATGAACGTCTACACCCGGCCGGACCGGGTCGAGCTCACCGCGCCCTGAAGCGGCGCCCCGGCCGTCTCCGGCAGCCGCAGCACGCAGGCCAGGCTCAGCGACGCCACCGCGCCCATCGTCACCGCGATCGCCCATCCCCCGTAGTCGTTCAGCAGCGCCGGGGAGATCACCGGCGGCACCGCGCCGCCGAGCACCGCGCCGAAGGTGTGTGCCAGCGCCGCGCCGGTGTAGCGGTACTGGGGCGCGAAGATCTCCGGCAGGAACGCGGCCAGCGGGCCCATGCAGACGCCGATCAGTGCGTAGGTGACCACGATCGCGACGGCGAACAGCGGCCGGCTGCCGGTCTGCACCAGCGGGAATAGCGCGAACGACCACGGCACCGCGCAGCCGAACCCCACCGCCGCCACCCGCCGGCGGCCGTGGGTGTCGCTGAGCACGGCGGCGGCGACCACGCACCCCAGCTCGACCANCCCGCCGATCACCCCGACCAGCAGCACGAAGTTCGTCGAGAAGTCCAGGTGGTCGGTGGCGTAGTGNGTGAAGAAGGTGCCGGCCTGAAAGACCAGCATGGGCGCGCACGCCGCCACGCCGGCGGCCAGCAGCAGCTGCCGGCCCTGGCGGCGCAGCAGGGCCGCGATGGGCGCGGCCGGCGCNTGACCGGCCGGCTCGGCGAACGCCGGTGACTCCTCGACGCGCAGCCGGATGTAGAGCGCGGTGACGATGAGCACGGCCGACAGCAGGAACGGGATGCGCCAGCCCCACTGCAGGAACGCCTCGCTGTCGGTGCCGAAGCCGAAGTGCACCAGCAGGAACACCAGGTTCGCCAGCACCACCGCGGTGCCGAGGCCGAGCTGGGTGAACATGCCGTAGAAGCCGCGCCGGTGCGCGGGNGCGTGCTCGGCACTCATCAGCACCGCGCCGGCCCACTCNCCGCCGACCGCGAAACCCTGGATCAGCCGCAGCGCGATCAGGATCAGCGGGGCAGCCACGCCGATCGTGTCGGTGGGCGGCACCAGCCCGACGCCGACGGTGGCCAGCCCCATCATCAGCAGCGTGACCACCAGGGTCTGCTTGCGGCCGATCCGGTCGCCGTAGTGCCCGAACACCGCCGCACCGAGCGGCCGGGCCAGGAAGGCCGCCGCGAACGCCCCCAGCGAGGCCGTCGTGGCCAGCACATGGCCGAGGTCGGGGAAGAACACGGTCGGGAACACCAGGGCCGCGGCCGTGCCGTAGATGACGAAGTCGTAGAACTCGATGGCGGAGCCGACGTAGCCGGCCATCGAAACGCGCCGCAGCGCTGCGGATTCGGGAGGATTCATCGACATGGGCATGCTGGGGATGTCCGCGGGCGGCTCGCGCCGCCGGGGCATCGGTGGGTCGCAGGATCAGAACAGGCAATCCAGCATGCCCGC
>JGI25331J36430_1001834_pt1 | contig 10668 bp, 9 predicted proteins | sample HigsolmetaAR206D_FD_36430 | JGI IMG/M metagenome (IMG submission 36430) | reverse complement strand
GGCGGAATTTATGAAACAAGCCAGCCAAAAGAGCCAAGAAGTCATTGACCGGCTGCTTGTTAGATTAGAGCTGTCAAAAACTTAAGTTCATCTTATATAGTTCCTGATTCGCTTGATGTAAATGATCAATTGATTTTTCATCAAAGCGCCTATAAAAGCGAGATAAACTTGGTTGGGAAGCCAAAGCAGGTGTCCCAATGATTTGAGAGAAAACTGGATCATTTGTTAATTGATCAGCTGCATCGTCTTCGGAGTAGCCTGCGATCGTTTGATAAATCTTTTGGCGTAACAGGTTCTCGTTTGAATATAGGAAATACGATCTCGAATCGTTCAGCTTTAAATGTTCTGCAAGAGTCTGTGAGAATCCGATTTTTTCATCGAATTCTCTAAAAAGAAATTCACCAGTATCCGAAGAAAGAGCACCCCCACTATTTGACAAATTGATTTTATGATTGAAATCAAGAGTTATTTGCGGTAAAGTAGCCATATAAAGAATCCCTTCTGTTGGTTATTTTGTCCAAATTTAACTCTAACAGAAATGGATTCTTTTTTCATTTATTTAATGCTGAAATTTTCAACTCAAAAGCTTTATATACCGCCGATTAGTCCACTTTGAATCAAGAACGGTGAATAATTCAGGTATATTACTATTTATTCCCCTGTAAAAAAGTCCTTCCCTGCCAAAATCCCCCTTTCCTCTTACTCCCCCAAGGCTCCAACCGCATTTTGATGACCGCTGGCAATGTTAAAAAGTTGGTTCCCAAAACGCCTGATTTTTACCAGAAATTAGGTTGCTGGGTTGTACAGCATAGTCTGGAAATGTCAAAAAGTTCTTCCCTGATTAGAGAAAAAATATTGGAGAAATGACGGAACTGAGCTGGCTGGGAACCACATGAAAAAGGACTGAGAATCGCCCAATTCCATACAGTGGGGCTTCTAACGCTATAGGATTAGAGAACGCCAGAACCCTTGCGGGACAAAGGATTGGGCCGCTGTACAAAAGAAAAACTGGACCCGTTTTGGATCCAGCCTGAGTTTGTCTTTCTATTGAATTAGGGTTGAAAATGGCCCGGAAAACAACCATATTTGCCTGCTGAATTGGCCTGGTCTCCTGCCGGTCAGGTACCAACTATTTAACAGCGGGTACCAACTTTTTTGCAGGGGGACGGACTTTTTAACAGGGAGATACAAGGCCTCACCCAAAGAAGCCGGGCCAATAAAATCACCTTGTTTTACCTTGTATCATCCCTTCAATCAATCATTTGATTAAACAAGAAACCCAGGAAAACCAGTCATTCTGGCTTCCCCAGGCTTTTTGTGGTTTATTCGACTGTGACTGATTTGGCCAAATTTCTCGGCTTGTCGACGTCGCAGCCGCGGTGCAGTGCTGCGTAATACGCAAGCAACTGCAATGGTACAACAGAGATAAGAGGTGTCAGTAATTCGTGTACGTGAGGAATGACGAAACGGTCGCCTTCCTCATTCAGGCCTTTCATCGAGATCACGCAAGGGTTGGCCCCGCGGGTAACGACTTCCTTGACATTGCCGCGGATGCTCCAGTTGACTGCTTCCTGTGTGGCAAGCGCGACAACCGGAGTGCCGTCCTCAATCAGGGCAATTGTGCCGTGTTTGAGTTCGCCCCCTGCAAAACCTTCCGCTTGGATATAAGAGATCTCCTTCAGCTTCAGTGCGCCTTCAAGGCAGACAAAGTAGTCTATCGAACGGCCGATGAAGAAGCAATTGCGGGTGACCGTCAAGTAGTCATATGCCATTTGTTCAATTTCTTCTTTTGAACCACACAGCACTTCCATCGCATTTGCCACAAGGCCGAGTTCATGCACCAGGTCAAAGTCTTCGCTGAAACCGCGCGATTTTGCCGCTACATCAGCAAGGATTGCAAGGACGGCAATTTGCGCCGTATATGCCTTTGTCGAAGCAACCGCAATCTCCGGTCCTGCATGAAGCAATAGGGTATAATCCGCTTCACGGGACAACGTCGAGCCCGGCACATTGGTCATCGTCAGCGTCTTGTAACCCAATTCTTTCACTTTTACAAGCACGGCACGGCTGTCGGCTGTCTCCCCGCTTTGCGAAATAAAAATGAACAGCGGTTTTTCTGACAAAAGCGGCATATTGTAAACAAACTCACTTGATACATGGACCTCAACCGGAATTTTCGTCAGCTTCTCAATCAGCTGCTTGCCAACAAGACCGGCATGGTAGCTCGTGCCGCATGCGATGATATAGAGCCGGTCAGCCCCGGTTACGGCATCGATAATCTGGCTGTCAACAGACAATTTGCCGCTGATGTCCTGGTAAGCCTGGATAATTTTCCGCATCACGAGTGGCTGCTCATCGATTTCTTTCAGCATATAATGCGGGTACGTACCCTTTTCTATGTCGCTTGCATCGATTTCCGCTTTATACGGTTGGCGGCTGATCGTTTCACCGGCAAGATTCTGAATGGTGACTTGCCCGCGGGTAAGGAGGACCAGTTCGCCATCTACCAGTTCGATAAACTGGTCGGTCACTTGCAGCATCGCCATTGCATCGCTCGCCACCACATTAAAGCCGTTTCCGACGCCTACCAAAAGCGGGCTTTTATTTTTTGCCGCATAAATCGTATTGCCGTCTTTTTCGTCCAAGAGGGCAAGCGCATAAGAACCCTTTAAAAGCGNNAGCGTTTTCCGGAACGCTTCCGCCGTTTCAAGGCCTTCTGAAGCAAATTTTTCCACCAGTTGCACGATAATTTCCGTATCNGTATCACTTTTTAAAGGAACATCCGTGAGATACTCTTTTTGCAAAAGCGTGTAGTTTTCGATCACGCCGTTATGCACAAGCGTAAAACGGCCGGATGCACTTTGGTGCGGGTGGGCATTTTCTCTGCTCGGAACCCCGTGGGTTGCCCAGCGTGTATGGCCGATGCCGATCGTTGCCGCAATTCGCATATCCACGATCCGGCGCAAATCTTCAATCCGTCCCTTTTCTTTAAACACATGCACGCCGGCTTCATTCCGGAGAGCGATCCCTGCAGAATCGTAGCCTCTATATTCCAGCTTCTCCAAGCCTTTTAACAAAATTTCCTTCGCATCTTCAGTACCGATATAACCAACAATACCACACATTTGTTCTTCCTCCCTGGATCACAAGGGGGCAAGAACTACCGGGAGCAGTCCTGCCCCCTTATCTCTTGAAATTTTTTGTAAAACTTCTGATCCGTTTTCTCTTCCCACATGCTTTTCCCTTTGTCCAGCGGGTCACCCCGCCGATTTGTGGAAAAACATACGGCTGTGTGTGGCAGCCGGGAGGCATCCGCCGAAAGCTCGATACTCCTCCTCCTCGTCAACTGGGTCAATCCGTCCCGAACCCAGTTCTGGCGCTTTTAGAAAAAAGTCTTAAACGATCCTCCTTTTCTGTAAAGTGAAGAGAAAACAACATCATTATCATAGCGTATGCGTTATACTGCGTCAACATATTTTACCATTCTCAACATAAAATATGCATAAGAGGGTTGTTGCGTTCCCCCTTATGCACCGAAAAAATCAATCGTTGAAATTATTCTCTTAAACCCATTTCCGCTTCCACTGCCCCGGCAATCCGGGAAACAAACCGGCTGCAGTCTTCCGCCGTCTGTGCTTCCACCATGACACGCACAAGCGGCTCTGTTCCGGAAGGGCGGACAAGGACACGCCCGTTCCCGGCCATTTCTCTTTCTACCTCGTCAATCACCGATTTTATTTTTTCGTTTTCTAAAACATGGTATTTATCGGTTACCTTAACATTCACGAGTTTCTGCGGGTACTTTTTCATTTCCGCAGCCAGTTCGGAAAGCGGCTTGTTCGCGATCTTCATGATGTTGATCAGCTGCAGCCCGGTTAAAAGGCCGTCACCGGTCGTGTTATGGTCAAGGAAAATAATATGGCCCGACTGCTCGCCACCCAAATTAAAGCCGTTTGCTTTCATTTCTTCGACAACGTACCGGTCGCCGACAGCCGTTTGAACACTGTTGATGCCAAGCGCTTCAAGGCCCTTATGGAAGCCGAGATTGCTCATTACAGTAGAAACGACGGTATTTTTCTTTAAAAGCCCTTCTTGTTTTAAGTATTTGGCACAAATATACATAATCTGGTCCCCGTCTATGATCTGGCCTTTTTCATCAACAGCGATCAACCGGTCGCCGTCGCCGTCAAATGCAAGCCCGACATTCGCGCCTTTTTCCTGGACGAAAGCAGCAAGCGCTTCCGGATGCGTGGACCCGACCCCGTCATTGATGTTCAGGCCGTTCGGGGATGCCCCCATTGTCGAGACATCTGCATCAAGATCGGCAAAAAGATATGTCGCCAGCGAAGAAGTCGAACCGTTGGCACAGTCAAGCGCCACATGGATACCGGTAAATTCTTCATCCACTGTCTGTTTTAAGAACTGCAAGTATTTCTGGCTACCTTCAAAGTAGTCGCTGACAATGCCGAGATCTTTCCCGACCGGCCGCGGCAGGTCATCCGTGTCTTGATTGAGCAGTTCTTCGATTTCCGCTTCCTCGTCATCCGACAGTTTAAAACCGTCGGGGCCGAAAAACTTTATGCCGTTATCTTCCACCGGGTTATGCGAGGCCGAAATCATGACGCCAGCCTGCGCCCCCAATGCTTTTGTCAAATAAGCAACCCCCGGCGTGGTAATCACGCCAAGCCGCATTGCTTCCGCCCCGATGGACAGAAGCCCGGCAACAAGCGCCCCCTCAAGCATCTGCCCGGAAATGCGCGTATCGCGGCCAATCAGAACTTTCGGCCGCTCATTCGCATGCTTGGTCAAAACATATCCGCCGAAACGTCCCAGTTTAAAAGCAAGTTCAGGTGTGAGTTCAGAATTTGCTATGCCTCTTACTCCGTCTGTACCAAAAAATTTCGTCATCAGGTTTCGCTCCTTCTTTTCCGCATATCAGTTCTGTTATTCTGTCTTTTGTGCTTCGTCACTTATGCGTATTTTCGCCTTTTCACCGGAAAGCCTCCACGTTATATTTTTCGGGCCCGATACAATATAGCTTACTTCGTGATCCCCCTCCTTCAGGCCGGACAGATTGATCGAGACATTAAAGTCAGAGGCGGAAATCTTGTCCAAATCGCTCTTTTTCCCGTCTGCAATGATATCAATCGTTCCGTTCTTCGGAGAAAGGAAATCCATTTGATAGCCGGCAGCCAGCCCTTTTTCCTTAATCGGAATATTGCTCAGTGTTTTCTCATCTTCATCTTTTTTTTCTTCCACTTTGATGGTCGCTGTGACCATTTCCGGATCCACCTTATTGATGCCGTCCGGAAGGGAAATTGGAACATCAATGGTCGTATCTTTCGTAATTTTGCTGATATCGATGTTAACCGGCAGCGCCTCAATCCCGGCAAGGCGGGCACTGGTGCCGTAGATGGTCACCTTTTTCGGATTTGTCGTGATGCTTTTTATCGTCAAATTGTCGCGGTTACTGCCAACCGGGTTAATGGAAATCGGGACGGTTTTGCTCGGATTGGTCACATTCACCGAGACATTCACTTTATCCGGGTTGACCGAGACATCCAGTTTATTTAAATTCCGGTCGAGGACATTCACTGTCGCGGCCCTCGTAAAACTTTCCGTAATCGGTTTGCTGATTTCCACTGTCGCTTTTACATAGCTGATCCTGTCAATGGCGTTTTTCGCCCCGGTAATTTTCACTGTACTTGGCTCCACAGCAGGCACAGATGCTTCATACCCGGTTGCCAGCAAAGCTTTGTCGTATTCTGCCTCAACGTTGAAAATTTTGGATACTTTTTCTTGTACCGATACGGTAGCATACGTACGGTTGAGTTTGTATTTCAGTTTATCGGAAAGATCTTTTACTTTCAATTTGGCTTTTTGCCTGCCGATTTGTGCATTGCTTAAATCCATGTAAACGGTGAAATCCCTTGAGGCTTTCACCTGCTGAACGATGACTTTCGGGCCGGTTACAGTCACGTCCACTGTTTTCGGTGCGCCTGATACAACAAGGTTTTTGTTGTCATAAATCAGCTGGACCGGCATATTTTCAACCACGCCGCTGCTGTTTTTTGTGGCGGAACCGATAATTTTATTGCCTTCACCGTTTTCCACCGCAACTGAAATATAAAGCAGGATGGCTAAAACAAGCGCCAGCACCCTCATAAACCAACGATTGTCCATTAGTTTATCCATGTTTTCTCACCCTCCAGTTCCATTTCGACAAGGAAGGCTCCTTTGTTTTCTGGGTATAGTTCAGTTCGGCTTCCAGCATTTCCTGCAATTGCTCCAGGCTTAAATCCCTGTGAAGCTCGCCATTTTTCGTGACCGTGATCCCGCCCGTCTCTTCGGATACAACCACCGTCAAACAGTCTGTTACCTCACTGATCCCGACCGCGGCCCTGTGCCTTGTCCCCAGTTCCTTCGAAATAAACGGGCTCTCGGAAAGCGGCAAATAGCAAGCTGCGGCCGCCACTTTCCGCTTCTGGATTATGACGGCGCCGTCATGAAGCGGAGTGTTCGGAATAAAGATGTTAATCAAAAGTTCAGCCGATACAACAGAATCAAGCGGGATACCGGTTTCGATATAATCGCCTAATCCTGTTCCGCGCTCAATCGAGATCAGGGCGCCGATTCTGCGTTTCGCCATATAGCTGGTCGCCTTGACGATCGCTTCAACGAGGTGGGCCTGCTCATCTTCTTCCTGGCCGTTCGTTCTTGAAAAGAATTTTCCCCTGCCGAGTTGCTCAAGGGCCCGCCGCAACTCCGGCTGGAAGATAATAATCACGACCAGAAATCCGTATGTAAGTGCCTGNTCCATCATCCATGCCAGCGCCTGCANCCCGAGCAAGCTGCTGAGNCTCCTGACGATGATGATCACAAAAATGCCTTTCAAAAGCTGGACCGCTTTTGTTCCGCGGATCACCATNAATAATTTATAGATGACANACCAGACGACCAATATATCCACAATTTTGGAGAGATAGNTCCAGATGGGGAAATCAGCAATATGCATGACCCTGCCTCCATTAATTCATCAATCTTCATATCCTCTGTCTTCAACTGTTCTATTATATCATTTCCCGCGGCGAAATAGCAGCTTTTCTATACCTGGAAAAAGAAACGGGAACCGGATCCGGCCCCGCTCCAATATATTTATATTCATTTCAAATGCTTCCATGCATCCCGTCCTGCATCTTTTATTTTATACCAAATCCATTCAAAAACTTCATTAATTTCTTCCACATTTCCGGTAACGTCCCCCGCGGAGGCCATGTATTCATTTCCCCGGACCACCGTCACATTCCCTTCCACTTTCCCTTCAATCCGGAGATCGCCGTTTGTTACCGTAATGTCCTCTTTAATTACTTTTCCCTTCGGCACAATCGCGGTATGCCCCTGGACAATGATGTCTTTGTTTTTCGTTACGGAAAACTCGTCCGGGTTATGCCACTCGGAAAACATCGCGCCTGCCATTAAAATGAAGAACAAGCCGGCAGAGGCGAGAAACGGGTGCATTTTCAACCAGCGGCCCGCCCCGATCCGTTTTTTCTCCCTTGGAAGATTTTTCATGACGCGGCCTGTAAATCCGGGAGGCGCCTGGACATTCGGAAGGCTTTGCACGTAAAAGATGCTTTTTTGCAGCTCATAAAAATGCTGTCGGCACGCGCGGCATGTTTCCAAATGGTACTCGAGCATTTTTTTATGGTCTTCCGGAATGTCTTCATCTAAGTATTCATGCATATACAGTACAATTCTCTCAGAACATGCCTCCATATTTTTCCCTCCTCACAGCCTGCCCAATTGCTTTCGCAGCGCTTCACGCCCGCGGTGGATTCTTGTTTTTACCGTTCCCAGCGGAATGTCCAGCATTTCGCTGATTTCATTTAAAGATAATTCTTCAATATACTTTAAAACGATAATAATTCGGTATTTTTCCGGCAATTTTAAAATTTCCCGCTGGATCATTTCCTGCATCTCAAGTGTCTCCACCTGCATATCCGGCAGCTTTTCCTCCGCCGGTACGATTGAGTAAAGGGTCAGCCCTTCCGTCCCGGAAATTTCCGCATCCAGATAAAAATCCGGCTTCTTCTTGCGGATCCGGTCAATACACAAATTAGTAGCAATCCGGTACAACCACGATGAAAATTTCCGTTCCTGCTTAAAACTTTTAATATGGATATAGGCGCGGATAAACGTTTCCTGCGCCAGATCCTCCGCTTCGGTGCGGCTCCCGATCATGCGGAAACAGATTTGGAATACTTTATCTTTATATAATTCAACGATATCATTAAAAGCATTTTGGTCACCCTTCATGACCTGCTTAATTTTTCGGTCTACAATTGCTTCCATTTTCCCCCTCCGCCCTGTGCGGTACGTTATTTTTACGATTTTCTCCTGAAAAGGTTTCAAAAAAAGTAATAAAATATTCAAGTCTATTGTAGCAAAGTTATGGAAAAAATGTTTAAATCTTTAGTAAAATGGATATAAAATTATTACAAATTTGAATACGAACGGGGAGTCAGGGATGAACCAGAAAAGCCAAGCCTTAATGTTGGAAATTGAGGAAAAAAGACGTGAAATGATTCAGCTCGCTTCGACCACTGCGTATTGGGACGACCAGGTCTTACAGGCAAGCAGGCATCTGGACCAGCTCATCAATCAATTTAACAAATTGAAAAGCAGTAAACTTCAGGGATAAGTGGACAGAACACCCATGGAATAGATTTAAATAAAAAAACGGCAAAGCGTCCATCATTTGCCGTTTTTTTATTTGCGTGCCGGGCACCAGCTAATAGGGGCTTTTTTTAAAGAAGTTTTTTCCCGAACAATGTTTCAATCAGGCGGACAGCTTTTTCTGCCGTTTGATTGCGGCTGTCAAGAATCGGGTTTACTTCAACAACATCAGCTGAAACAACGGCATTTGCATCGTGCAGTATCTCCATGGCGAGCCGGCTTTCGCGGAAATGAAGCCCGCCGTATACAGGCGTTCCCACACCCGGGGCTTCTTGCGGATCGAGCGCATCTAAATCGAGCGACAAATGAATGCCGTCCGTTCTTTCTTTTAAATAGTTAATGCTTGCTGCCATGACGCTCTCCATCCCAATCCGGTCGATTTCAGCCATCGTGTAAATTTTAATGCTCAGGTTGCGGATGAAATCCTTTTCCCCTTCGTCCAAATCCCGCTGCCCGATCAGGACAACATGCTCCGCTTTCAGTTTCGGAATATAGCCGTAAACGCCCGTTAAAGAAGCATGCCCGTACCCGAGGCTGGCGGCAAGCGGCATGCCGTGGACATTTCCGGAAGGGCTTGTCTCAGGAATATTCATATCCGCATGCGCATCAAACCAAATGACGCCGAGATTTCTGTAATGTTTGCTGATGCCGGCAATTGTCCCAATGGCAATGCTGTGGTCGCCGCCAAAAATAAGTGGGAACCGGTTGCTTTTTACAATTTCATCTGTATGCTCTGCAATGAACTGGCTTGCTTTTGCAATCGTTTTCAAATTTCTTGCATTGGCTTCGTCATCAGGGAGCTGCTCCGCCCTGCCAATTTCAATATTGCCCAAATCGGTAACCGCGCAGCCGAGTTTCTCGAGTCCTTCTTTCACACCTGCATACCGGATCGCCTGCGGGCCTAGATCCACCCCTTTATACCGCTGCCCAAGATCCATTGGAACCCCCATTATTGCAATATGTTTCTCCATCAGACTGTCCCCTTTCCTTCTCTCTATCTATCATTGTAAAATTGTTTTCCAATTGGCTCAACTGTACAAAATTCTGTATAATTATTCAAGAAAATGGAGGTGAGACTATTCATCTTAAAGGGGCCTTCCTTCACCAATCCAGAAAACCCATCAACCATCCGCCAACAACACTGGAGTTGTATTATAGAGTGAAAAATATTTACAGACAAATAAAAAACGCTCAAACCCTTTTATATCAAGAGGTTTGAGCGTTTAAACTTTAAGCGGAAGACGGGACTCGAACCCGCGACCCACACCTTGGGAAGGTGTTGTTCTACCACTAAACTACTTCCGCATATTTGTAGAATACCACATATTTTAAAAAAAGAAAAGAGTGAGCCATGCAGGATTCGAACCTGCGACCCTCTGATTAAAAGTCAGATGCTCTACCAACTGAGCTAATGGCTCGTAAAAATCTATATATCCATTGGCGTAACCAATTCAATAGAAAAGGCTGGGCCAGTTGGATTCGAACCAACGCATGACGGAGTCAAAGTCCGTTGCCTTACCGCTTGGCTATGGCCCAATTATCTATAGTATGAACCCTCTCACCAAAAAATGCACCAAAGTGCATGCCCAAAAAATGAGATGGTGGAGGGGGACGGATTCGAACCGCCGAACCCTGAGGGAGCGGATTTACAGTCCGCCGCGTTTAGCCACTTCGCTACCCCTCCGTAAATGGTGCCGGCCAGAGGACTTGAACCCCCAACCTACTGATTACAAGTCAGTTGCTCTACCAATTGAGCTAGACCGGCATACAAATGGAGGATGACGGGCTCGAACCGCCGACCCTCTGCTTGTAAGGCAGACGCTCTCCCAGCTGAGCTAATCCTCCAAATATGTAAATGGTGACCCGTACGGGATTCGAACCCGTGTTACCGCCGTGAAAGGGCGGTGTCTTAACCGCTTGACCAACGGGCCA
>JGI25331J36430_1001828_pt1 | contig 10704 bp, 11 predicted proteins | sample HigsolmetaAR206D_FD_36430 | JGI IMG/M metagenome (IMG submission 36430) | reverse complement strand
GAGAATCTAAAGTCATTAGCGGTGCACTAAAATGTATAAATATCAATACGGTCCTCATAAACCCGGATTTCGCGGACGACGTGACGGATCAGTTCTTGTTTGTCATCGAAGGTGAGTTCCGCTTTTCCCTTCTGCAAATAGTACTCAACGGCTTCGCGCAGGAGGTTTGGACGATACCGGGTTGGTTTTCTGCTTTGAAGGGACCGTTTGAGTTCCTGCCGCTGTTTAGTCAGCTCCGCTTCTTTTTCTTTTAATTCCTGCAGCGATTGCCGCACTTCGTCTTCGGAGAGATCCAACCCTTGCGCAAACAGCTTCAGCAGCCGCTTGCGCCCCTCTTTGGCCTTCGCGATTTCCGACTCTAGTCGCGCCATTTCCGCCTCTTCCAAGGCCGGCTTTTCTGCTTGCTCCCTTTCACCCGCGGCCGCGATCGCCTCCGGCTGATTGAGCCAGCGGACGACCGATTCCCATATTTCCCGTTCCAGATCCGCTGCCTTGATTCTTCGTCCGCAGCCGCGATGTTTGGCCCCGGCGTAATTTTTGTAATCGGCGTACTCAAACACATAGGTATTCCAATTTTTGGCGCGCCGGCCGGTCATCGTATTGCCGCAATTTCCGCACCGGACGAGCCCGCTCAAGAGATACGGATGTTTGGATGTTTTCGCCCACCTGCGCCGCGATGCTTGTAAAAGGGTTTGGGCCCGTTCGAAGGTTTCCTTGTCCACAATGGCCGGGCACGGCACAGGGATCCATTCTTCACGCGGCCTTTCTTTCATCGAAATCCGTTCTTCCGGCGCGCGGAATTTGTTGCCGAGCATTCCCTCGGTATTCCATCGATTTTGGTAAAATTCACCGATATAAGCCCGGTTCATGAGAAGTTGTCTGACGACCTGGCGATGCCAGACGCTCGCGCCGCGCTTCGTTGGAATTTTCTTTTTCGTTAAATAGTGCGCGATGCCGTTGATGCCGCGGACAAGATCGTTAGGCTGAGTGAACAAAGCAAAAATGAGCTTCACGACCTGCGCTTCTTGCTCATTGATGATGAACCGGCTTTTTTCTTTATCATAGTCATAGCCGTAGATGCGGTAATCCCGGACGACTTTGCCTTGCCGGGCTTTTTCACGGCGGCCGCGGCTCATCCTCTCGTTGATTTTGGCCTTCTCAAATTCGGCGATCGCGCCGCGCATGGAGTAGAACAGTTGACCTTCCGGCGTTTTAGCATATGCGCCGTTTACAAAAACCAATTCGACGCCGCGCCGTTCCAATTCATCCGTGATGATCAACTGATTCATCAATTTGCGGGAAAGCCGGTCCGGGTCCAGACAAATGACTTTTTGTATGAGTCCGTCGCGAACATCGCGGCGAAGCCGGGACAGGGCCGGCCGATCCAAAAATTCGCCGGAAATGCCTTCGTCGACATATTCAATGACTTCGTCCGTCCCCGCTTTCTTCCGGCATTCGGCCACTTGATCTTGTAGGCTGAACCCTTTCTTGGCCTGCTCTTCCGTGCTGACCCGGGCATATATTCCGATCATTCTCCAACTTCTCCCTCCGATATTTCTCCATGAGATAAGCATAGCTGGAGAAACGGACTTTATCGGCAAAGTCCCCTTCGATGATGCGAATAGGCACCACGCATCCCCCCACACCAAAAGGTATGCGGGTTCCGCTTGTCAGCTTTCTTCACGGACATCGTCCAATTTTCTTATTGCAAATCGGTTTTGAACGATCTTTTTGTCTCTCTTCGTTGAACCATAAACTGTCCTGATAGACGTTTCGTTTCATCCGCGGACTCAACACGATCGTTCAAGAAAATTCGGACTGAGTCTGCCGTTTGAACCACAAAATTGCGCGAAGATTTTGGGCCGTTGCTGTCGCCCTGCTGTTTGCAGGCCACTTTCATTAACCTCATTCCCATTAGCCGCAATGTATACAATGAGTATTTCATCTTTAAAGCGATGCCGTCAGGAACTGCGTTTTGCGAAGCGAGCCAACCGATTTCTCTGCAGAATGGATAAAAAAATCACAGGTCAATACCTGCGATAGGAACACAGAAAAACGGCTTAAAGCCCACTTTTCCAACAGACGAGCAAGTCATGGAACCCTCTCGCTTCGGCTGAGATAGGTGGCGAGCGCAATTCAGCATACTTTCATAAAACGCCAATTTTAGCCACTGCGATTGCACCATCTCGTTTGCTTCAGAAAAGCGCCGTGCTCTTTTAATAGCTCAGGACACCAATCCTCGCGAAGTTGACCGAAGACCTTCGGAGAACCACAAAATTACTCCTTCATGTGACGCATCATGAACACTTGCTCGAATTGCCGAGTAAATCCCACCTTCACGAGCGCGCGCATCAGCACCTCGTCGGAAGTGGAAAGATTGACGGTGTACCGCCGGCAATCCAAGTCTAGCGGTGCGTAGACTTCCCGAAGCAACCGGCGAATCGCACCAGGTTTGTCCGGGACGTCCGGGTGCGCTGCGCACTGATGCAAAGCGATGGCCGTGATTTCTCCCCGTTCATTCACAACGTGCTTGTACAGCGCATAGGCGATGGGGGAACCGGCGCTATCGAACAGGATCACTGAACCTCCGCCGGATACGCTTTGCCACTGGTTCTGCCACGGTACGAACGCCCGATAGAAGGGAAGGCGCGCCACCTCATGCGGCAACCCCTTCACCACGGTATAGCCTGGCAAATCGGCGGCGCCAAACGCATCCTCCGATAACGGTCCCGTTCGGCTCAAGAACGCCACGCGGTCGACGATGCGGTAACCAAACCGTTCATACAACGCAATGGCCGGAGTGTTGTCGGCAATCGCTTCCAGAAAGGCGATGTCGATGTCATGCGCCTGATAAACGTCCAGGCAGGCTTCCATCAAACGTCGTCCAATCCCGCTTCGCCGATATTCCGGCACGACCCCGGTGCCTCCGTTCCAAGCGATTCGTTTGCCCTCAGTGGTGCGAACACCGCTCAGAATAAACCCGACCGGGCGTTCGTTCATCCATGCCGCCACGGATGTCTCGGGAGATAGACCATCCTGTGCAAAGCGCGACATGTAGCGGTCCATCGTGAGCGTCATGTCGGCAAAATACCCTTGAAAGCCTTCGTTCCACGCGGTCAAAGCCTGTTGAAACGTGCATTCCGACAAGTTGGTGATCGTTACCATCCCGTTCCCTCCACTAGTGATTTGTAAAATGGTTCACGGAAATTCTTTCCCCGACGAGACGCATGGATCGAAATACCGAATCCATGCGCATCTTCATGGCCAGGACACGGCTTGAAACCGGCCCGCCCTACGCGGAAATGAAGTCGCTCACACCCTTGATGACCATATAATAAACCAACCTATCAGTCTTTTATACTGTAATCTATAACTTGTTTCAGTGTCTAGATGGATTCGCGGTACGATGTAACCTCCGCGTGGTGGCGAAGCGGCCACCAATCCCCCTCTAAAGCCTTTGGCAACGGATCACATTCCTGAACGGGCGTTCCCGTACATTTGAGCTTTCAGTGCTCAATCCCTTACGACGTACGGCATTCATCTTAAATAGGCTACATCGTTTGTTATTGTAAATACACCTCAAAAACTAAAAATGGCATCGCTAACAAGAGCGTTGCCGTCAGTATTGGAAATTTTTCCGTCCGGTCTGTTCTCTGTTCTCGTCTTTTCAGAACTAGGATCTCAGAGATTGGGAGAATTGACCATCTTAATATGTCGGATATTCCAGTACCTTGGTTTTTGATCTGCAGTGATTAGCTCGGCCATGTGGTTTTGGATGCTTTTAAGTAACCCGACCTTTTCAGGATTGTTTCCCAAGTCAAAGACAACCATTTTTCCTTCCATTTTTTTAAGTAGTTCTTCAAAAGTACGGGGCATCTTGAGTGCCGAAGGAGTTACCGCTAACGTGTCTTTGCTGAGTGTGTACGGTGTCTGATTTTCCGGGTACGGAATTAACCATTTGAGATGGAACAAGGGAATCCATAACGTTTTGTGAACAGGAGAAAAAAAGACAAAGTAATCAGTTAACACATTTGTGATATAACCGTGGATCGCTTGATTGCCTGATACGTAAATTTTTACAAACATTCCCTTTGATCCATTTAATATTTTCCTGTAGGACAAGTCATTTTCTACATCCGTTCGTTCAAAAGCCGATCCCGATATGACGGATACATTCGAGACGAGCCTGATATTCTGAAGATGGACGGAAGGGATGTACACATAGTTCAACCCGTCATAGATGACGACCACATCCTGCCCGAAATCGATCAAGACTCCCACACGCTCGATATTACCTGAGATCTCTAGTTTCACAGTTTTGCCGAGCATCGTGTCCAAGTAGTTCATTGTGAGTCATACCTCCCTTTCAAAATGATCAAAACACGAAATACGTTGTCCAAACATACAATGACAACAAACTAAGGGCTAAACTTACGGGAATTACGAATAACGTGACTCTCAAGTACTTCCCCCAATTCATAGGAATCTTGTACTGTCTTAATGTGTAAAACCAAAGCAGAGTGGCCAATGTGCCCATTGGCAGTATCAAGGAACCGATATCGGCTCCAATCACATTAGCCAGATAGGCGACTTGCATGGTCTGAAGGCTTAATCCCATCTCCTTGATGGAAAACGTCCCGATCATGATAGAAGGAAGGTTGTTGCAAACATTCGACAAGACCGTCAGCAACATTCCTGTGATAAAGATAGCGTAAAAAGGATCCTTGGCTACCGCACCACCGAGCTCGTCAACGATTACTGCTGTCAACCCCACATTATGCAGGCCGTAAATAATCACATACATACTGAAAGCGAACAATAAGATATGCCACGGACTTTTTTTCAAAATATCCTTTGCACCGATCTTTTTCTTATACCATCTGATCATGATTAATAAAATCGCTCCTATTATGGCAGGCCATTCAGTCGGGATGCCAAACGGAGCGAGTGCAAAGAAACTGATACGCGTGAGTACGACGACACCGATACAGATGCGAAACATCTTCCAGTCAATGTTCTCTTGTCCTAATGTTTTCGCAGCCAAAGGATGTGACAACTTTTTTGTTGGATATTCAGACAACAGATTGTTTAGATCCTTTGGCTTTGAGTGATTTTGGAAGGTAATCGGGATGTCTTTTTTGAAATAGACATAAAGTAATACTGCGATACAAGCAATACCGACCATCGATGGGACAAACATCATGGTAGCATAGGAGTTTAGATCCAATCCGACAATCTTTAGAGCGATTAAATTGGCCAGATTGCTGACGCCAATTGGCGCGCTTGCAGCTGTGGCGACCAACGCTCCCGAAATAAGATACGGAACTTGTTGGGCCGGTTTTAATCGCAGTAAAGACAGCGTTTGAATGATGATAGGGGTAGTAATGAGGATACTGCCGTCATTGTTAAAGAAAAGGGTCATTAAAAAACAAAGCAGGATTATATACCAAAACAGCAACACGCCAGATCCTCTGGACTTTAATGCCAAATTGATAGCCGCCCATCGAAAGAAGCCAATGCTTTCTAACACGATGGACATCACAATTGTGGAAAGAATTGTGATAGATGCGCCGCTTACCGCTTCAAAGATAGTCAGCACATCTTTAAAGGGAACAATCCCAAGCAATAAAATGCAGGCTGCCGCAATAGATGTTGGAATGGACTCATTGATGCCGAACGGTCTCCATATGATAAAAAAAACAGTCAGGGCGAAGATCGTCACCATCAAGAATTCCGTTATATTACTCATTGGTATTCGCCATACTTTTAATGGATTTCTTCATAAAATGATGTTGAAGAAAAGCAGGATCGATCGGCTTAACGTTTGGCTGGATTTGGGGATGAAGATCAAGAACAGGCTTTTGTTTGACAGTCTCTCCCGTATTCTCCGCTGAATGCAAAGCATTGGGAGGCCTTAAAAACTTATACAGTAAAAATCCGCTTGTTAGTAATACCAAGAAAATAGAAATCACGGGATTGCCCTCCCTTCATAATTACCTTCTAATCATTCCGCGACGTATTGGCACTGCTAACCAAACTTTCCCAAGGGACTATTTTTACCAGAATCGAATTTTCTTGTTTATCCATCATTTTTTCCTCACGGTATCCCTGAAAAGGATGACACCAATACTTAATTTGTTTTGCTGGAATGATCATTTTCCACCGCTTTCATTGGGAAGAAGTGGTCTGTGGCGTCTATTATTAAGCTTTGGAAGATTATTCTTTGACATTATCCTTTTATTAATCGGAGTCATGTTTTAAGTTTACGGCCATTTGCTGTACAACTGGCGGATTGTTCTGAACGGGGGAATAAGTGAGAGGTACTCTAACGATTGTTCAGGCAACTCGTCACGGATGCTACTCACCGGTCAAGAGTACAAAGTGATCTTTGACTGCTGACNCCCTTCCTTCGCGTGATTTTTTCCGGAACATTGAATACGAGCCATTTTATTTATAAGCCATTTAAAGGAATGCGGATCGGTGAATTTTGCATTGATTTTTTCTCCAATTAGTGCGGATGGACATGTCTACCATGAAAACGACAAATCGATGCTTTCGTCTTGAACAATTCATTTTTTATGTGGACCGTGTTTATCTTTTCCATGGGTGTTGTGCCTTTTCATCTAATCTTCGTCTTTTATCTAAGGAGTCCTTAGGCTTATTTATTCTGTGCCGCGTTTTTTCCCGTGCCCATATTTAATCTTGATTTTCTCGGTGAGGTTGTGCCTTTTCCCGATAGCCTTTTTGCTTTCGTGGTTCTTTTCTTTCCCCGGGATTAATAGACCACCTCCAAATTGTCTTGCTAATTCAATGTATGATGCCCAGTAAGACTGCGTATAAGCTGGTGACGTAATAGAACTGACCATTTTAACGAAAACACTCGCCAAGATTTCGGTCATGTCCGGCTCGGCATCATCGTTCTTCGTTCAATACGCTATCGTGTTTTTTTGATAAGAAAAAGGACTTTCCCAAGTCATCGTCGATGACTTTTAGGAAAGCCCTTTAACAAGCGGATTTGGACGTGCGTGGCAGTATTGCAACCGGCCCCCGCGCGGCTCGTCAGGGATCGCGGCGCCACCGCCTCTGATGGATAACATTCGTTTTACAGTTCCGCCAACACGTTTTCGAGCTGTTTAGCCATGCTCTGCCAACCATATTTCGCTCCATTGAATGCTTGCTCCGAACTGATGTCGGTTTGATCGAGATGCACATGAGTAGTTCCATCCTCATCCTGTTTCAAAGTCCAAGTAACCTTATTGCTTTCCCCAAGGCTTACCCATGTGTACGATAACCGATGAGGCTCGTCCACTTCGAGGACTTCGCAATCTATAATGCCATTCCACCCTTTTGTCGGCTTCATCCGAAACTGAAATTTATGTCCAACGACCGGTTTAAAATCATTCTCCATTATCCATTTCGAGAGAGTATTCGAATCCGTTAAAGCGAACCACACCTTCTCGATCGGACTCTTAAAGTGAAAATCCAGTGAAACTGTTTTCATTTTTTGTTCCTCCTGCAGTAAATGATTTAAAACGATCATTCTTTCTTTCCAGAATTTCTCGTAATAAGATACCCAATCTTGAATTTGCCTCAACGGAGCGGCATTCAGCCGATACAGCGTTTCCCTGCCGGCTCTTCGGGCGGTGACGAGACCGGCATCTTTGAGGACTGCCAAATGCTTGGAAACCGCCGTACGCCCCATATCAAAATGAGCCGTTAACTCATGGAGGGGCAGCTCATCCGCATCCGCCAAGAGACGAAGCAGCTTGCGCCGTGTTGGATCGGCAACGGCGTGATAAATATCTCGCATTTGACTTTTCTCGGTCAAAATCACCCTCCTCCTAATCTCGGCTAAAAGGACACCAATTGGTGTCTATATCATAGGACACCAATCGGTGTCATGTCAAGTTCATCCGACCTATCAAGTGTTGGCGATGTTGGATAAGGCAGTTAATAGGATTTTCCTATATAACGACCTTCATTCAGAGGAGTTGCGCCGAGAAATTAATGGAAAGTCTGAACGTCGTTATAACTGCAACAAATCGTATTCCCTTCTTGCGTCAACGTTTTCGACCTTTTTTCGCCCTGTCGTCACAGGCTTATGGAAAATAAATGCTTTCAACAGAAAAACCTCCGAGAGCGGCATGGGCCACACCGCTCTCGGAGGTCGGGTAGTGTTCGGAACAACCCAATGGGTCAGTACGCCAGCGCCAATGAGCCCATCGGATCCCAAGGTTGCAATTCGATCGGCTTTTGTTGCAGCGCCGTTTGCAGATGCTCCGGCAAATCATTCTTTTTCACGACGACTTGATAGACAAATTGGTCGAACCAGGCGTCACTCATGACGAAAAACCCGCCGTTGCCGATATCCTTGCCCCAGCTGTTCTCCACTTTCCAGCGATTCGGCTTGCCGTCGACTAAATTGACTCCCGTAAACACCATCGCGTGCGTCATGAGGCTGTCGCCATATTCTAGACGTTCCGCCTTGGTCAAATGAAACGGAACGCCAAGCGCGGTCGCATAGTCGAACAGCGCCGTATCCATAATTCCGGTCTCGCGATCCATCATTTTGCCCACATCACAACCGAACCATACGGGCTCCTCGTTTTGCAGCTGTTTGATCGCAAGCGCCTTCAGTACATCCACTTCGACGTTCAGATAAAGGACATCCTTCCCGCCTTTGACATTGCCGAGATATTTGACCGTGTAAGTCCGATAAAACGGCTTGTCGGACGTTGGCGCGTTGATAAGACTCACGTACTCGTGTAAATCAACGTTCACGTATTTTTGGTAGAATTCTTGCGGCGTCAAATCGGTATCCCTGTGAAACTTTTGAGCTTTATCGCGGTACTCAAAATCAAAACGGACAGGCGGTTCGCCGAGGCAAAGGCAAAGGATGCGATAAATTTCCTGCAACATGGCGGCTTTCTGTTCGCGCAGCTCGGCTTCCGATCGCTTGTATTTGTGATATTGCGCCCTTAATTTGGCCGCATCTTCGCGCAATTTTGCCGTCAACAATTGGTTCATCGCGCGCGATTGGCTGCTTTGGAACGTTTCCGGCATGACATATTTTGGAACCAAACCGTATTTTTCGACGAGATTGACGAACATATCCCACTGTCCGCCGTCATTGACGGGCGCCATCAGCAACCAGGCGACAAGGCGGCTGTCCGTCTCCACATCCAGCGTCTCCAAGATGTTCTCCAGAAAATAATTGGCTTTTTCAAACTTATCCCAAAACATGAGATAGTTCTGGGAGAACTCAAACGATTCCAAATCACAATGGCGCATGACGTGTTGGCGCAGCGTGTTCAAGGCGGCAAACAACCAGCACCGCCCGCTCTGTTTTTGATTCGTGATCTCGCCGGTTTTAATTTCGTGCGAAAACGTATACTGCATGGCGACCGGAACATCTTGGTTCATGGCGACCGCTTGAACGCCGTTTTTCTTGATCGCGTTCATCAAGATCCGATTCATCGGGTCGCCGCGAAAATCTTTGGAGAAGCGCTCAATCATTTCTTGTGAGATGATATGGTTTTTCCCCAATTTTACAGTCATGGCTTCGCTTCCTCTCTATAAGATGGCATGCGATTTTCTATTTGGTGATCGATTGTTAAATATATTCGATAACTTCATTTTCTTCTCCTTCCTTTGTGAAAATGAAAATGCATCCGATCCGTATTCGTGATGAACGACGAAACCGAAAAAACCATGTCATTAAGGGGTTTTTTGCGTTTCAAAAAGGCGCTTCCGACTGCAACGCATTCGTTTTTTAACTTAAGGAAGGAATTTGCAGCTCGAATACGCAGACAGGGGGCTCGTCGACAAGCAGGGAGGGGAACGAACCGTTTCTTAGGAATTCCCTTTATAGGGCCGGCGGTAAAACTCGTTATAAAGCTTCATGAGCGCGCGTTTTTCAATGCGGGAAACATAACTCCGGGAAATGTTTAATTTTTTGGCGATTTCGCGTTGGGTCAGTTCCTTGCGATTATCCAGTCCAAAGCGGGCGATGATGACTTCCTTTTCGCGATCATCCAATATGTGTAAGTAATGGTAGATCTTTTTCTTTTCCATGTTTAAGGAAATTTCATCGACGACATCTTCGTTTTTGGACTTCAAGACGTCGATGAGGCTGATTTCGTTTCCTTCTTTGTCCTGGCCGATCGGATCGTTCAGCGAGACGTCTTTGCGGGTTTTCTTCAAGCTTCTTAAATGCATGAGGATTTCCATTCTAATGTCAACAGTTGTGCTGATAAATGAAGCCGTCTCAAAAGTCCTGAAGAGGGACTGATTTGAGACGGCTTCTCTCTTGATCATTTTGTTTTATGGAATAATTATGGGTATCCTTCTGGTAAAAGGCTCCTCTTATGCGACCTTTTTATCATTGTTTTCTTCTTTTTTAACCTTCGGTTTTAATTGGTTTGCCCATTTTGTTAAGTTATGGGCAATACAAATTAGACCCCATTCCACCGTCGTTTTGGAAAGGCCTCTTAATAAAAATCTATGGAAACCTCGATTATACTTGATTTGTCCAAAAACGGGTTCGACATCGCATTTTCGCCTACGATAAAGCTTGTCTCCCTCTTTTGTGGCTAAACGTTCTCGAACCTCTCTCCGTCGCTGTTGATTTTCTAAAGAAACTGAAATGGTTTTCGTATCTTTACCTTTCGCACAAATCTCTTGGAAAGGGCACCCTTGACAATC
>JGI25331J36430_1001820_pt1 | contig 10736 bp, 8 predicted proteins | sample HigsolmetaAR206D_FD_36430 | JGI IMG/M metagenome (IMG submission 36430) | reverse complement strand
AGTTCCGGCGCCCCCAGTTCCGGCGCTCCCAGTTCCGGTGCGACCAGCCCGGCCGCGCCCGGCGCCTCGACACCGCCGACGAGCGTGCCGACCGCCCCGAGCGCCGGCACGCCGGCCACCACGACGGCGGCCCCGTCGGCGGTCACCTCGCAGCGGGCCACGACCACGACGGTGACGTCCGGGGCGCAGCCGCCGGTGACGACCACCGCCGCACTGGCGCCGGCCGAGGATGCGCCCGCGCAGGTGGCGGCCGAGGATGCGCCCGCTCAGCAGTCGGCGGTCAGCACCACGCCGCTGCTGCCGGCCGAACAGCCGCAGGAGTGAGCCGAGCCGGTCGGCTCAGCGGAAGAAGTCGTCCGAGGTCGCCTCGTTGAGCGCGGCGTCGGCATAGCCGCGACAGTAGTCCCAGGTGACGTAGGCGTCGGGTTCCGGGTCGTAGGCCGGCTCGTGGGGCCGGACCGTGCCGTCGGCCAGCAGCTGCAGCAGGTTGGCGCGCAGCATGTCCCAGTCGTGGTAGTGATCCTGCTGGCATTCGTCGCAGGTGATCACCAGGCCGCGGATCCCTCGGTGCGCGAGCAGTGCCTCGTAGACGGCCAGATCGGCAAGATCGGCCTCCACCGCCATCCGCTCCTGCGGGTCCAGCGGCTGCGCGGGCTCGATGTCGTCGAGCAGCGCCGCGGGATCGCACGGATCGTCGGCGAACGGATCGGGCGGCAAGCCCGGTGGCAAGTGGTCTCGCACGGTTCCCACCCTACGCAGGGGGAGTAGGGTCGCGCCAGCCGTGCCGGCCGTGTCACCCCAGGTGCGGTGCCCCGAGGTCGAGTCGGAGCGGTCGATAAGATGGATGCCTAGCTTCGCCCGTCTGGAGGCCCCACCCATGTCGATCGCTGAAAGCAGCGTTCCCATCGCCGTTCCGGTGCCCACCGGAGGTGATGACCCGACCAAGATCGCCATGCTTGGTCTGACGTTCGACGACGTGCTGCTGTTGCCGGCTNCCTCCGATGTGGTTCCCGCCGCGGCCGACACGTCCAGCCAGCTCACCAANAAGATCCGGCTGAAGGTGCCGTTGGTCAGCTCGGCCATGGACACCGTCACCGAGTCGCGGATGGCCATCGCCATGGCCCGCGTCGGCGGGATGGGTGTGCTGCACCGCAACCTGCCGATCAACGAGCAGGCCGGCCAGGTCGAGACGGTGAAGCGCTCGGAGGCCGGGATGGTCACCGACCCGGTCACCTGCTCGCCGGACAACACGCTGGCCGAGGTCGACGCCATGTGCGCCCGGTTCCGCATCTCCGGGCTGCCGGTGGTCGACAAGAACGGCGAGCTGGTCGGCATCATCACCAACCGCGACATGCGCTTCGAGGTGGACAAGAACAAGCGCGTGTCGGAGGTGATGACCAAGGCGCCGCTGATCACCGCCCGCGAGGGGGTGTCGGCCGAGGCCGCGCTGAACCTGCTGCGCCGCCACAAGATCGAGAAGCTGCCCATCGTCGACGGCGACGGCCGGCTCACCGGGCTGATCACCGTCAAGGACTTCGTCAAGACCGAGCAGTTCCCCAACGCCACCAAGGACGCCGACGGCCGGCTGCTCGTCGGTGCGGCGGTCGGGGTGGGCCAGGACGCCTGGGAGCGCGCCATGGCGCTCACCGACGCCGGGGTGGACGTGCTCGTCGTCGACACCGCGCACGCCCACAACCGGGCCGTGCTGGAGATGGTCGCCCGGCTCAAGAAGGAGGTCGGCGACCGGGTCGAGGTGGTCGGCGGCAACGTCGCCACCCGCGCCGCCGCGGCCGCGCTGGTCGAGGCCGGCGCCGACGCGGTCAAGGTCGGGGTGGGTCCGGGCTCCATCTGCACCACCCGCGTGGTGGCCGGGGTGGGTGCCCCGCAGATCACCGCCATCCTCGAGGCCGCCGCCGCCTGCGCCCCGCACGGCGTGCCGGTCATCGCCGACGGCGGCCTGCAGTATTCCGGTGACATCGCCAAGGCGCTGGCCGCCGGCGCGTCCACCGCCATGCTCGGGTCGCTGCTGGCCGGCACCGCCGAGTCCCCGGGCGAGCTGATCTACGTCAACGGCAAGCAGTACAAGAGCTACCGCGGCATGGGCTCGCTGGGCGCGATGCAGAGCCGGGGTGCGGCCAAGAGCTACTCCAAGGACCGCTACTTCCAGGACGACGTGCTCTCCGAGGACAAGCTGGTGCCGGAGGGCATCGAGGGCCGGGTGCCGTTCCGCGGGCCGCTCACCTCGGTGATCCACCAGCTCGTCGGCGGGCTGCGCGCGGCCATGGGCTACACCGGCTCGGCCACCATCGAGCAGCTGCAGCAGGCGCAGTTCGTGCGCATCACCCCGGCCGGGCTGCGGGAGAGCCATCCGCACGACATCGCCATGACCGTCGAGGCACCGAACTACTACGCGCGCTGACGTTTCGTCGCGCCGAATCCGACGCACCGCGGTTCGTGTCTCGTATCTTTGCTGCGGACCGCCGAGCCGAAACGAGGCTGATTTTTCATGCGTGACATGGTCGAGATCGGCATGGGCCGCACCGCCCGCCGCACCTACGAGCTCGATGACATCAACATCGTCCCGTCGCGGCGGACCCGCTCGTCCAAGGACGTCTCCACCGCCTGGCAGCTCGACGCCTACCGGTTCGACATCCCGGTGCTGTCGCACCCGACCGACGCGCTGGTGTCGGTGGAGTTCGCCATCGAGCTCGGCCGGCTCGGCGGGCTCGGCGTCATCAACGGCGAGGGCCTGATCGGCCGGCATGCCGATGTCCAGGCCAAGATCGCGCAGGTCATCGACGTCGCCGAGAACGACCCGGACCCGGCCGCGCCGGTGCGCCTGCTGCAGCAGCTGCACGCCGCGCCGCTGGACCCCGAACTGCTCGGCGCGGCGGTGGCGCGCATCCGCGAGGCCGGGGTGACCACCGCGGTCCGGGTCAGCCCGCAGAACGCCCAGGCGCTCACCCCGATGCTGGTGCAGGCCGGGATCGACCTGCTGGTCATCCAGGGCACGATCATCTCCGCCGAACGGGTCGCCAACAACGGCGAGCCGCTGAACCTCAAGACGTTCATCTCCGAGCTGGACGTGCCGGTGGTGGCCGGCGGCGTGCTCGACCACCGCACCGCGCTGCACCTGATGCGCACCGGTGCGGCCGGCGTCATCGTCGGCTACGGCTCCACCGAGGGCGCCACCACCAGCGGTGAGGTGCTCGGCATCAGCGTGCCGATGGCCACCGCGATCGCCGACGCCGCCGCCGCCCGCCGCGAGTACCTCGACGAGACCGGCGGCCGGTACGTGCACGTCATCGCCGACGGCGACATCCACACCTCGGGTGACCTGGCCAAGGCCATCGCCTGCGGCGCCGACGCGGTGATGCTGGGCACCCCGCTGGCCGGGTCGGCCGAGGCGCTGGGCCGGGGCTGGTTCTGGCCGTCGGCCGCGGCGCACCCGTCGCTGCCGCGCGGGGCGCTGCTGCAGGTGGCCATCGACGAGGAGCGGCCCCCGCTGGAGCGGGTGCTCAACGGGCCGAGCGACGACCCGTTCGGCTCGCTGAACCTCGTCGGCGGGCTGCGCCGCTCGATGGCCAAGGCCGGCTACTGCGACCTCAAGGAGTTCCAGAAGGTCGGTCTGACCGTCGGGAGCTGACCCCGGTTCCTCGCGGGGGAGGGGACTTTACAAAGAAGGGTCCCCTGTCTAGAGAAGTTACCGGTTGGTAATCCATACTGGGCGCATGCCTGACTACGACGTCCTCATCATCGGCTCCGGATTCGGGGGCAGCGTCACCGCGTTGCGGCTGACCGAGAAGGGCTACAAGGTCGGTGTGCTCGAGGCCGGCCGACGCTTCGCCGACGAGGACTTCGCCAAGACGTCGTGGGACCTGCGCCGGTTCCTCTGGGCGCCGAAGCTCGGCTGCTACGGCGTGCAGCGCATCCACCTGCTGCGCAACGTGATGATCCTGGCCGGCGCCGGGGTGGGCGGCGGCTCGCTGAACTACGCCAACACCCTCTACGTGCCGCCGGAGCCGTTCTTCGCCGACAAACAGTGGGCGCACATCACCGACTGGCGCGCCGAGCTGATGCCCTACTACGACCAGGCCCAGCGCATGCTCGGCGTGGTCACCAACCCGACCTTCACCGACGCCGACCGCGTCATGAAGGAGGTCGCCGAGGAGATGGGCGTCGGACACACCTTCCGGCTCACCCCGGTCGGCGTGTTCTTCGGACCCGACGGGCAGAAGACCCCGGGCAAGACCGTGCCGGACCCGTATTTCGGTGGCGTCGGGCCGGCCCGCACCGGCTGCATCGAATGCGGCGAGTGCATGACCGGTTGCCGGCACAACGCCAAGAACACCCTGGTCAAGAACTACCTCGGGCTGGCCGAACAGGCCGGCACCGAGGTGCACCCGCTGCGCACCGTGACCGGTTTCGAACAGCTGCCCGACGGCACCTGGCGCGTCGACACCGTGCGCACCGGCGCCTGGGTGCGCAAGGACCGGCGCTCGTTCACCGCGACCCACCTGGTGCTGGCCGCCGGCACCTGGGGCACCCAGCGGCTGCTGTTCCGGATGCGCGACGCCGGCAAGCTGCCCAAGCTCTCGCCGCGGCTGGGCGTGCTGACCCGCACCAACTCCGAATCCATCGTCGGCGCAGGCAGATTCGAGGTCGCCCCGGATCTGAACCTGACCCACGGGGTGGCCATCACCTCCTCCATCCACCCCACACCGGACACCCACATCGAGCCGGTGCGCTACGGCAAGGGCTCCAACGCGATGGGGCTGCTGCAGACGCTGATGACCGACGGCTACGGGCCGGAGGGCACCGACGTGCCGCGCTGGAAGCAGCTCTTCCACAACGCCGCGGCCGACCCGCGCGGCACGCTGCGGCTGCTCAACGTGCGCCGGTGGAGCGAGCGCACGCTCATCGCGCTGGTGATGCAGCACCTGGACAACTCGATCACCACCTTCACCAAGCGCGGGCCGTTCGGCATCCGCCGCTACACCAGCAAGCAGGGCCACGGGCAGCCGAACCCGACCTGGATCCCGGTCGGCAACCGGGTCACCCGCCGCATCGCCGAGAAGATCGACGGGGTGGCCGGCGGTACCTGGGGCGAGCTGTTCAACATCCCGCTCACCGCGCACTTCCTCGGCGGCGCGGCGATCGGCGACAGCCCCGAGACCGGCGTCATCGACCCCTACCACCGGGTGTGGAACTACCCGACGCTGTACGTCACCGACGGTGCGGCCATCTCGGCCAACCTCGGGGTCAATCCGTCGCTGTCCATCGCCGCGCAGGCCGAGCGCGCCGCGGCGCTGTGGCCCAACAAGGGCCAGCAGGATCCGCGGCCGGCGCAGGGCGAACCGTACCGGCGGCTGGCCCCGGTGCCGCCGGTGAAACCGGTGGTTCCGGCCGAGGCACCGGCCGCGCTGCGGCTGCCGATCGAGCCGGTCGGCTCGGCGGGCTGAACCGCGGCGGCCGGGCGGCCACCACTAGACTGGCCCGGTGAGCTCCCCAGCCGAAGCCAACACCCCCCGGCCCGTTCTGGTGGTCGACTTCGGGGCCCAGTACGCGCAGCTCATCGCGCGCCGCATCCGCGAGGCGCGGGTGTACTCCGAGGTGGNCCCGCACACCNTGGGCGTCGCCGAGATCGCCGCGCGCCGACCGCAGGCGGTGGTGCTGTCNGGCGGCCCGGCCAGCGTGTACGCCGAGGGCGCACCGCAACTCGATCCCGCGCTGTTCGACCTGGGTATCCCGGTGTTCGGCATCTGCTACGGCTTCCAGGCCATGGCGCAGGCGCTCGGCGGCACCGTGGAGCGCACCGGCACCAGCGAGTACGGCCGCACCGAACTGAACGTCACCGGCGGGCAGCTGCACTCGGGGCTGCCCGAGACCCACCCGGTGTGGATGAGCCACGGCGACGCGGTCACCCGCGCGCCCGAGGGCTTCGAGGTGGTGGCCACCAGCGCCNGCGCCCCGGTCGCCGCGTTCGAGGATCCCGGCCGCAAGCTCGCCGGGGTGCAGTACCACCCCGAGGTGCTGCACTCCCCGCACGGCCAGCAGGTGCTCAGCCGGTTCCTGCACGAGTTCGCCGGCATCGCCCCGGCCTGGACCCCGGCCAACATCGTCGAGCAGCTCGTCGAGCAGGTCCGCGAGCAGATCGGCGACGGCCGCGCCATCTGCGGGCTGTCCGGCGGGGTGGACTCCGCGGTGGCCGCCGCTCTGGTGCAGCGCGCCATCGGCGACCGGCTGACGTGTGTGTTCGTCGACCACGGGCTGCTGCGCGCCGGGGAGCGCGACCAGGTGCAGCGGGACTTCGTCGCCGCCACCGGCGCCAACCTCGTCGTCTTCGACGCCGCCGAGACCTTCCTGGAGGCGCTGTCCGGGGTGACCAACCCGGAGGGCAAGCGCAAGATCATCGGCCGCGAGTTCATCCGCGCCTTCGAGCGCGCGGTGCGTGACGCGCTCGGCGCGACCGACGGCGAGGTCGAGTTCCTGGTGCAGGGCACGCTGTACCCGGACGTGGTGGAGTCCGGCGGCGGCGCCGGCGCGGCGAACATCAAGAGCCACCACAACGTCGGCGGGCTGCCGCCGGACCTGAAGTTCAAGCTCGTCGAGCCGCTGCGCACGCTGTTCAAGGACGAGGTCCGCGCCGTCGGACGCGAGCTCGGCCTGCCCGAGGAAATCGTTGCGCGCCAGCCGTTCCCGGGCCCGGGCCTGGGCATCCGGATCGTCGGCGAGGTGACCGCCGAGCGGCTGGCCACGCTGCGCAGGGCCGACGCCATCGCCCGCGAGGAACTCACCGCCGCCGGCCTGGACCACCAGATCTGGCAGTGCCCGGTGGTGCTGCTGGCCGACGTCCGCTCGGTCGGCGTGCAGGGCGACGCCCGNACCTACGGGCACCCGATCGTGCTGCGGCCGGTCTCGTCCGAGGACGCCATGACCGCCGACTGGACCCGGGTGCCCTACGACGTGCTGGAGCGCATCTCCACCCGGATCACCAACGAGGTGCCCGAGGTCAACCGCGTCGTGCTGGACATCACCAGCAAGCCGCCGGGGACCATCGAGTGGGAGTGACCCCTACCGCGGCGGATCCCCCCGCCACCGGAAACTGTTGACGTAGCGGCCCATATCCAGCGCGAGCTGCATGTTCGCCCCGCTCGGTTTGCCGGGGCCGAAGTCCGGGCCGAACCGGCGGAACGGCCCCACCGCCGCGGCGATGAGCGCCAGGTCGTGCTTCACCGCGACCATGACGATCACCCGCATGCGCAGATAGCTCGCGTTGGAGCCCTGCGGCCAGCAGTCGGCCACCTCCCCGTAGCCCGGGTGGTAGCCCACCATGGCGTTGGGGATCTCGTAGGCGGTGCGGGTGTCCGGGAACGTCGCCGCGACGAGTTCCTTTGCGATCTCCTGCGGTTCGCGTCCGTTTGCGGGCCGGCCGAGAAGCTGCAGCGTGCCGCCGTCACCGCCGAGGAACTCCGCGGTCACCCCGTCGTCGCCCAGCCGTACCCGGTAGGCGGTGCCCGGTGCCGGATAGGACACCGAGAACGAGCCGTCCGGCGCCTCGAAGCGCGGGTTGTCCGACACCGGCTCGCCGACCGGCGGGGAACCGCAGTCCGGCGGGCAGACGTAGCGCGCGGCCGGGGTGCTCATCGCCGAACTCACCCCGGCCAGCGCGAGTGCCACCACCACGATGCCGGCCAGCCACCACAGCAGCACGCGCAGCGGCCGGGTGCGCCGGGGCGGGGCGGCGACGTAGACACCGGCCGGGACGGCGTAGCCCGGCCACCGCGGATCGCCGGGAGGAGCGTCGGTCATGGCGGTCCGTCCGGTCGGATCCGGGCGGGGCGGTTGCGCCGCCGGGCCGCCCGCGACGACCGCGACGACGCCCGGGTGGCCGCCCCGCAGGCCGGGCAGAACGCCATGTCCGGCACCACGTGTCCGCAGTGCGGGCACAACAGCGGCTCCTCGGCATGGATCTCGTCGTGCGCCTCGTGCAGCAGCGCCAGCTGCAGGCCCAGCCGCAACAGCACCAACGCCAGCAGCGCCGCCGCCAGATGCACCGTCAGCAGCCAGAACTGGGGCAGCCGGGTGGTCTCGATCAGGCCGACCCCCAGATACAGACCGAACACCGCCGCGGCGAAGCCGCACAGCACCGCGCGCACCACCCCCGGATGCTGTCCGGCCTTGCTCGCCGGGCGGGTGAACCACAGTGCCGCACCGATCAATCCGCCCACCGCGGCGGCGGTCAGCGGTACCGCCAGTCCCCGGATCCCCGCCTCGACCAGCAGACTCGACAGCGGCCGGGCCCGGTTGACCAGCCCGACGGCGAACTGCGGGGCAAGTCGGGTGACGGTGGCCGCCGCGGTGAAGCACAACGCCCCGAGTGCGCCGATCATGAAGCCGTCCAGGGCCTCCCGCGACGGCGGTCGCAACAGCCGCACCACCACCGCCGGGGCCAGCATGAGCGTCACCGCGCCGAGCGGCACGCCCACCCCGTCGCGCAGCATCCGGTAGCCGACGATGCCCGCCCCCAGCGGCACCTCGTAGGTGCGGGCCACCGCCGCGCCGGTGAGCAGCGCCCAGCCCACCCCGAGCCCCGCGCCGAGCAGCGCCGCCGACCCGAGCATCCGGCCGGGCAGGTCGCGCACCCCGTCGGACTCCCACAGGTACACCGTGAACAGCAGCGGCAACCCGAGCGCGGCCACCGTGATCAGCGCGGCCGGCATGCGCAGCAACCCGGCCGCCACCAGCGCGGCCAGCACCATGACCAGCCCGACGCGGAACGGCGTGCGGGACTGCTCGGGCAGGTGCGGGAACAGCGCGCCGGCCACCGCGGGCTTGAGCACGTGCTCGTCGGGTGCGGCACCGAACACTTTGAGCCGCAACCAGTCCGGGCCGTCACCGCGGTGCGGCACCAGGAACGCCCCGCACAGCCCGCAGAACCGGCCGGCCGGCACGTCGGTCCGGCACACCCGGCATTCGGTCATCGGCACCGCGTCGGGGCCGGTCGGTTCGCCGCTCATGTGCCCGCCCGTTGCAGCAGCAGGATGTTGCGGGCCAGGTGCTCCACGTCGGGGGTGCCCAGCCCGGTGACGAGATCGTAGCCGGGACCGGCGGTCTCGACGGCGTTTCCGCCGAGCACCACGTCCCGGAATGCCGGCAGCGGGGCGCCGGCGGCGATCCGGTACAGCAGCGGGTTGAGCGCCCCGATCCGACGTCCGCCGTTGGCCAGCAGGAACTCGTTCATCACCGCGGTGAGCCCGGCCCAGATCGGCGCCGACTGCGAGGTGCCGCCGCCGACGAGTTGTCTTCCGGCGTAGACGATCCGGACCCCGGTGAGCGGGTCGGCGACGGCGGAGACGTCCGGGGTCAGCCGCCGGTCGGGGGCGCGGCCCGGGGCCATGTCGCGCTGCCAGTGCGGCCGCTCGAACAGCGCCGACACCCCACCGCCGGTGCCCTGCGACAGCGGCACGTCGAACCAGGCGGTCTCGGCCAGCCAGCGGCCGGCCGCATCGGTCGACAGTGTGGTGCCGCCGACGTCGGTCATCTCCGGCAGCGAGGCCACCGAGTCCAGGCCCACATCGGCCGGTCCTGGCGGGGCCGACCAGTCGTCGCCGCCCTTGCACTCCAGCCCGGCCAGATCCCCGCTGGCGTCGAAGGTGGTGGTGCCGCGGTCCTGGGCGGCGGCCAGCGCCGAGCGCACCGGCGCCAGGTCGGCGGCGGTGACCAGCCGGTCGCAGCCCCAGCCGATCGAGAAGCTCCACACCGCACCGGGAAACCGCCGGTCGGTGTCGGCGAGCATCCGGCCGATCTTCTCGAACGCCCCGTCGCCCTCGACGGTGGTCCGGGCGTTGACCACCACCTTGGTCGCGTCCGGGGCGATGGCATGGGCCACCTCGAGATCCATGGTGGTCTCGCCGCGCGGTTCGTCGGCCTGCCCGCCGACCACCACCGGGCGCAGCGGCGGCAGCCCGTGCAGGGCGGTGAAGGCGTCCAGGTCGGCCTGGTCGAACCCGTCGAAGGCGAACACCACGATGGTCTGGCCCTTGCCGGTGAAGCCCTGCCGGGCAAGGGATTCGGCGTTGTAGGTGCGCAGCAGCGCGGCGGGGGACAGGCCCCGGTCCGGGATGTCGAGCGGTAGGAACCAGGGCCGCGACATGCGGTGCGGGACGTAGCCGAGGATGCGGCCCACCGCGGTGACCTCGCCGCGCAGCGGGACCGGGACGCCCGGCTGCTGCGGGGAGGCGTAGAACACCCGGCCGCGCCGGCCCCGGTAGTCGTGCACGTCCACCCCGAACGCCGCGGCCACCGACCGGGCCGGCCCCTCGACGACGGCCCAGTCCGCACCGGGGTGCCGGCGCACCCACAGCCCGGCCGCATCGGCCCACGCCGACAGTCGCCGCGGGGTGCGCCGGTCGGCCAGGGTGACGGTCAGCTGTACCGTGCCGTGCCGTGTCGGGCCGAGATCCGTTGAAGCGGCGAGCAACTGGGCGTACGGGCCGCCGATGACGGTGGCGGTCGCGGGGGTGGGGTGGCGCCCCCGCACCGGGGCGGGGTCGGCGGCCGAGAACAGCAGCACGCCGACCAGCAGCAGCGCGAGCGGCCACCCGCCGGGTGGCACCGGCGGCCCGGTCACCGCACCCGCGGACGGATCAGTCGTTGTCGCCGGGAATGGCGGTGGGCGCCGGCGGGGCGGTGACCTCCGGCGAGAACGGGTTGGGTCCGGGGCCGATCCGCGG
>JGI25331J36430_1001803_pt1 | contig 10842 bp, 8 predicted proteins | sample HigsolmetaAR206D_FD_36430 | JGI IMG/M metagenome (IMG submission 36430) | reverse complement strand
TGCTTGAATGAGAGGAACTAATGTGGCTCTTTTTCTAAATAAAACAATCGACTGCGTTTACTTTTGATCGACTGTTCCATTTTTTTAATCAGGCATGTTTCCCAAGTTGCTTGCACTTAGCATAGCGGGATTTCAAGGTGAAATTGAAAAAAGAAGAAATCGAGTAAAGATGTGAAAAAAAGAATGGTGTGCTAAATATTTCAATAAAAAATCTTTAGAAGATAATCCTATTTTTCCATTGGCCATTGCTGCAAGTAGTGAGCAATAAAAATTGGCACCTTGTGAGAAGATACTGACATGAATTGGGTAATAAAGGGATAGTCTTCATTGGGGTTGGTTTTTATCAGTTCAAGCCACCACTCTGTTTCATATCTCGCGATCATACTAAGATTGTACAACAAGGCATAGTGAACCATTAGTTCTGGTAGAAAAAAGTTCCTTTTTTCTATAGGGAAGGCGAGTGTTTGATTTTCAAAGTGGTATCGCAGCGGAGGATACTCTAATTTATTCCCTTGAAAGGTAAGCTGAAAATAATGGTCATCATGTTGTTCAATGTTCATTTCTTCTCTTATTTTACTGTTCAGGTAATCGATGAATCTTGTTTCGGTCATATGAAAACCGTTTAATATATTTTTTGTCAATAAGAAAGATTGGTGCTGTTTCTTTTCAAGAAGAATAAAGCTGTTTTTTCCGAAAAGAAATCTGAAGGCATTCGATAGTTCAGGTACTTCAAGCAATAGATGTTTCATAACAAACTTTTCTCCTTCTAGTTGTTTCACGTGAAACAATTTATTGGCAAAATGCATAAATAAACCGTTTTTTTGGATTTTCACTTCATCATCTAGAAATTGATAATTTTGTTTTTTTCTTTTTCTGGTGGAGAGGCCGTGTGCAAGCACAGATGTATTTTCCGGATAATAAGGGTCTACTGTTAATAAACAAGCTTTGATGAATTGAATGGTGCCGTAAAAAAGCAAAATAGGCTGCAAAGAAACAGGCGACTGTCGTACTTGTTGAAAATAGGATNTTCCATGTTCGATAAAGTGCATAAATCGGGTGCAATTATGAAAACTGAGGGCAGTGGCTTGTTCACGATTTAAGGATTTATAGCATTGATATAGATATTTTTGAGAGGTGGAAGCGGACTGAAAATAATTTAAAATTTGGAATGGATCAAAATGGTTCTNTATCATGATAAACTGCCTCCCAAAATGTTTGAAAAATCAAACTTATTGTGGATATCTTGACAGTATTTTATCCAATTGATAACCTACTAATAATATTTTGGACTAGGAGGGCGAGAAAAAATGTGGGAAACCAAATTTGTAAAAGAAGGACTAACTTTTGACGATGTTNTGTTGATGCCTGCAAAGTCGGATGTATTGCCAAGAGACGTGGATTTAAGTGTTTCTTTAACAGAAACATTGAAGTTAAATATTCCTATTATCAGCGCTGGTATGGATACCGTAACGGAAGCGGAAATGGCGATTGCCATGGCTCGTCAAGGCGGATTGGGGATTATTCATAAAAATATGAGCATTGAACAGCAGGCGGAGCAAGTTGATAAGGTGAAACGGTCAGAGAGCGGCGTCATTACGGATCCTTTCTTTTTAACGCCTGAACATCAAGTGTATGATGCTGAACATTTGATGGGNAAGTATAGAATTTCCGGGGTCCCGATTGTAAACAATGAACAAGAACAAAAATTAGTCGGCATTATTACGAACCGGGATTTACGGTTTGTACAAGATTATTCCATCAAGATTTCTGAAGTGATGACAAAAGAGAATTTAGTAACGGCTCCGGTTGGGACGACATTAGAAGAAGCTGAAAAAATCCTTCAGAAGCATAAAATTGAAAAACTGCCATTGATTGATGAGAACGGTGTATTAAAAGGATTAATTACGATTAAAGATATTGAAAAAGTGATTGAGTTTCCGAACTCTGCGAAAGATAAGAAAGGACGGCTTTTAGCGGGTGCTGCTGTAGGTGTTACGAAAGACACGATGAAACGTGTGGAGATGTTGGTAAAGGCGAATGTCGATGTCATTGTCATTGATACCGCGCATGGCCATTCGCAAGGAGTTATTAATACCGTGAAAGAAATACGGGCCGCTTATCCGACACTCAATATTATTGCCGGTAACGTTGCAACTGCAGAAGCGACAAGAGCTTTAATTGAAGCAGGGGCAGACATTGTGAAAGTTGGGATCGGACCTGGTTCGATTTGTACGACGCGCGTTGTGGCTGGAGTAGGCGTGCCGCAAATAACAGCGATATATGATTGTGCAACGGAAGCAAGAAAATACGGAAAAGCGATTATTGCGGACGGTGGAATCAAATATTCCGGAGACATTGTCAAGGCGTTGGCTGCCGGNGGNCATGCTGTTATGCTAGGAAGCTTGNTGGCNGGAACTTCCGAAAGCCCTGGAGAAACGGAAATTTATCAAGGACGACGTTTTAAAGTGTATCGAGGAATGGGTTCGATCGGTGCGATGGAAAGTGGTTCAAAAGACCGTTATTTCCAAGAAGATGCCAAAAAATTAGTTCCGGAAGGGATTGAAGGTCGTGTTCCTTATAAAGGACCGCTTGCTGACACGATTTATCAGCTGGTTGGCGGAATCCGTTCNGGCATGGGATACTGTGGAACCAAAAATTTGGAAGAATTGAGAGAAAATGCTCAATTTATCCGGATGACAGGTGCTGGATTAAGAGAAAGCCATCCGCATGATGTCCAAATTACGAAAGAAGCCCCAAATTATTCTTTGTCTTAATGATTGAAATCTGCTTTTGATGTCAACATGACAAATCTCGAGGCGGTAGGGAAATAGCCCTGCCGCCGTTTATTTTTTCTGGTCTAAAAGTAGGTCACAATGAAAGGGAGTCCTTTAGTAATCTAATAGAATTCAAGTTTTAAAAATCATAAAATCAGTTTTCATTCTTGCCGTAAAACGAAATGAACCAGATTACTTAATACATTTCAAATAAGCTGAAAGGAAAAAAGATTCTACGGATATAGTCATGCCTATGGGCCCATTGTGATCGTTTCGAAAATAAAAAGTAGTCCNATCCTCTGTCTACTTTTTGTCTTGAGAGTATGATAAAATATCGAAGGTGTACATATAAAGATGGAGGGCTATTGAGTGAGAAAGAAGAAGGTTTACAAAAGTATCGCCTGTTTAGTCAGCTTGTTGCTATTGACCGTTTTACTTCAATCTCCCGTTCAAGCTCAAGCGGAAGAAACTCCAAATATTAACGCTGCAGCTGCGATTTTAATAGATGGAGATACCGGNAAAATTTTATACGAAAAAAATGCTGATAAAATGTTGGGAATTGCAAGTATGACTAAAATGATGACAGAATACTTGCTTTTGGAAGCGATTAAAGAAAAAAAGGTCAGCTGGGATACGGAATATCGAGTAAGTGATCGTGTTTATAAAATTTCCCAGGAAAGAAATTTTTCAAATGTCCCACTGCGATTAGGAGAAAAGTATAAAATACGAGAATTATATGAAGCCATGGCAATTTATTCTGCCGATGCCGCTTCAATAGCTATCGCCGAAACCATTGCTGGCTCCGANGAAAACTTTGTGAAATTAATGAACCAAAAAGCGAAAGNACTTGGNTTGNAGTGCAAATTTGTGAATGCAACCGGTTTAAGCAACAAAGATTTAAAAGGAATGTATCCGAAAAATTCAGGGCCAAACGATGAAAATTTGATGACAGCAAGATCTACTGCAAAATTAGCTTATCGACTTATAAAAGATTATCCGGAAGTGTTAAAAACAGCCAGCATTCCCAAAAAGAAATTTCGCCCTGGAACAGCCGATGAAATCAATATGGAAAATTGGAACTGGATGTTGCCGGGATTAGTTTTTGCTTACAAAGGAATGGATGGTTTAAAAACAGGGACAACCGATTTTGCTGGATATTGTTTTGCAGGTACGGCCAAGCGAGGAAATGTACGTCTTATTTCTGTTGTGATGAATGCAAAGGATCCAAGTGGAAAAGGTTCTTATAATGCCAGATTTACCGAAACGAAAAAACTGTTGGATTATGGGTTTAATGAGTTCTCTCGACAAAAAATTTATCCGGCTAAATTACAATTAAAAGGATACGAAACGATAAAGGTTGAAAAAGGAAAAGACAAAGAAGTGACCATTTATACAAACAAGCCTTTTTATGACCTCGTAAAAAAAGGTGAACCTAAAAAATATACCGCTTCTTTCACGCCGGATAGGTCAAAGATTGATAAAAACGGCGCTTTGAAAGCACCTGTTCAAAAAGGTGAAACAGTCGGCTATTTAACCTTCCATTCTGAAACCAACAATCCGTTGGGATACTTGTCAAAAGAGGAAGAAAAAAAGGCTAGCATCCCGGTTGTAACGGCAAAAGCGGTGGATAAAGCGAACTGGTTCATCCTTTCACTNCGAAGTATTGGGGATCTTTTCGATGGAATGTTTTCCNCAGTTAAAAGCTGGTTTTGATAGTTTTTGACCTCCTTGTATTGACAGGAGGTTTTTTTTGTTGTTTATTTAAATTCAAGGGAATCATATGATCCTCCAATCATATCGGAAAACCCGGATATTTCAAAATTTTTAACAAATAATCATATAGACGTCCTTGTCTGAAGGGGGAATTACAAGTGAGTACAGGTACAGATCGGGTTAAAAGAGGAATGGCCGAAATGCAAAAAGGCGGAGTCATTATGGACGTTGTCAATGCTGAACAGGCCAAAATTGCTGAAGCAGCAGGAGCAGTGGCTGTTATGGCATTGGAAAGAGTCCCTGCTGATATCCGAGCAGCCGGTGGAGTAGCAAGAATGGCAGATCCGCGCGTTGTGGAAGAAGTTATGAATGCTGTTAGCATTCCAGTCATGGCAAAAGCAAGAATTGGTCATATTGTGGAAGCTCGTGTGCTGGAAGCGATGGGTGTAGACTATATCGATGAAAGTGAAGTATTGACACCGGCAGATGAGGAATTTCATATTAATAAAAAAGAATTTACGGTTCCATTTGTATGCGGATGCCGTGATCTTGGAGAAGCTGCCCGTCGTATTGGGGAAGGAGCCTCTATGTTAAGGACAAAAGGAGAACCTGGTACCGGAAATATTGTGGAGGCAGTTCGCCATATGCGCAAAGTCAACGCGCAAGTTCGAAAAGTAGTTCATATGAGCGAAGACGAGCTCATGACGGAAGCTAAGAAATTAGGAGCTCCTTATGAAGTATTGCTTCAAATTAAAAAAGAAGGTCGTCTTCCAGTTGTCAACTTTGCGGCTGGTGGGGTTGCTACACCTGCTGATGCAGCGCTTATGATGGAATTGGGAGCGGACGGAGTATTTGTCGGTTCTGGTATCTTTAAATCTGAAAATCCGGAAAGATTTGCAAAAGCGATTGTAGAAGCAACGACTCACTACCAAGATTATGAATTAATTGCAGAATTATCGAAGAATTTAGGAATTCCGATGAAAGGAATGGAAATCTCCACGCTTTCTCCGGAAAACCGGATGCAAGAGCGCGGTTGGTAAGGGGTTAAACAACATGAAAATTGGAGTACTAGGACTTCAAGGTGCTGTTCGTGAACATATTCGATCTGTNGAAGCATGCGGCGAAGAAGCGTTTGAAATTAAAAAAGTCGATCAGTTGAAAGATTTGGACGGGCTGATTCTTCCTGGGGGAGAAAGCACTACAATGAGACGGCTGATCGACCGCTATGGATTTTTAGAACCTATTAAAGAATTGGCCAATAGCGGAAAACCGATTTTTGGAACATGTGCCGGCCTTATTTTACTGGCGAAAGAAATTGTCGGTTATCAACAACCGCACTTAGGACTCATGGATGTGACGGTGGAACGAAATTCATTTGGTAGACAGCGGGAAAGCTTCGAAGCTGAACTTGATATTAAAGACGTTGGCGAGTCTTTCCCGGCAGTATTTATTCGTGCTCCGCATATTGTGAAAGTCGGCCCTAATGTCGAAGTGCTCGCAAAACATGAAGATCGGATTGTAGCGGCACGGGAAGGCAATCTATTAGGATGTTCTTTCCACCCGGAATTAACGGATGATTATCGGTTTACGAAGTATTTTTTGAACATGGTAAAAGAAGCCAAACAAGCTCGCGTATAAACAACTTGCGAGAGAACGAAAATTATAGTAAATTGGTCTTGAAAATTAAAGAAGATCAAAGCAATGACAGGAAATAGTAGCAGGACATCCCTGGCATAGAGAGTCGATGGTCGGTGGAAATCGAACCGGGATGCTTGTGAATCCATCCTGGAGTGGAATGCTGAAAAAATGAGTAGGCATTTCCGGTTCTCGCCGTTATCCAGATGAAGTGGAAAGTGTGCAACTTTCAATTAGGGTGGCAACGCGGGTTACTCTCGTCCCTTATACAGGGATGAGAGTTTTTTTGTGGATTCAGAGAAACCGGTGGAGCCTGGAAGCTTCAACGTCTAGTTGATTGTTCGAATTCATGGATATAAAAACGTTGGAAAGGAAGTGGCGATAATGTTAGACATCAAGTATTTACGCAATCATTTTGAAGAAGTAAAAGAACGTCTGCAGCACCGTGGAGAAGATTTATCTGATTTTGAAAAGTTTGAAACGCTAGATCAAAAGCGGAGAGAGCTTCTTACGAAAAGCGAACAATTGAAAAGCAAAAGAAATAATGTGTCCCAACAAATTGCTCAAATGAAGCGAGAAAAGCAAAATGCTGACCANTTGATTCAAGAGATGCGAGAAGTCGGGGACGAAATTAAAGAGTTGGANCATCAATTGAAAACTGTAGAAGAAGAACTTCAGCAGTTGTTGTTATCCATTCCGAATATTCCACATGAAAGCGTACCGGTTGGCGATTCTGAGGATGACAACGTGGAAATCCGCAGGTGGGGAGATATCAAAACCTTTGATTTTGAACCGAAACCGCATTGGGATCTTGCTGATCAATTAGGTATTTTAGATTTTGAAAGAGCGGCTAAAGTGACAGGAAGCCGGTTTGTGTTTTATAGAGGGTTAGGCGCCAGACTGGAACGAGCGTTAATCAGTTTTATGCTCGATCTTCATGTGGAAGAGCACGGATACGAAGAGATTCTCCCTCCTTATATGGTCAATCGCGCCAGTATGACAGGTACTGGACAATTGCCGAAATTTGAAGAAGATGCCTTTTTAATTGAAAAAGAGGATTATTTCCTCATTCCTACAGCTGAAGTGCCTGTCACCAATTACTTCCGGGATGAAATTTTGGATGGCGACCAGCTGCCCATTGCATTTGCTGCATACAGTGCATGCTTCCGGTCTGAAGCTGGTTCGGCGGGAAGAGATACGAGGGGATTAATCCGTCAGCACCAATTTAATAAAGTCGAACTTGTCCGCATCGTCAAACCTGAAGATTCTTATGCAGAATTGGAAAAATTGACAGGGCATGCAGAAAAAGTTTTGCAGCTTTTAGGACTTCCGTATCGAGTCATGAGCATGTGTACGGCGGATTTAGGATTTACAGCGGCTAAAAAATATGATATTGAAGTATGGCTTCCAAGCTACAATACGTTCCGCGAAATTTCTTCTTGCAGCAATTTTGAGGCCTTCCAAGCGAGAAGAGCGAATATCCGCTTCCGCAGAGAAAAAAATGCAAAGCCGGAACATGTCCATACGTTAAATGGATCTGGCTTGGCTATTGGACGTACCGTAGCAGCCATTTTAGAAAATTATCAGCAAGCGGACGGAAGTGTGATCATTCCGGAAGTACTCCGTCCTTATATGGGAGGAAAAGAAGCGATCCGCCCGGAAAAATAAAGGAAAGGGACCTGATTGAAAAGATGCTTTCAACGGGTCATCGGAACTTTATAGGCAGAAGGAAAAAAACTTCTGCCTTCTTCTTATATTTTTGGTTATTGACACTATTCATTGATTGTGATAAATTATTTTTTGTCCGTATGGAGGAGTACCCAAGTCTGGCTGAAGGGATCGGTCTTGAAAACCGACAGGCGGGTTACACCGCGCGGGGGTTCGAATCCCTCCTCCTCCGCCATCACTCACAAGCGCATAAATATTGGAGATATTGTACAAAATTCGTTACAACTATGTAGCGAATTTTTTTATGTCTTTTTGNCCTGCTCTTGAAACAGAATCTTTNATCCGTTTAGACTTTTATTGGAGGCACAGCTGATCTGTACCGAAGAATGCAGGCAGCCANACTTTCAATGACGCTTTTATTTTTTGACGGGATTGAAATTGTCAGCTAGAAGCAGCCAATTTTGAGGGAAAGAAAGACCTAGTTTCCAATAGCTCATGCCTNTTAAATTGAGTTCTTTCACTAAATCAAATTTTGCTTGAATGGAACGAGCGTCTTCNAACCATACTTTATGCCTTCGATTTTGTTCATCGATGTAGTCGATATACGGGGCTTGAGCTTGTTGGTCATATTGAATGGCGGCGTTGTATTTCACTGCCAAGAGAATAGCCTGCTGCGGGCTAATGGCTTTTGCCGTATCTCTTCCCGGCACAAACGGCAAAGTCCAATCATAACCGTACAAGTTCTGCCCCATTAAAATTTTTTGCGAAGGAATTTCTGAAACAGCATATTGAAGAACTTGACGTACAGGTTCAATAGGTGATACGGCCATTGGAGGGCCGCCGCTGTATCCCCATTCATATGTCATAATGACGACAAAATCAACGATGGCTCCGTGGGCTTTATAGTCGTGTCCTTCGTACCATCTCCCTTTTTGGTCTGCACTTGTTTTTGGAGCAAGAGCAGTGGAAATGAACCANCCTTGGCGAGAAAAGAGGTCTTTTGCTTTTCTTAAAAATTGATTATAGGCTTCCCGATCTTCGGGGCGAAGGTATTCAAAATCAAAGTGGATGTCTCGAAAGTGGTATCTGTTGGCAAGGGAGATAATATTTTGGAGAAAGCGGTTTTGAATTTGTTGATCGTTCAACAAAATCTGACCCAACTCGGCACTGAATTGGCCCTGTTCTTGATTCGTAATGACCATCACGAGGATATTGCGGTTTTGTGAAGCAATGGCCGCCAAATTGCCCAGGGGAGGCGTGTCCAAAGTTCCATCCCTTTTTGCTCGAAAACTAAAAGGAGACAAAAAAGTCAAATAAGGAGCGGCTTCTCTTGCGCTGGATTCGAGTTCTGGCGATACAGAGGTTCCAAAAGGCTCAACATAGGCGTTAAATTCTGCATTTCGTTTCCGCGATGGGGGGATAAACAGGCGCAATCCTTCTCTTAGCACTGTGTTTACTGAAATTCCGTTGACGCGAGCAAGTTCTTCAGGAGATAAGCCATATCTGCGGGAAATGGACCAAAGGCTGTCCCCCCTACGAACAGTATAAAAGCTCCCAGAAGTAGGAATGACAATCGCTTGCCCGATTACCAGATGATCGGGATTCGGCAATTGATTGGCCGTTTCAATAGCATTTGCGTTTATGTTATACTCTCGGGCAATGCTAGTTAATGTCTCATTTTGTCTAACCACATGAATTTGCAATCCGATTCCCCCTCTAGATGTATTCATTAGTAAATGTTTATGACAGAGACGAGCAAGATATTCGAAAGTTTTGGCTATTCATTCGGATCCGCTTTTCCTGTGCAATATAAAATATGATTGACTGTACATATGTTCATTTTTCTGTGCGAAAAGAAGATTCTTCCCCGCGCCACTTATTGGGTTTTGCCTTTCGTATTCTATGAGGATGGGATTTTTCCCTGTTTAAGGTGAAAAGTGTTTATGATCGAAATGATTGTCCCTCGAAAACGAATATGAGGAGTTGTTCCACATGAAAGAACAAGATCTTTTTTTTATGAAAATAGCGATCGAAGAAGCAAAAAAGGCGGAAGAAATCGGCGAGGTTCCGATAGGCGCAGTCATTGTTATGAACAATCAAGTCATAGCCAAAGCTCATAACAAAAGGGAAACGTCCCAAAATGCTGTTGCCCATGCAGAGGTGTTAGCGATTCAAGAAGCTTGCAGAAACGTTGGCTCTTGGAGGTTGGAGGGAGCGACATTGTATGTTACGTTGGAACCATGTGCCATGTGCAGCGGGGCGATTGTATTGTCACGGATAGAACGTGTGGTATACGGAGCTAAAGATCCAAAAGGAGGCTGCGCAGGCACGCTGATGAATCTATTGACAGAAGATCGCTTTAATCATCAATGCGACGTGACCGCCGGAGTGCTTGAACAAGAGTGCGGGGCAATATTGACGGATTTTTTTCGAAAATTAAGAGAAGAAAAAAAGAAAAATAAGGGATAAATATAAAATATCAATGATAGGATGAAAATCTTAACATCGGTTGCTTTTTTATAGTCGACCTAGTATACTAATATATGCACCAATAAGGTGCTTAATATGGTATCAACTATGCCGTGCTAGGTGGGGAGGTAGCGGTGCCCTGTACCCGCAATCCGCTCTAGCGGGACTGAATCCCTTCCCCCGGTCGATATTCTGCAGGGTCTGCCTTAAGCAAGTGGTGTTGACGTTTGGGTCCTGCGCAATGAGAATCCACGAACCATGTCAGGTCCGGAAGGAAGCAGCATTAAGTGGACCATCTCATGTGCCGCAGGGGTGCCTGAACCGAGCTAACTGCTTAAGTAACGCTTGTGGGAGTCGGTCAAAGGAAGGTGCACGGCAGTTTCATACATAATAAAAAAAGTCCATCCTTTCATGGGATGGGCTTTTTCGCTTTTGATTACCTAATCGTCTCTTTGTATTGGTGTAAAAAGTTTTTTCTATAGGTTATAATAAAGTGAAGCTTTTATTATTTGGAAATCGTATATTGTAGTGGCGATTCGTTGGCTCAATCAGACATACTCAGGCAGAAAATTTATGTTTTTTT
>JGI25331J36430_1001781_pt1 | contig 10956 bp, 10 predicted proteins | sample HigsolmetaAR206D_FD_36430 | JGI IMG/M metagenome (IMG submission 36430) | reverse complement strand
AAGGGCGCCTTCCTGGGCATCGTCGACCTGCGCCAGGTCTGCTCGACGGTGCTGGCGCCGCTGGGCGTCGCCCGCTGAGCTCGGGGCCCGACCTAGAGGGCCCGCACCTCCACCGGATCGGGCAGCCGCAGCGCCGAACGCGCCGCGATCGTGGCCAGATGGCGGTTGGCCATGGCGTCGGGCAACAGCGCCGACGCCCGCACCGCCGCCGCTCCGACCCAGGACGGCCGGATGTTGATCACCCGGCCGATCACCGCGGACTCGCGCACCACCGCCCCGACCCGACGCCGGCGCCGGCGCGCGTAACGCGCGAACGCCGCCGTGAGCCCGTCCGTGCACCCCTCGCCGTCCCCGCCGCACAGATCGATGCACCGCGCCAGCACGGCCACATCCTCGAGCCCCTGACAGCCGCCCTGGCCCAGGTGCGGGCGCATCGGGTGGGCTGCGTCCCCGACCAGCACCACCGGCCCGGCCGCCCACACCCGGGCCTGCTCGCGGTCGTAGAGGTCGGTGCGCAGTACGGCGGCCGGGTCGGTGCGGGCCAGCAGGGTGGGCACCGGCTCGGCCCACCCGGCGAACCGGCGGCGTAGATAGGCTAGTTCGCCCTCCGGGGCGGACCCGCCGGCGGCGGTGCGCTCGGTGGCGAACCAGTAGGTGTGGTCGGCGTCGAGCCGCACATGGCCGAACTGCGCGGCCGGCCCCAGCGTCTCGCCGGACAGCGCCGGATCCAGCGGGTGCTCGGCGATGCCCCGCCAGGCCGTGTAGCCGGCGTAGCGGTGCCGGAGCGGCCCGTTGAGCCAAGCCGCGACCGTCGACCGCACCCCGTCGGCACCCACCACCGCGTCGACCCGGTGTTCGGTGCCGTCGGCCAGCAGGACCCGCACCCGGCCGCCGGCGCCCGACCCGGTCAGGCGCAGCCCGGTCACCGCCTGCCCGGTGCGCACCGTGCCGGGCGCGAGCGCGTCGCCGAGCAGCCCGGTCAGCACCGGCCGGCGCAGCACGACCAGCGGCTCGCCGAGCGCGTCGACGAGGCGGTGCGGGTCGGGCCGGCGCAGCGGGCGGCCGTCGCGCCAGCGCACCGCCCCGGTCGGCACCCGGTTGCCGGCGTCGCGCACCGCATCCCCGAGCCCGAGCTCGTCGAGCGCGGCGAGCGCGTTGGGCCACAGCGTGATGGCGGTGCCGGCGGCGGTGTCGGCGCGCGCCTCGAACACGGTCACCGCGTGGCCGCGGCGTTGCAGCGCCACCGCACCCGCCAGTCCGGCGATGCCGGCGCCGACCACGGCGATTCGGGCANCCACGTCCGTGAATCTAGCGGTGTTTCAAGNATTGGAGACATCGACTTCACACGGTTGAAACGAGCTGCTGGTTTCCTGTCAGTCGAATCTGTCAACCAGAGGTGTCCAACCGGTGGAGGAATAGGACGTATGGGCCCTGCCCTGGAACTGACGAGCGTGCCACCCTGGACCGTCACCCCGACCGTCCCGCCGGCCGATGTGTCCGGCCGGGACTGGGCGATCGTGGCGTTCGGGGACGAGGCCGAACCGGTCGTCGCGGCGTGGACCGAACAGCTCGCCGCGGCGCACCCCGACCGGTCGCCGCGGGTGTACCGGCCCGCCGACCCCGAGGCGGCGGCGACCGTGCTGGCCGACGAGGTGGCCGGTGCGGTGGTGGGCTGGCGGCTGATGCTGGCCGGGCCGGCGACCGCGTGCCTGCGGCTGCGGGCGCGGGCGCTGGCGGCCGGGGTGGCCGACGACGAGATCACGGTGGCCAGCACCGATGTGGCCACNCGTGACGTGCAGTGCGTGCACTGCCGCACCGTCACCACCGCCGCGGTCGCCATCGAGGACACCGTCGAGTGCGCGGGCTGCGGGCGCAATCTGCTCGTCTACTACCACGTCTCCCGTCTGCGGGGCGCACACCTGGGCTTCATGGTGGATGCCGAGCGACTGCCGGAGGAGGTGGCGGCGCGGTGAACGAACTGCGACTCGAAGTGGTCGACATCGTCGACGAACCCGGCGACATCCGCACTCTCACCCTGGCCCGGCCGGACCGGGGCAAGCTGCCGTCGTTCACCCCCGGCAGCCACATCGTGATCAACTGCGGTGACCCGGAAAGCCCGATCCCCAACGCCTATTCGCTCACCGGAGCGGGGATCGACCCGGACACCTACACGGTGTCGGTGCTGCTGTGCCCGGACGGCTCGGGCGGGTCCCGCTGGATCCACGAACAGCTCCGGGTCGGCGACCTGGTCACCGTCGGCGGACCGCGCAGTGCCTTCGCGCCCGTGCTCAAGGCCCGTCGGCACCTGCTGATCGCGGCCGGGATCGGCGTCACCCCGATGGTGTCGCACCTGCGCAGCGCCCGGACCTGGGGCCGCGACGTGCGGCTGCTCTACATCCACCGGGAGGGTCGCGGCGCCTACGTCGACGAGATCAAGGCGCTCACCGACGAGGCGNGGATCTTCACCGACCGCGAATCCTTCTACGCCGAACTGATTCCCGCGCTCGCCACNCAGCCGCTGGGCACCCACCTGTACGTCTGCGGCCCGAACGCCTTCATGGACCAGGTGATCGCGGCGGCCCGNGACGCCGGCTGGCCGGAGAGCCGGATNCACCTGGAGCGCTTCGGCATCGACGCGCTNGACCCCGGCGAGCCGTTCGAGGTGCGGCTGGCCTCCACCGGCGAGACGTTCACCGTCGAGTCCGGCGTCTCGTTGTTGGAGGCGCTGGAGAAGCGCGGGCACAAGGTGCCCAACCTGTGTCGGCAGGGGGTGTGCGGCGAATGCCGGATCCCGGTGTCGGCCGGGGAGATCGAGCACCGCGACCTGTATCTGACCGANGAGGACAAGGCCGCGGGCGACGCGATGATGTGCTGCGTGTCCCGCGCGGCCGGCGACCGATTGGAGTTGGCACTGTGACCCTGACCCCGGAACTGGTGTCCGCACCGGACCTGCTGACCGACTTCCCGTTCCCGTTCTTCGACGACAAGTACCGCTACAGCACCAATGTCGAGCCGGCCGGCGGCGAGGTGCGCACCCCGGTCGGCGGGTGGGGCACCCGCGTCGTGCACATCGACAGCGAGTACGAGCACGAGCTGCAGCAGCGCAGGGAGATCCTGGCGAAGGACCCGACCCGCTACGCGGTGCTGCCGCACATGCGCCCGGCCTGCTGGGACGCCATGCTGTACCTGATGCGGGAACTGGCCAAGGGCTACCCGGACATCATGTCGCTGACCGGCGACGGCCGGAACTTCCACTGGCGCAACGCCCGTCTGGGCATCGACCAGCACTTCGTGCTGGGCGACGACGCGACGCTGCCCGCCGAGCCGCTGGCCTACATCGGCTCGCAGGTGCAGGACGACATCGTGCTGCTCGACCAGCGCGACGGAGACCTGTTCGGTGACGCCGGCGTGGTGACCTTCGCCGCGGACTGGTCGTTCGGCTTCGACGTCGGCATGACCTTCCTGGAGATCCACGGCCCGGTGCCGCGGCTGCGNCAGACCGGGGTGATCACCCGGGCGCGGCAGTTCCTGATGCGGTTGCAGCCCAACGAGGTCTACCGGCGTACCAACTGGACGCTGACCGTCGGCCGGCGGCTGGACGTGTCCACCGAGCTGTACCACGAGTGGGGCCCGGACCGGCCGCTGATGGGCGTCGTCGACGACGAGACCTTCGGCCGCATGGTGCACCTGCGGGTGGAGCTGCAGCACCTGATCCGGCTGCCGGAGTCCGGTGCGATCTGCTTCCTGATCCGCACCTACATGCTGCCGTTCGTCGACCTGGCGACGGTGGAGCCCTGGCGCCGGCGCTTCGCCGCCGTGCTGGCCGAACTGCCCGAGGACATGGCCGAGTACAAGGGCTTCATCTCCTACCGCGACCGCGCCGTGGCCTGGCTGAACGCCCACGCCCCCCAGCAGTAACCGGCTGCCACCGCTGAAAAGCCCCCGGGTGCCCCGCACCCGGGGGCTTTCTCATGCGTCCGGCCCCCGGCGCCGGTGCCGGCGAGCGAACACGTCCCACCCCCTGCCGGCGCCGCCTTCGGGGTGTGCGCGCCTGCTCGCGGGGAGTGCGGTGCCCCTACGCCGGCGAGCAGACGCCAACTCCCCCGGGGTGGCCCGAAACCGGGGGTGTACGCCTCTGCTCGCGGGAGAACGGAACGGGAAGAAGGGTGCTGCACAACGGAATTCGCCCCCGGGCCGGGTGGCCCGGGGGCGAATCCTTCAGTGGCGGTGGACCGGGTGGATCAGTACGGCGTCGGCTCGCCCTCGGCGGCCGGGCCCCGTTCGATCGGCTTGTGCTCGGCGATCGCGCGGTAGGCGCGGTTCTCGTGCTGGATGATCCGGGCGAAGAACCCGATGAACAGCAGCACCGCGAGGACGGTCACGATCACCACGCCGGCGGAGTACCCGCCGAAGGTGAACACCGCGGCTGGGTCGTCCCAGTTGTCGATCGGGCTGAACATCTAGTGCACCTCCTTGGTGGCGCCCACCAGCGCCTTCGAGCCGTTCAGCGACGGGATGCCGGTGACCGGGATGCCCTCCGGGTACGGGGTGGCCGGCACCTCGGACAGATCCAGGCCCTGCTCCTCGACCTCCGGCGGGATACGCAGCAGGTTCAGCTTCTTCAGCAGCAGCGAGGCCAGGAAGGCCGGGATGAAGCCCAGCGCGGCGAACACCAGCATGCCGATCAGCTGGCCCCAGAAGGTGACCGGCGGCAGGCCGTCCATGTTCGGGTAGCCGTGCATGAAGATGCCGACCATCACCAGGGCGTAGGCGCCCACACCGCCGTGCACGGTGACCGCGCCGACGACGTCGTCGATGCGGAACTTCTCCAGCCCCTTGCCCATGTAGGGGATCAGGCCGCCGCCGACCAGCGCGACGACGAAGCCCAGCGCCGGGTGGTACAGGTCCATGCCCGGGGCCACCGCGATGACGCCGGCCAGGCCGCCGGAGATGGTCCAGAACGGCTCGCCCTTGGACGTGATGTAGGCGCCCAGGATGCCGCCGGCCAGGCCCATCAGCGTGTTGAACGCGAACGCCGACAGGTTGGTCGGGGTGCCGTAGATGGTGGAGTAGCCGCCCGAGCCGTAGATCACGCAGCCCATCAGGAAGCCGAAGAAGCCGGTGAAGATCANGAACAGGCCGAGCATGGTCAGCGGCAGGTTGTGCGGGCGGATGGTCACCGGGGTGCCGTCGGCCTTGAACCGCCCGATGCGCGGCCCGAGGTTGATCAGCACGCCCAGCGTGGAGAAGCCGGCGATCATGTGCACGCAGCCGGCCGCGCCCACGTCATGGAAGCCCAGCTTGGTGAGCAGCCAGCCGGCGCCGTGCCAGCCCCAGGCCGCACCGATGATCCACAGCACCGANCCGACCAGCACGGTCAGGATCAGAAAGCCGCTGGTGCGNATGCGCTCGAGCACCGCGCCGGACATGATCGAGCCGGTGGTCGCGGCGAACAGGGCGAACGCGCCCCAGAAGATGCCGCTGGCCGGGTCCTGGACGTTCGGGCCCATGTTGTCGCTCCACGGCAGCGCGGCCTTGGCGGCGTCGTTGAACTCGATGAAGCCGCTCGGCATCGCGTTGTAGAGGAACCAGCCCACGAAGTAGAAGCTGACGACGATGGTCGCGAACGCGAGCAGGTTCTTCATCGCGGTGGCCAGGACGTTCTTCGACCGCGACGCACCCACCTCGTAGGCGAGGAAGCCCGCGTGGATGAGCATCATCAGCCCGATGGACATCCAGTAGAAGAACTCGTTGTTGACCGCGGTCATGGTCTCGACCGCGTTTTCGACTTCCGGTGGCACTCAAAACCTCCGCGCGTTTCTTTGCAGTGTTCGGGGAGTACTGACGGTGTACGGAGGATGACGCTAGCCCCGGGCCTGTGTCGCCTCGGTCACCGCGAGTTAACTTCCGGTGACGTTNNTTCTCGGGTGTGTTAAACCTGCGACGCAACGGTTCCGGGGTACGAAGAAGGCGTGACCGAGACCTCGTTGCCGCACCCGTTCGCCGACCTCGACGCCTATCTCGCCCTGCCCCGGGTGTCCGGGCTGGCGGTCTCCGCCGACGGCACCCGCCTGGTCACCACCGTGACCGAACTCGACGACACCGCAACGCGGTTCGTCGGCGCGGTGTGGGAACTCGACCCGGCCGGCACCGCGCCGGCGCGCCGGCTCACCCGCAGCGCGAAGGGGGAGAGCGGCCCGGTGTTCACCGCCGACGGCGACCTGCTGTTCCTGTCGGCCCGCCCGGACGGCGCCGACGCCGACCCGCCGGCCCGGCTGTGGCGGTTGCCCGCCGCCGGGGGCGAGGCCGTCGAGGAACTCGCCCTGCCCGGCGGGATCACCGGGGTGCGGACCGCCCGGTCCGCACCGGTCACCGTGGTCACCGCCGCGCTGCTGCGCTCGGCCGACCTCGACGAGGACAGGCGACTGCGCGAGCTGCGCAAGGACCGCAAGGTCACCGCCGTGCTGCACACCCGCTACCCGGTGCGGTACTGGGACCACGACCTCGGCCCCGACGTGCCGCACCTGCTCGACGCCGACGGCCCGCGCGACCTGACCCCGGATCCCGGTGATGCCCTGCGGGAGAACGCGTTCGACCTCAGTGCCGACGGCTCCTTCCTGGTCACCACCTGGACGGTGCCGGTGGGCCGGGGCGCGCTGCGCACCACGCTGGTGCGCATCGACCTGGCCACCGGCGCGCGCAGCACCGTCGTCGACGACCCGGACGCCGACCTGGGCGGACCGGCGATCAGTCCGGACGGCTCCGCGGTGGCCTACCTGCGGGAGACCCTGCCCACCCCGACCGCGGCGCCACGGGTTACGTTGTGGCTGTTGCGGTTCGGCGCCGAGCCGGTGGAGCTCACCGGGCACTGGGACCGCTGGCCGGCCTCGGTGTGCTGGAGCGCCGACGGCTCGGCGCTGATCGTCACCGCCGACGACGCCGGCCGCCGCCCGGTGTTCACGGTGGATCCGGACACCGGTGCGGTGCAACGCCTCACCCACGACGACTTCGCCTACACCGACGTGTGCACNGCGCCCGGCGGGGTGCTCTACGCGCTGCGGTCGAACTACACCGCCCCGCCGCACCCGGTGCGCATCGACCCGGACGGCACCGTCACCGAACTGCCGTGCGTGCCCCGGCCGGCGCTGCCCGGTACCGTCACCGAGCTGACCGCCACCGCCGCCGACGGCACCCCGGTGCGGTCCTGGCTGGTGCTGCCCGAACGTGACGAGCCCGCCCCGCTGCTGCTGTGGATCCACGGCGGCCCGCTGGGCAGTTGGAACAGCTGGCACTGGCGGTGGAACCCGTGGCTGATGGCGGCGCGCGGGTACGCGGTGCTGCTGCCCGACCCGGCGCTGTCGACCGGCTACGGGCAGGCGTTCGTCCAGCGCGGCTGGGGTGCGTGGGGCGAGGCGCCCTACACCGACGTGCTGGCCGCGGTGGACGCGCCTGCGCGCACCCGCGTGTCGACGCCACCCGCACGGCCGCGATGGGCGGCTCGTTCGGCGGGTATCTGGCCAACTGGATCGCCGGACACACCGACCGGTTCGCCGCCGTCGTCACCCACGCCTCGCTGTGGGCGCTGGACCAGTTCGGCGCCACCACCGACGCGGCGTTCTGGTGGGGCCGCGAGATGACGCCGGAGATGGCCGAACGCAACTCGCCGCACCGCCACGTCGCCGCGATCCGTACCCCGATGCTGGTGATCCACGGCGACAAGGACTACCGCGTGCCGATCGGCGAGGCACTGCGGCTGTGGTACGACCTGCTCAGCCGCTCGGCGCTGCCGGACCGCCCGGACCGGCCCAGCCCGCACCGGTTCCTGTACTTCCCCAGCGAGCACCACTGGGTGCTGCACCCGCCGCACGTCAAGCTCTGGTACCAGGTGGTCACCGCGTTCCTGGACCGACACGTGCTCGGTCGGGACGTCGAACTCCCGGAACTGCTGGGGTAGCGTCGGGAACCATGAGCTCGGCAGCGCAGCGCGAATTCGACCTCGTCCTCTACGGCGCCACCGGATTCGTCGGCAAGCTCACCGCAGTACCTGGCCCGGGCCGGCGGCGACACCCGGGTCGCGCTGGCCGGCCGCAACCCGGACAGGCTCGCCGCGGTGCGCGACACGCTGGGGGAGCCCGCCGCCGACTGGCCGCTCATCCGCGCCGACGCCACCGACCCGGACTCGCTGGCGGCGATGGCCGAACGCACCCGGTGGTGGTGACCACGGTGGGCCCGTACCTGCGCTACGGCATGCCGCTGGTGGCCGCCTGCGCGGCGGCGGGCACCGACTACGCCGACCTGACCGGGGAGACGCTGTTCATCCGCGACAGCATCGACCGCTACCACAAGCAGGCCGCCGACACCGGCGCCCGGATCGTGCACTCGTGCGGATTCGACTCCATCCCTTCCGATCTCACCGTCTACGCGCTCTACAAGCAGGTCACCGCCGACGGCGCGGGGCAGCTGTGCGACACCGATCTGGTGGTGCGCTCGTTCGCCGGCGGGGTGTCCGGCGGCACCGCCGCCTCGATGCTGGAGTTGCTGCGCGCCGCCGCGGACGACCCCGAGGCCTACCGGCTGATGACCGACCCGTACACGCTGTCGCCGGACCGCGCGGCCGAACCGGAGTTGGGTGGCCAGCCCGACATCCGGTGGCGCCGCGGCGCCGAGATCGCCCCGGAACTGGCCGGCTACTGGACCGGGGCGTTCGTGATGGCCCCGGCCAACACCCGGATCGTGCGGCGCAGCAACGCACTGCTCGGGTACGCCTACGGCCGGCGTTTCGAGTACGCCGAGCAGATGAGCGTGGGCCGCTCGCCGCTGGCCCCGGTGGCCGCGGCGCTGACCACCGCCGGCAACGCACTGGCCTTCGGGTTGGGAGCGAAGGTGGTCAACCGGCTGCCGGGCCGACTGCTGGAGCGGGTGCTGCCCAAGCCGGGCACCGGCCCGGGCGAGCGCACCCGGGAGCAGGGGCACTACACCGTCGAGACCTACGCCACCACCTCCACCGGGGCGCGCTACGTGGCGCGGATGTCCCAGCAGGGCGACCCCGGCTACAAGGCCACCTCGGTGCTGCTCGGCGAGTCTGGGCTGGCGCTGGCGCACGACCGCGACAAGCTGTCCGACCTGCGCGGCGTGCTCACCCCGGCCGCGGCGATGGGGGACGCCCTGCTGGACCGGTTCGGTCCGGCCGGGGTTTCGCTGACGGTGACCCGGCTGGCCTGACCGCCGCCGCTCGGGGCGTTTCACGGTCCGCGCGCGGCGCTTCCTAGAATGTGGCGGTGACCGCCAGCCCGAACCCCGATGCGCAATCCCTGCCCAAGACCTGGGACCCGAGCGCGGTAGAGGCCGAGCTGTACGAGGGCTGGGTCCGCGCCGGCTACTTCACCGCCGAGCCGTCCAGCGACAAGCCCCCGTACGCCATCGTGCTGCCGCCGCCGAACGTGACCGGCAGCCTGCACATGGGCCACGCGCTCGACCACACCCTGATGGACGCGCTGACCCGCCGCAAGCGGATGCAGGGCTACGAGGTGCTGTGGCTGCCCGGCACCGACCATGCCGGCATCGCCACCCAGGTGGTGGTGGAGAAGCAACTCGCCGCCAAGGGCGTGACCAAGCAGGACCTCGGCCGCGAGGCCTTCGTGGAGAAGGTCTGGGAGTGGAAGCGCGAGTCCGGCGGCACCATCGCCGGGCAGATGCGCCGCATCGGCGACGGCGTGGACTGGAGCCGGGACCGGTTCACCATGGACGAGGGCCTGTCCCGGGCGGTGCGCACCATCTTCAAACGGCTCTACGACGCCGGCCTGATCTACCGGGCCGAGCGGCTGGTGAACTGGTCGCCGGTGCTGCAGACCGCGATCAGCGACCTCGAGGTCAAGTACGAGGACGTCGAGGGCGAGCTGGTGTCGTTCCGGTACGGCTCGATGAACGACGACGAGCCGCACATCGTGGTGGCGACCACCCGGTTGGAGACGATGCTCGGCGACACCGCCATCGCGGTGCACCCCGACGACGACCGCTACCGGCATCTGGTCGGCAAGAAACTGCCGCACCCGTTCCTGGACCGGGACGTGGTGATCGTCGCCGACGAGCACGTCGACCCCGAGTTCGGCACCGGCGCGGTCAAGGTGACCCCGGCGCACGACCCGAACGACTTCGAGATCGGCCTGCGGCACCGGCTGCCGATGCCGACGATCATGGACGAGCAGGCCCGGATCGCCAACACCGGTACCCAGTTCGACGGGATGGACCGGTTCGAGGCCCGGGTCAAGGTGCGCGAGGCGCTGGCCGCCCAGGGCCGCATCGTCAAGGAGATCCGGCCCTACGTCCACTCGGTGGGCCACTCCGAGCGCAGCGGCGAGCCGATCGAGCCGCGGCTGAGCATGCAGTGGTGGGTCAAGGTCGAGGCGCTGGCCAAGGCCGCCGGCGACGCGGTGCGCAACGGCGAGACCGTGATCCACCCCAAGAGCCTGGAACCGCGCTGGTTCGAGTGGGTGGACAACATGCACGACTGGTGCATCTCGCGCCAGCTGTGGTGGGGCCACCGCATCCCGATCTGGCACGGCCCGAACGGCGAGACCGTGTGCGTCGGCCCGGACGAGACCCCGCCGGAGGGCTGGGAGCAGGACCCCGACGTGCTGGACACGTGGTTCTCCTCGGCGCTGTGGCCGTTCTCCACCATGGGCTGGCCGGACCACACCCCCGAGCTGGCCAAGTTCTATCCGACGACGGTGCTGGTCACCGGGTACGACATCCTGTTCTTCTGGGTGGCCCGGATGATGATGTTCGGCACCTTCGTCGGCAACGACCCGGCCATCACGCTCGACGGCAGCCGCGGGCCGCAGGTGCCGTTCAAGAACGTCTTCCTGCACGGCCTGATCCGCGACGAGCACGGCCGCAAGATGAGCAAGTCGCGCGGCAACGGCATCGACCCGCTGGAGTGGGTGGAGAAGTACGGCG
>JGI25331J36430_1001776_pt1 | contig 10997 bp, 10 predicted proteins | sample HigsolmetaAR206D_FD_36430 | JGI IMG/M metagenome (IMG submission 36430) | reverse complement strand
GACTAAATTCTTGTCAGTCCGCCTTTATTTTCGTTTACGCCTTTTGCTTTTTGGCTTTGCGACATTCTCGTAAAATTTCTTTTTCTTTTTTTTGGGCGGCCGCGTTGACCATTCTTCCTCCACATTCAGCTGCGGTCCTTTTTGTTTTCCTTTTTTGGAACGCACTTTCACCACTTTCGGCGCTTCCGTCGTTTTTCGCTTCTTAACGTTTTTCATGCCGACGATTTCAAAATCGACNGAATGTTCCTCTTTATTGACATTGATGACGCGGACCGTNATTTCATCGCCGATCCGATACACATTTCCAGTCCGCTCGCCGATCATCGCATAATGGCGTTCATCGTAGTGATAATAATCATCGGTCATATACGAAACATGGACAAGACCTTCAATAGTATTCGGCAGTTCAACAAATATGCCAAAGTTCGTAACGGAACTAATAATGCCGTCAAATTCTTGGCCGATTTTATCTTCCATAAATTCCGCTTTTTTAATTTCGTCAGTCGCTCTTTCGGCATCTACCGCCCGTCTTTCTCTCTCGGAAGAATGCTCAGCGATTTCCGGAAGCCGCGCTCCCCATTTCGCTCGTGTCGCTTCGTCCATTTTCCCTTCGATCAAATAAGTGCGGATAAGCCGGTGAACAATTAAATCCGGATACCGACGTATCGGAGAAGTAAAATGGGTGTAAAAATCGGTAGACAAACCGAAGTGTCCCAGACTTTCCGGATAATATTTTGCCTGCTGCATGGAGCGAAGCATCACAGTCGATACGACCATTTCTTCCGGCTTTCCTTGCACGGCTTCAATGATTTCCTGCAACGCCCTCGGATGAACGGAATTGGCCGTTCCTTTGACCACCAGACCAAAATTCGTAATAAATTCGAAGAATCGCTGCAGTTTGTCTTCTTTCGGATCTTCATGAATCCGGTAAATAAACGGAACATCAAGCCAATGAAAATGTTCCGCCACTGTTTCATTGGCTGCCAACATAAATTCTTCGATCAGCCGCTCCGCCACGGAACGTTCGCGCAGCACGACATCTACCGGTTTGCCGTTTTCATCGACAATCACTTTCGACTCTTTAAAATCAAAGTCGATGGCTCCCCGCTTCATTCGTTTATTACGGAGAATTTCGGCCAATTCGGCCATTAGTTCAAACATAGGAACAAGAGGTTCATACCGTTTCCGCAATTCTTCATCTTTGTCAACGAGAATGGCATTGACATCCTCATAAGTCATTCGTTCCGTTGTGCGGATGACGCTTTCGAAAATTTCGTGGCTGACACTTCTCCTTGTTCATTGATTTCCATTTCACATGAGAGAGTAAGGCGGTCCACTTTCGGATTTAAAGAACAGATTCCGTTGGACAGCCGGTGCGGGATCATCGGAATCACTCGGTCAACCAAATACACGCTTGTCCCCCGCTCAAACGCTTCCCGGTCAATAGGAGAGCCTTCTTTCACGTAGTAGCTGACATCCGCTATATGAACGCCTAATTTGTAGTGTCCATTGTCCAATTTTGTGACAGTGACGGCATCATCCAAGTCTTTGGCATCCGGTCCATCAATCGTCACGATCAGTTCGTTCCGCAGGTCCCTTCTGTTTCGAATTTCCGATTCGTCAATGGTGTCGGGTGTTTCATTGGCCTGAGCCAATACTTCATCCGGAAAGCCTTCCGGAAGTCCAAACTGATGAATAACCGATAAAATATCCACTCCCGGATCGTTTTTATGGCCGATAATCTGAATAATTTCTCCTTCGGCGCTTTTTCTTCCTTCCGGATAAGAAGTGATCCGGACCACCACTTTATGACCGTCCACTGCCCCCATATTGGCTGTTTTCGGAATAAAAATATCACTGGAAAACTTGCGGTCATCCGGAATTACAAACCCAAAATATTTGCTGTCCGAGTACGTACCGACCAGATCCTTGACGCCTCTCTCCAAAATTCGGACAACGGCTCCTTCTCTGCGCGTTCCTGATTTTTGATTGGAAACTCGGACAAGCACTTTGTCTCCGTTCACCGCTCCGTTTGTGTCGCCGGGAGGGATAAAAATATCATCCATTCCCGGTTCTTCCGGGATCAAAAAGGCGAATCCCTTCGGATGACCGGACAGCTTTCCACGGATTAAATTCATTTTTTCCGGAACTCCATAGCGGTTGCTTCTTGTTCGAACGACAAGCCCTTGCTCTTCCATGTAGACAAGTGCTTTGACAAAATCTTTAAACTCTGATGAATCCTCAATTTCAAATGCTTTTTCAAGTTCTTGGACAGTGAGCGGCTTGTAGGCGTCTTCTTTCATATAGGTCAACAGCCTGTCCACATGCTCTTGAATGGTTGGATCCATTTTCATCCCTCCTTAGGACTTAAAGCCCCGACGGAATTCATACTTGCCAATCAAGACTTTCTAAAAATTGATAAATATCTTCGTGAAGCTGCTCTTTTTCTTTACCAAGTGTAATGACATGGGTGGATTGTTCATACCATTTTATGTGTTTCACCGGAGATTGGATTTCATTATAAATAATATTGGCCGAATCCGTGTTGATCATTTCATCATGTCTTGCTTGAACAACAAACGTTGGGGCATATACGTTATCCACATTTTCACGGACATCGGCAATAAGATTTTGAAGCTCTTTTAATGTGTTCATAGGAGTTTCCTTAAAGGCTTCTATTTCTTTTTCAATTTGCTCCTCCGATTTTCCTTCCAATTTTTTATAGTTGCGGGCGTATTCCACAACTCCCTTGTACATAACTTCTTCGCTTTTAATATACATAGGTGCACACATGGGAATGATTCCCTTCACAGGTACAGTGTAACCTAATTTCAAAGAAAATACACCGCCGAGCGACAGGCCGGCAACGGCAATTTCCTCATAGCCTTTGCTTTTCAAAAAATCATAGGCTTTTACAACATCCTTCCACCAGTCTCTCGGCCCTGTTTTCACCAGCTCTTCCGGAGGCACTCCATGGCCTTTATAATGGGGGCATGACTGGTATACCCCTTTTTCTCCAAAAATCTCCCCAGCATGCGCACATCCGATGAATTTCCGGTAAAACCATGCAGCAATAATACCGCTCTCGGTCCCGCTTCAAAGAAAAATGGCTCCGGCCATTTAATTTTCATGATGACTTCTCCTTTCTTCATGAATCCAAATGTTTTACTGCCGCTGAAAAAAGTTCTTTTCCTCTCATCAATCCGCCTTCTCAAGAGTCCTCTCTAGTTCAAACTCTCTCTCATGATCCGCATGTTGACACCCTAGTCCACAAAATGGCGACGTTGGCGATCATCATGAGAAGCGAATGGATGAGCTTTTCAAGAGAAAAGCCTAACCACGAATGGTCAGGCCGGAAAATTCGCAATGTTATATCGTTCTTAAGATCAGTTAGCTGCAGACAACCGTTCATTTCCACAGCGTCTCGCTGCCGTTACCATCCAAGATAAGCGATCGCAATGGTAATCGCGAAAAACAAAATGGACAATACAACCGTAATGCGATGCAAAACCAAATCAACACCGCGCATTTTCTGCTTTCCAAAAAGCTGTTCTGCCCCGCCGGTAATGGCTCCGGAAAGGCCGGCGCTTTTTCCCGATTGCAGTAAAACGACCACGATGAGCGCGATGGAAACGACTACTAGTGCGATGGTTAAAAATGTGTGCATGATTCCCCTCCATAACAACGAACAAACGATTAGTTTTATTTTACCACAAGGGTCAGGAAGAAGACAAATAAGAATCATGAAAAAGGCTGACTCATTGAACGGGTCAACCGTGATGAGTCAGCCTTTTGAAAATGGATGAAGGATTAGTGTTTCAGATTATAGAATGCCTTCAAGCCAAGGTATTGAGCAGTATCTCCCAATTTGTCTTCGATGCGAAGCAATTGGTTGTATTTCGCTACGCGGTCAGTGCGGGACGGTGCTCCCGTTTTAATTTGGCCGGCATTTGTAGCCACGGCAATATCAGCGATTGTGCTGTCTTCTGTTTCACCAGAGCGGTGAGAAACAACAGCCGTGTATCCTGCGCGTTTTGCCATTTCGATTGCATCAAATGTTTCCGTTAAAGTACCGATTTGGTTNACTTTAATTAAGATGGNGTTGCCNACACCTTTTTCGATACCTTGAGCTAATTTTTTCGTGTTTGTAACGAACAAGTCGTCACCTACTAATTGNACTTTNTTGCCAAGGCGTTCTGTCAGCATTTTATGGCCTTCCCAGTCGTTTTCATCCAAGCCGTCTTCGATCGAAATGATTGGGTATTTAGAAATCAATTCTTCATACCAGTCTACCATTTCTTCNGATGTTTTCGCTACGCCTTCGCCATCCAGATGGTATTTTCCGTCTTCATCGCTGTAAAGTTCAGAAGAAGCAACGTCCATTGCCAATTTCACTTCTTCGCCTGGTTTGTAACCCGCTNTTTCGATTGCTTCAATAATGGTTTGCAGNGCTTCTTCATTGGATTTTAAGTTTGGTGCAAAACCACCTTCGTCACCAACTGCTGTATTGTAGCCTTTTTCTTTCAACACGGATTTCAGATTGTGGAAAATTTCCGCTCCCATGCGCAATGCTTCACGGAAGTTGGATGCACCAACCGGCATGATCATGAATTCTTGAATGTCCACGTTGTTGTCCGCATGGGCACCGCCATTTAAAATGTTCATCATAGGAACTGGCAATTGTTTTGCGTTGAAGCCGCCAAGATATTGATAAAGTTCAACGCCTAGAAAATCAGCTGCAGCACGAGCGACTGCCATGGAAACACCAAGGATGGCATTAGCGCCTAATTTTCCTTTATTTTCTGTTCCGTCCAGTTCAATTAACAATTTGTCAATTCCGACTTGGTCTGTTACATCATGACCGATCAATTCAGGGGCAATGATTTCATTTACATTTTTAACCGCCGTCAATACCCCTTTTCCTAAGTAGCGTGATTTATCACCGTCGCGCAGCTCCACAGCTTCGTATTCACCAGTGGAAGCGCCGGATGGAACAAGCGCACGTCCAAATGCACCAGATTCCGTATAAACTTCTACTTCTACTGTTGGATTACCGCGGGAATCTAATACTTCACGAGCATAAACTTCTGTAATGAATGGCATTTGAATCTCTCCTTTTTATTTAATTTCTAAATATTAATGTTTAATAATCGATTGGCCTGTCATTTCTTTAGGCTGTTTTATTCCTAAAAGATCGAGCATGGTTGGCGCCAAATCGCCTAAAATACCGCCATCGCGCAATTCCAATCCTTCTTTTGTCACGATGACCGGTACAGGATTCGTTGTATGGGTCGTCATCGGCTTGCCGTCAAGCGTTACGACTTCGTCCGCATTTCCGTGGTCAGCCGTAATAATAGCGACGCCGCCTTTTTCTAAAATAAGGTCAACTACGCGTCCTAAACATTCGTCAACTGCTTCCACCGCTTTAATGGTCGGCTCTAGTTTACCGGAGTGTCCAACCATATCAGGGTTGGCAAAGTTTAGGATAATGGCATCAAATTTGTCTGCCTCGATTTCTTTCACAAGCGCATCAGCCACTTCATAAGCGCTCATTTCCGGCTTAAGATCGTAAGTGGCCACTTTTGGAGAATTGATTAAAATCCGTTCTTCTCCTGGGAATTTTTCTTCTCTTCCGCCGCTCATAAAGAAAGTAACGTGCGGATATTTTTCCGTTTCAGCAATACGCAGTTGTTTTAAACCGTTTTGCGATAGAACTTCCCCGATCGTGTTATCCAAGTTCGTCGGTTGGAAGGCCACATATCCTTTTACCGTTTCGCTGAAGTGAGTTAAACATACGAAATAGAGATTCTTCGGTGCTTTCGGACCGCGATCGAATTCACGGAAATCTTCGTTTGTGAAAGCATTGGAAATTTGAATCGCTCTATCCGGTCTGAAGTTGTAGAAAATAACGGCATCGTTGTCTTGGATCGTCGCAACCGGTTCTCCGTTTTCTTTCACCATCACAGACGGAATGACAAATTCGTCATAAATGCCGTTTGCATAGGAATCATCCACTAATTCAAACGGATCTTTATATTTTGGACCTTCGCCGTAAACCATCGCATCATACGATTTTTTCACACGGTCCCAGCGTTTATCGCGGTCCATGGAATAATAGCGTCCGGAAATCGTTGCGATTTCGCCGACTCCATATTCTTTGATTTTTTCGAGCGTTTGTTCAATATACTTTTTCGCTGTTTTTTGGCCAACATCACGACCATCTAAGAAAGCATGTATATATACTTTTTTCACGCCTTCTTTCGCAGCGAGTCTCAGCAAGGCAAACATATGGTCAATATGGCTGTGGACCCCGCCGTCGGATAAAAGGCCGAATAAGTGAAGGCTTGTTCCATGTTTTTTCACATGGTTCATCGCTCCAAGGAATGTTTCATTNCGGTCAAATTCCCCTTCGCGAATCGCAATATTCACTCTCGTTAAGCTTTGATAGACAATCCGACCAGCTCCGATATTCAAATGGCCTACTTCCGAATTTCCCATTTGCCCGTCAGGCAAACCAACCGCTTCNCCGCTTGCTCTCAATGTCGCATGCGGATATTTGTTCCAGTAGCGGTCAAAATTCGGTTTTTTNGCTTGTGCTACGGCATTTCCTTTCACTTCATCCCTTAGACCAAAACCATCCAAGATGATTAATGCAACTGGTGCTTTACTCATGACTGCCTGCCTCCAGTAATTGTAAGAAAGATTTTGGATCAAGGCTTGCGCCTCCGACTAATGCACCGTCAATGTCCGGTTGTTTCATAAACTCTGCAATGTTTCCTGGTTTTACGCTTCCGCCGTATTGGATGCGGATTGCTTCCGCCGCTTCTTTTGAAAATTGTTCAGCGACTACTTGGCGAATGTGAGCGCAAACTTCGTTGGCATCTTCTGCTGTGGAAGATTTGCCCGTTCCAATCGCCCAAATAGGTTCATACGCAATAACAGTTTGTTTCACTTGATCTTCTGTTAAACCTTGCAACGCTTTGCGGACTTGATCGCCAACTAATTCTTTTGTTTGTCCGCTTTCTCTTTGTTCCAACGTTTCCCCTACACAAATGATCGGGATTAAATGGTGACGGAATGCTGCCAACGCTTTTTTATTGACCGATTCATCTGTTTCATTAAACATTTCCCGGCGTTCTGAGTGACCAATAATGACATATTGTACACCCAATTCTTCCAACGCTTTCGGACTGATTTCNCCGGTAAAAGCGCCGGATTCTTCGAAATGCATGTTTTGAGCGCCGATTTTGACCGGTGTTCCTTGGACCGTTTTAATCAATTGATCCAGAAAAAGCGCCGGTGAACAAATGACGCTGTCCACTTTCTCTTCGCCAGGTACGGAACCTTTTACTTCGTTGGCAAATTGAAGAGCTTCCGTGAGCGTTTTATTCATTTTCCAGTTTCCCGCAATAATGGGTTTTCGCATGGTTTTTGCCTCTCCTTTCTTTTGCGACTTCCATTACTTATCGTTAAGAGCGACAACGCCAGGAAGTTGTTTTCCTTCCATAAATTCCAGAGAGGCGCCTCCGCCTGTCGAGACGTGATCCATTTTATCAGCTAAATGGAATTTTTCCACTGCTGCCGCTGAATCACCGCCGCCGATAATGGTAAAAGTATTTTCGGCATCAGCAAGAGCTTGCGCAACAGCTTTTGTTCCTTCCGCAAACTTATCCATTTCGAATACACCCATTGGTCCGTTCCAAATCACCAATTTGGAATTTAAAACGACTTCACGATATTTTTTGCTTGTTTCCGGTCCAATGTCTAAAGCTTCCCAATCAGAAGGAATTTCCTCAATGCTGACTACTTTTGTATTGGCAGTTTCAGAAAAGTCGTCTGCCACGACAACATCGATTGGCATATAGAAGTTAACGCCTTTTTCTTCGGCTTTTTTCATAAAGTCTTTTGCCAGTTCAATTTTATCTTCTTCAAGCAACGACTTGCCCACTTCATAGCCTTTTGCTTTAACGAACGTGTAAGCAAGACCGCCGCCGATGATTAAGTTATCGACTTTATCCAAAAGGTTGTCGATGACGCCGATTTTATCTTTTACCTTTGCTCCGCCGATAATGGCCGTAAATGGACGATCCGGATTAGAAAGCGCATTGCCGAGAGCTTCTAATTCTTTTTCCATCAAAAATCCTGCCACGGCCGGCAAATATTTCGCGATCCCTTCAGTGGAAGCGTGAGCGCGATGGGCAGCGCCAAAAGCGTCATTCACATAAATATCTGCTAATTCAGCAAACGCTTTTGCCAGTTCAGGATCATTTTTTTCTTCGCCGGGATGGAAACGAACATTTTCAAGGAGGAGAATGTCGCCGTCTTCCATTTTCGCNATTTCTGCTTTCACTTCATCGCCATAAGATTCATTCGTTTTACGAACATCTTTATGAAGAAGCTCGGAAAGGCGTTTTGCCACCGGCGTCAGGCGCATTTCTTCCACCACTTGTCCTTTCGGGCGTCCAAGATGGCTAGCAAGGATCACTTTTGCCCCGTTTTCGGANAAATATTGGATCGTNGGGAGTGCAGCACGAATTCTCGTNTCATCCGTTACGTTTCCGTCTTTCATCGGAACGTTGAAATCAACGCGGCAAAAAACTCGTTTTCCTTTTACATCCACGTCTTTAATCGTTTTTTTATTCATAGCAAAAGGCCTCCTTGGTTTTCGAAGATTTTCCAGCCAAGATTTTTCATGAAAACGGGGAGGGGGGATGAATCCCCCGCTCCCCCTTTCATCCCACTCTTATTATAGATGTTAGGATTTCAATTTCCAATATTCTTCAGTTTATATTAAAGACCTTTTTGAGCGATGTAGTCCACAAGGTCTACTACGCGGTTAGAATAACCGAATTCGTTGTCATACCAAGAAACAACTTTCACAAGGTTTCCTTCGATAACCATTGTGGAAAGAGCATCGATAGTAGAAGATTCAGTTGTTCCGTTAAAGTCGCGGGAAACAAGCGGTTCTTCTGTGTAAGCAAGGATGCCTTTTAATTCNCCTTCTGCTGCTTCTTTTAATACAGCGTTCACTTCNTCTACTGTTACTTCTTTGTCAAGTTCCGCAACTAAGTCTACAACGGAAACGTTTGGAGTAGGCACGCGCATAGCCATACCGTTTAATTTTCCTTTTAATTCAGGCAATACAAGNGCAACAGCTTTTGCAGCTCCAGTCGTAGTCGGAATGATAGATTGAGCAGCTGCACGAGCACGACGATAGTCTTTATGCGGCAAGTCTAAAATTTGTTGGTCATTAGTGTAAGAGTGAACGGTTGTCATCATACCGCGGCGAATGCCGAATTTGTCATTTAACACTTTTGCAAATGGAGCTAAGCAGTTTGTTGTACAAGAAGCGTTCGAAATAACATGNTGTTTTGCAGGATCATATTTATCTTGGTTAACACCCATAACGATCGTAATATCTTCTTCTTTTGCAGGTGCGGAAATAACNACTTTTTTAGCNCCTGCTTCTAAATGTTTTGCTGCATCTGCACGTTTTGTGAAACGGCCAGTAGATTCTACTACTACTTCTACACCAAGTTCTCCCCAAGGAAGATTAGCAGGTTCGCGTTCTGCCACAACTTTAATGCGTTTTCCGTTTACTACTAAAGAATCTCCGTCAACGCCTACTTCAGCATCAAGAGTGCCATGAACAGAGTCATATTTTAAAAGATGCGCCAACATATTGGCATCTGTTAAATCGTTGATTGCAACAATATCCACATTTGGGTTATTTAATGCTGCACGAAAAACATTGCGTCCAATNCGACCAAAACCATTAATTCCAACTTTTACTGCCATTTTNAAAATTCCTCCTTCATAGTTTCAGGATGATGGTAAAATTTATCCTTTAAAAAGGGTTAAATCCCTTTTAAAAGCATTTTTGCTGCTGCTTCATCTGTAATGAGCACCGTTGATTTAGGCGCGCTTTTCAAATAAGCGAAAATCGCTTTACCTTTAGAAGCGCCGCCAGCTACCGCAATGACATCTTTGGCCTTTGATAAGTCTGACAGCTGCAAACCGATAGTGGAAACTTTATGTACTACTTTTCCTTCTTCATCAAAGTAGTAGCCAAAAGCTTCTGCGACTGCCTTTGCTTTGACGAGTTTTTCCATCTCCGCCGGGCTCGTATTTCTGCGTTTTGCCATAACCATAGCATCACCGATGCCGTGGAGAACCATATTGGCGGATGATATCAACGTCAAAATTTCCTTAATCGGTTTTTCCTTCATCAATGAAGCATACACTTGTTGGCTGACTTGGTCCGGTGCATAGAAAACCCGGTATTTTTGACCCGTATTCTTCGCCATTTTGGCGCAAATATAATTGGCTTGATTGGATACATCTTCGCCAATACCTCCGCGAGCAGGGACAAACATGATTTTTTTATTGGAAAAATCGGGTGTCAGTGTTTCAGCAACAGCCGCCATCGTAGTTCCACCTGTTACGGCAATGATATTTTCTCCCAATAATCGTTTTTTGATACTTCGGGCACATGCACGCCCCATTTCTTGTTTTACCCAAGGAGAAGTATCGCTGTTGCCGGGCACAATAAACACAGCTTGGATTTGAAAATATTCCTTAATCCTGTTCTCCATTTGGTTAATTCCCGAAATTTCCCGCATCATGTCTTCAATTTCACGCAAAATGGTTTTCCCTTCGTCGGTAATCACCATTCCGGTGGAGCGAATCTCAATCAGATGCTGATTTTTCAAAAATTCAACTTCGCTGCGAAGCACCCTCTCCGTCAAGCCGACTGCTTGGGCCAAAGTACGCCTTCCTACAGGGCCGGACAGCCAAATGGATCTTAAAATTTCATAACGTTTTTGCATGATTTGCAGCAGGTCTGGTACTAGCTTTTTTTGAACTTCAAGAAATGTACTCATTCATGCTTTGACTCCTTTATTCAGTTGGACATTTTTAGTCCCGCATAGACTTATTATGTCCCACCTGCTGTAAAAAAAATGATCCCTGCTTGCGATTTTATTGTAGCAAGGATA
>JGI25331J36430_1001770_pt1 | contig 11024 bp, 9 predicted proteins | sample HigsolmetaAR206D_FD_36430 | JGI IMG/M metagenome (IMG submission 36430) | reverse complement strand
GCGGAGGACGCCAAGACCCGGGAGCCGGAGGAAGCCGGCAGTCAGGACGAGCCGCCGGAGACTCGGCAGGCCGCCGATTCCGAGCGGAAGCCGAAGGCGGACCCGGCGATCGAAATTCGCGACGCCGGTCCGGAGGACGCGCAAGCGCTGCATGCCGTCACGCTGGCCGCGTTTGAGGAATACCGGGCTGCCGTTCCGCCCTCGAGTGCGCTTGAGGAAACGGAATCGCAAATTCGCGAAGCGCTGGCCGAACAGCGGGAATTTGCCGGCATCTTGTACGAGGACGGAAATCCGGTCGGCGCGGTCCGGTACCGCTTTGAGGACCATGCGATCGTCTTTTTCCGGCTTGCCGTCGTCCCTTCCCGCCGCAAGCGCGGATATGCCCGCAAGCTGGTCGAATGGGTCGAGCTCAAGGGAAGAACGAAGGGCGTCAGGATCAGCCGATGCAAGGTTCGACAGTCGATACATAAAAAGATGTTTTTGTTTGAAAACATGGGCTACGAGATCGCGGATCAGGAATTGGCCATACGTCCTGCGGGAACCGTCAAATTTTTTACGCTGGAAAAAAATCTCGAGCCGAAATGACCGGATCTTCGCCGGCTTTTCGCCTTATTTGCAAAAAAAGCCCTCGCGCGCGCCGCACAGCGGCGCCGCGGGGGCTTTTTTGCGGGCGATTACGCCTTCAACACGAATTTCTCCAGCACGTGCCGGACGCCGTCTTCGTTGTTGCTGAGGGTGACGTAGTCGGCGATTTCCCGAAGGGCGGGNACCGCATTGGCCATCGCNACGCCGAGTCCGGCGGCTTCGATCATCTCGCGGTCGTTCCAGGCGTCGCCGATGGCGATGGTCTGCTCCATCGGGATGCCGTAGTGGCTTGCCAAAAAACGGAGCGCATGGCCTTTGGTGCCTTCGCGATGGATGAATTCCAGATAATTCGGCTTCGACGTCGTGACGTGAACGTCTTCGCCGACGAGCGGCCGCAGGATGGGGGCGAGCTCTTGCAGCCGCTCCGGCGCGTCAATGATCATCAGTTTGGTATGATGGCCTTCCGGCAAGCGGTCGAACTCCGGCTCAACGATATACGGAATATTCGACTGCTTGGCGTAAGCGACCAGCTTCTCTCCGTCGTTGAAGGCGTACAGCCGGTCGTTGATATACGTTTGCAGATAAAGGCCGTGTTCGCGGGTGTATTCGTACAGCAGACGCGCCGTTTCCTTCGGCACGAACCGTTCGTAGAGCACCTGCGAATCGAGCAGATTGCGGATCAGCGAGCCCTGGTACGTGATAATCGGGACATTGATGCCCACCTGCTCGGCCACCTGCTTCGCGGATGCGAACATGCGTCCCGTCGCGATCGTGAGATGGACGCCCTGGGCGATCGCCTTCGCCATCGCCGCTTTCGTCGCCTCGCTTACGCTTAAATCTTCTCTCAATAGCGTGTCGTCCAAATCCATCGCCACAAGTTTGTATTCCGTCATGTCCGGTCTCTCTCCTTTTCCTTTGTACGTCTGTCCTCCGATTGTAACGAAACGGCCGATTGCGGCACAAGGCTCTTTTGCAACAAAACGGAAGAATATCCGAAAACTATGTAAAATAAGTTCTCCCGTACAGACTCGCCATGGATACGTTAACCGCTCCGCCGCGCCCAAATGATTCGTTAAGCCGATCTGTCGAAGCACGCTGTCCTTGTCGCCATCCAGAACGAGCAAGACATCCTCTTGAACCAGATTGACGATAGTCGGATTAACGAACAAAAAAAGAACGTTTTCATCATTGAAAACGCAGGTATCGAACAAATTTTTAACTGTGTCATGATAAGCGTCAAAGGGGTTGAAGTACGCATAGAGAACCCCGGTATCGATGAGTATGCTCTCCTCCGGCTCGAAGCCGCTAAACCCCGGAGCATTGAAGTCAACGATTTTCATACTTCCACCTTGTTCATATCAACCGTGGCAGGCGCACTGCCCATGTATTCCTTGAGGAGCGCCTTTTTCTTCTGCGTCAAGCCGGAATGCTTCGTCATATCCAACTTCTTCGGCTTAACGGCTGGCATCGGCTTTGCCTCCTCGTCCATGGCGCCATCTCCTAAAATCAGCTTTAGGATCAGTGTTCACAGACCGTATTTTTATCATACTTCCCGGTTCGTTTGCCTTATCACTATAATAGCATACTTACGGCAGCGCCATAAGTGTTTTTGCAATCAGAAAATGCTCCGTTTTGCCGTGAAAAATGACTTCGATTACGGCTGCACCGAGCCGGCTTTCCCGCCATTGGGTTGCTGAAAAATCCTCCTTGTTCGCCCGTCCGCCCTCAGCCCGTCCTCTTGTTCAGCCAGGCGAGAATGGTTTCAAACACCCGCTCGCGTTCAGCCTCGTTATGCAGCTCATGCTTGAAGCCGGGCCACTCTTTGAACGTGCACAGAGGTCCGGCCTTGCGTGCAAAGCGGGCGCTGGATTCGAAGGAGGTGACCTTGTCGTCGCCGCCGTGCATGAGCAGCAGCGGCACGGTCAATTCGTCCGCGTGCTCGAGCGCCCACAAGCCGGCTCTGCGCACGCCGAAGAAGAAGCTTGCGGTGATCTGGCCGTGTCCGAGCGGATCCTCGCGCAGCTGGCGGATCATGTCCGGATCGGAGGTGAGCCGCTCGGGAATCAGCGGACGGTTGTTGGTGAAGGAAGGCCGGATCCGCTCCAGCATTCTGCCGACGACGACGTTCAAAGGCGGGGGATTGAACGCGAGCGTCAGCCAAGGGCTCGTGACGATCGCGCCCGCGACCTTCGGCTTGCGGCGGAGCAGATAGTTCAGCACGACGTTTCCGCCCATGCTGTGCCCGTACAGAAACAACGGACGCCCCGGGTACTGCGCTTCGGCATCGCGAAGCATAAAATCCACGCCTTCAAGCAGCGCTTCGTAAGAGGGGGTATGCCCGCGCTGCCCGTCCGAACGGCCGTGTCCGCGCTGATCGAATCCATAAACGGCATACCCCGCCTCCGTCAGCATGCCGGCGACATGCGAGTAGCGCCCCGTGTGCTCGCCCATGCCGTGAACGATGGCGACAACGCCGCGCACGGCGCCGTCCGGCGACCACTCGCAGGCGAACAAGCGGATGCCGTCGCTCAGACGCCATTCGAATGTACGGTAATTCATCGGCTGTTCCTCCTCCCGATCCGTTTCTTTTGCCTGCGGCTTCCGACGGGTCTCTTTCCGTTGTAGCTTACTTTTCCGTTTTTTGCAATTGGCAAGCGGTTGCGCCCGTCCTCCCGGAGATCCTTTACAAAAACAGCCAATCCGTATAAGGAGATGCCAAAATGATGCNCCGGAAAGCCCNTGCAATCATGGTAAAATGGATCNTAANCGNTNAGNAAACGCTTTCCGCTGCGGAGGGATTCGAGTGGCAAAACTGGTTTTTCCAAGCGATTTCGTATGGGGGACTGCGACGGCGTCCTACCAAATCGAAGGGGCGGTNCGCGAAGGGGGAAGAGGGCCTTCGATCTGGGACACCTTTTCGCATACGCCGGGCAAAGTGGCGAACAACGACAACGGCGATGTGGCTTGCGACAGCTACCACCGCTACGAGGAGGATGTCGCGCTGCTTAAGAAGCTGGGCGTTAATGCGTACCGGTTCTCGATCGCCTGGCCCCGCATTTTTCCGNAAGGGACGGGCCNAGTCAACCCGGAAGGGCTCGATTATTACCATCGGGTCCTCGACGCGCTGATCGCGTCCGGCATNGAGCCGTGCGTGACGCTGTACCACTGGGATTTGCCGCAGGCGCTTCAGGACAAGGGAGGCTGGGCGAACCGGGAAACGATCGACGCGTTCGTAAACTATGCGGAGACGGTGTTCAAGGCGTTCGACGGGAAAGTGAAACAGTGGATCACGTTCAACGAAACGTGGTGCGTCTCGTTCCTCTCGAATTATTTGGGCGTGCACGCTCCCGGCTATACGGATCTCGGACTTGCCGTCAAGGTCGCCCATCACTGCCTGGTCGCGCACGGCGAGGCGGTGAAGAAGTTCCGTGCCCTCGGCATCCGGGGCGAAATCGGCACGACGCACAACTTGAACTGGATCGAGCCCTATTCGACGCGCAAGGAAGACGTGGAAGCGGCGCGGCGGATGCGGGCATGGAACAACGAATGGTTTATGGAGCCGACGTTCAAAGGCACGTATCCCGCGTTTATGGTCGACTGGTTCCGGGCCAAAGGCGCCGAAATTCCGATTCGGGCGGGCGATATGGAGACGATTGCCCAGCCGATCGATTTCATCGGCGTGAACTACTACAGCGGAGGTTTCGGCCGCTACAAGCAGGGCGCAGGCTTGTTCGACGGGGAAGAGGTGCAGATCGGCTTCGACAAGACGTTTATGGATTGGAATGTCTATCCGGACGGGCTGTACAAGGTGCTGTCCTGGGTGCGGGAGGAGTACGGGGACACGCCGATCTACATTACCGAGAACGGCGCCTGCTACGAGGACGAGCTCACCGAAGACAAACGGGTGCACGACGCGAAGCGTATCGATTATTTCCGCAAGCACTTCATCCAGTGCCACCGTCTGATCGAATCCGGCGTGCCGCTCAAAGGCTATTTTGCCTGGTCCCTGCTCGACAACTTCGAATGGGCGGAAGGGTACCGCAAGCGTTTCGGCATCGTTTACACCGATTACAACACGCTGGAGCGCCATCCGAAAGACAGCTATTATTTCATCCGGGACGTGATCGCAAGCGGCGGTTTGGAGGTTTGATTTCGGCGCAGGAGAAGGGCGGCCGGCGGCGTTTCTTGGTTATCCGCCCCGTTATCCGTTACAATAGAGAAAACGCATCTCTTGAAAAGAGGGTAACGTGATATGAACGTCGTGCTGGCGACGCTGAACGCCAAATATATTCATACTTCCCTGGCCCTGCGGGTGCTCAAAGCCTACTGCCAGGACGAATTCGATATCGGGCTCGCCGAATATACAATCAAAGACCCGCCGATGGCGATCGTCTCCGATCTGTACAGCCGGAAGCCCGACGTGATCGGCTTCTCCTGCTATATTTGGAATATCGAAGAGACGATCACGGTCATCGACATGCTCCGCAAAGTGCTGCCCGATGTCGCGATCGTGCTCGGCGGTCCGGAAGTCTCTTACGACACCGATTACTGGATGCGGAGGCTTCCGGCCGTCGATTTTATCGTCATGGGAGAGGGCGAGGAGACGCTGCGCGATCTGCTGCGGGAGCTGTCGGGCGACCGGAAGTTTCACTTCGTGTTCGGGCTCGCGTACCGCAAAGACGGCGAGGTGGTCATCAACCCGGGCCGTCCGAAGCTCGATTTGAACGCGCTGCCTTCGCCGCACCGTTTTCCCGAGGATTTGCCTTCGCTCGGCAACCGCATCGTCTATTTCGAGACGAGCCGCGGCTGTCCGTTCAGCTGCCAATTTTGTCTCTCCAGCATTGAGGTGGGCGTACGTTATTTCGATATCGAAAAAGTCAAGTCCGATTTGCTGTACCTGATCGAGAACGGGGCGAAGCTGATCAAGTTCGTGGACCGAACGTTCAACATCAAGCGCGACTATGCGATGGAGATATTCCGGTTTCTGATCGACCACCACAACGGATGCGTGTTCCAATTCGAGATTACCGCCGACATCATGCGTCCGGAGGTGCTCGATTTTCTTGCGGAGCATGCCCCGCCCGGCATCTTCCGTTTCGAGATCGGGGTGCAGTCGACGAACGATCCGACCAATCTGGCCGTCAAGCGCCGGCAAAACTGGTCGAAGCTCGTGCGCACGGTGACGAAGGTGAAGGAAAGCGGCAAAATCGCCCAGCACCTCGACCTGATCGCCGGACTTCCGCATGAAGACTACGACACGTTCCGCAAAACGTTTAACGACGTATTCGCGCTCCGGCCGGAGGAACTGCAGCTCGGATTCTTGAAAATGCTGCGCGGCACCGGGCTAAGGATCGACGCGGAAAAATACGGTTACGTCTACATGGATCGCGCGCCGTACGAGATATTGGGCAACGACATCCTGCCGTTCTCCGACATCGTCCGGATCAAACGGGTGGAGGACGTGCTGGAGAAATACTGGAATGCGCACCGGATGGACCGCACGATCGAGTATTTGATCGGACAGGCCTACCCGTCTCCTTTTGACTTTTTTCAGCGGTTTGGGGATTATTGGGAGGCGCGCGGCTGGCAGCGGATCGGCCATCAGCTGGAGGACCTGTTCCTGCGCCTGTGGTCGTTTCTGAAGGACGACGACAATCCCGCTTTGGACCGCGAAGCGACGCTGGGATTGCTCAAAATCGATTATTTCCTCCAGCACAAATACAAACCCCGCAAAATCTGGTGGGAGAACCGGTTGGACAAGGAAGCATGGTCCTCAGCGCTGAAGAAAGCGGCGGAGCTTTTGGGCATGGATCAACGGGAACTGGCCAAAAAAGCGGTTTTGGAGCATCTTCCGTTCGATTATGCGGTCTGGTCGGAGGAGAAGCGGATCGACCGGAGGAACGGCACGCTGCTCGTGGTCCTGTACGGCGGGGAGGACGGTCCGCCGCAGCTGTTTGCGCTGCCTGAGCGCGCGGAGAAGAGTCTTCCGGCGAAATCCGGAGCGGTGTAACCGGCTGTTTTTCGGGCGCGGCACCCTTGCAGCGGAGCGAGAGCGCGAAGCATTCATCATTTATATGGAAATAGGAGAGGGGCAACGACGCATGGTATACTTGGCGAACGAGAATCGCTACGAAGGCATGAAATACAACCGCTGCGGGCGCTCCGGGTTGAAGCTGCCGGCCATTTCGCTTGGCCTGTGGCACAACTTCGGCGGAACGGACAAATTCGAGAACGGGCGCGCCATCGTCAGACGGGCGTTCGATCTGGGCATCACGCATTTCGACCTGGCGAACAACTACGGGCCGCCTCCGGGATCGGCGGAAGAAAATTTCGGCCGCCTGCTGGCCACCGACCTGAAGCCGTATCGCGACGAGCTCGTCATCTCGACGAAGGCCGGCTACTACATGTGGCCCGGACCGTACGGAGATTGGGGCTCCCGCAAATATCTCGTGTCCAGTCTCGACCAAAGCCTGAAGCGGTTGGGGCTGGATTACGTGGATATCTTCTACCATCACCGCCCCGATCCGGAAACGCCGCTTGAGGAGACGATGGCTGCCCTCGATCATATCGTGCGTTCCGGCAAAGCGCTGTACGTCGGCATCTCCAACTACAACGCCGAAGATACGGCAAAAGCGTTCGGATTCTGAAGGATCTGGGCACGCCGCTGCTGATCCACCAGCCGCGCTACAGCATGTTCGACCGGTGGGTCGAGAACGGGCTGCTCGACGTGCTGGAGGAAAACGGCGTCGGCTCCATCGCGTTCTCGCCGCTGGAGCAAGGTCTGCTGACGAACAAATACCTGAAGGGCATTCCGGAAGATTCCCGTGCGGCGGGCGCTTCCGTGTTCCTGAGCAAGGACAGCATTACGCCGGACAAGCTGGACAAGGTCAGACGGCTGAACGATCTGGCGGCGGAAAGAGGCCAGTCGCTGGCGCAGATGGCGCTGGCCTGGGTGCTGCGCGGGGGCCGCGTCACGACGGTGCTGATCGGCGCAAGCCGCGTAGAGCAGATCGACGACAACGTCGCGACGGTNAACCGCCTCGATTTTACGGAAGAGGAACTGCAGCGGATCGANGAGATTTTACGCGGATAAAGAAGCGGATAGCTCGCACAATATTCCATCAAANGCGGGAGCTTAGAAGCATCCGGNCCGNCGGACCGGANGAGCGGGGCTGNAGCTGCTATAAAAGCAACTGCAAAGCCCGTTTTCGTGCGTCTCCCCGATTNAATTGCCGAAAAAGCAATAAAATCGGNCATCCGGNCCGCCAGACCGGACGAGCGGGACTGCAGTTGCTATAAAAGCAGCTGCTAAGCCCGTTTTCGTGCGTCTCCCCGATTTAATTGCCGAAAAAGCAATAAAATCGGACATCCGGCCCGCCAGACCGGACGAGCGGAACTGTGATTTCGATGTATTGCGGTAATCGAACAAAACCGAAATGGGATTGTGCAGAAATAACCTCTGCACGATCCCTTTTTGGTTTGTTTAACGGCTTCATCCGGTTGACCGTGCTGCCTCTAAAGCAGAATTCCTTCCTTTAAGACAGCCTCTTTCTTGCCATTCGCTCTTAAGCCCGGCTTCGGTTTCGTCCAGCGCCGGACGGGACCGGATATGCTACCGGTCCTTGTAGATTTCCCGCATCACGTGCCCGAGTTCCGGCACGATCAGCCGGGTCATGGCGAGCTTTACCGCTCCGGTCGAGCCGGGCATCGAGAAGACGGCCTTCCGCCCGATCGTGCCGGCGATGGCGCGCGACAGAATAGCCGCCGGACCGATGTCTTCGGTGAAGCTGAGGAAGCGGAAAATTTCGCCGAATCCCGGCATCTCCTTGTCCAGCAGGCTTTGAACCGCTTCGTAGGTCGTGTCGCGCGCAGCGATTCCCGTACCGCCGTTCAGCAAAATCGCCTCGACCTCCGGATNGTCCGCCGCTTGGCGGATCGCGCTTGCGATGCGGTCGAACTCGTCGGGCACGATGATTCGGCCGGCGACCCGATGGCCGCCGCTTTCGAGCAGGTCGCGAATCAGCGCCCCGCTTTTGTCCGTTTCCAGGGTGCGCGTGTCGGATACGGTAATGATGAGACAGGAGACGGTGGCGGGCGCTTCGCTGCGATGTTGTTCGGTAGACGTGGACATGGGACGGACTCCTTTGGATCCAAAAGAATGCCGCCAAGCCTTCGCCATGTCGGGACGGCTTGGCGGACGGGGCCGGCTAGCTGCGGACTTCCCCGGTTTTGGTCTCTCGCTTTTTCACTTTATCGCTTTATCGCAACGCTGCCGGTTCTTCTTCCGCTTGGCCATTCGGGGAGGGCTCTTTCCCATCCCGGGCGCGCGTTCGGATCAGGCGGTCGGTCGCGGCCGGAACAAGCAAAGTCAGCGCGTAGGCCCCCGTCATCCAGATCGTGTACGCGATGAGCTGTCCGTCGTCTAGATCGGAAAAGACGAGGCCGCGATTCCAGATGGCGGCGGCATTCAGCGGCAGGCCGATCGCGGCGGCCCAATAGCCGAGCCGGGTGGCCGAGCCCTTTTGGGGGAACAGCCGCAGCCGCACGATCAGCGAAAGGCCGACGAGCACAAACAGCGTCAGCGCCTCAAGCAGAAACAGGGAGGCGCCGAAATGGGGATCGTCCGTTCCGACCAGCACCCAATCCCCGAAAAGCATGAAGAACAGCGTGACGACGACCCACATGGCGAGGCCGATTCCCGGCAACACCAACGCCTTAAGCATCCTTTATCGACTCCCTTCCCGCGCAATCGAGCGAAACCATCCCCTGCAGGCGTTGCGGTCGCCATCGTTTTTCCGGATTAAGGAAGACGGCTGCGCAGCACGGTCATTTTTCCGTCGAGCGTGTACGATCCCAGGTTGGCCGGAAGCAGGAAGCAGTCGCCCGCTTTGGCGGCCAGCGACTCGCCGGACCAGCGGATCGAGCCGGCGCCTTCGGCCACAATCAGGACGACGAAGCTGGACGGATCGGTGGAAAGCGCCCAGGGGCCGTCCACGACGCCCTTGTCCGTCGTAAAATACGGAGAAGTCGCCAGATTCAGCCATTCTCCCGGCTTNGCCCCGCTGGTGTCCATTCTTGTCGCGCCGGCGCCTTCNTAGGCGATGACGTTGAGCGAATCCTCGATGTGAAGTTCCCGCGGCTTCCCGTCGAGTCCCGGCCGGTTGTAGTCGTACAGACGGTAAGTCGTGTCGGAGTTTTGCTGGATTTCGGCCACCAGCACGCCGGAGCACAGCGCATGCACGGTCCCTGCGGGGATGTAGAACGTGTCGCCCGCTTTGACCGGCACCTCCTGGAGCNTGTCCATGATGCGGTTTTCCGCGATGGCTTGNTCGAGCGCCTTGCGGTCGACGCCGGGCTTCAGGCCGTAGATGATCTTCGCGCCCGGCTTTGCGTCCAGCACGTACCACATTTCCGTTTTGCCCAGCTCCCCTTTCGGCAGCCGTTCATAACTGTCGTTCGGGTGCACCTGAACGGACAAATCGTCGTTGCAGTCCAGCAGCTTGATCAGCAGGGGGAAGCGGCCGTTGGCGGACAAAGCGCCTTGCTTGCCGAACCATTCGGGCCCTACGGTTTCGCGGACTTCGTCTAGCCCCTTCCCGGCCAGCTCGCCGTTGAGCACGTGCGACACGCCGTTCGGATGATCGGCGATCATCCAGCCTTCGCCAATATGGCCTTCCGGCACGTCGAAGCCGAAGCGCTCCAGCGCCCGTCCGCCCCAGACGCGTTCTTTGAATTCGGGCTTAAATTGCAAGGGATACGGTTTAATCGTCATGTTGGTTGTCCTCCTTTGTGTGAAAAAATCCGGAAACGGCCGCANCGGCGCCGCGTTTTTCCAGCGCAAGCAAATACGGCGCNGCCGGTTTCTGAGGCATGCGGTAGAGGGCAAGCTGGGCCCGGGAGGCCGGCAGCGCCGTCATCCAGCGCTCAACCTCCCGCGCTTCCTCGTCGCCGCCTTCATGCCCGGGATACACGACGGCCGTAAGCACGCCGCCGGGCGCCAGAAGCTCGAGCGCCGCTTCCATCGCCGGGATCGTCGTNTCCGGCCGCGTGATGATGGANCGGTCCGTATCCGCTCCGGGCAGAAAACCGAGGTTAAACATAACGGCGCGGACATGGCCCCGGTGGCGGCTTGCGACCAGTTCGCCCATTCGCTCGTGCCCGGCGCGCAGCAGCAGCACCGGGGCCAGACCGTTCTCCTTGGCCGTTAAGCGGGCGGGCTCCCGGCGCGCCTCCGGCATTTGGCCGTCGCCGGAGGCGGCTTCCGCCCGCACGGCATCCCTGCAGCCGCCGTCAGGCGCCTGCGTCAGCACGACCGCGCCTTCGGCCGCGAGTCTGTCCCGCGTGCGCGCAAGCGCGGCTTCCTGGATGTCGAAGGCGTACACGAACCCGCGCGGGCCGACGGTACGGGCGAGAAACAGCGTGTCGACGCCTCCGCCCGC
>JGI25331J36430_1001765_pt1 | contig 11061 bp, 9 predicted proteins | sample HigsolmetaAR206D_FD_36430 | JGI IMG/M metagenome (IMG submission 36430) | reverse complement strand
GCCGGCCCGTGACCGCGTTCGACTACGACGCCGCCGTCATCGGCGCGGGCGCGGCCGGGATGATGTGCGCCTCGGTGGCCGGGCAGCGCGGGCGCCGGGTGGTGCTGATCGACCACGCCACGCGCCTGGCCGAAAAAATCCGCATCTCGGGCGGCGGGCGGTGCAATTTCACCAATCGCGACGTCGGGCCGGCCAATTTCCTGTCAGAGAATCCCGACTATTGCCGTTCCTCACTGTCGGCCTATACGCCGCGCGACTTCCTGGCGTTGCTGGCCAGGCACCGCATCGCGTGGCATGAAAAGCACCGTGGGCAGCTGTTTTGCGACGATTCCAGCGAATCCATCATCGCCATGCTGCGGCGCGAGTGCGAGGCGGGCGGCGTGCAGTGGCGCATGGGTTGCCGCGTGCACGAGATCGCGCCCCGTGCGGGCGGCGGGTTCGAGCTGCGCACGGACGCCGGCAGCCTGCGTGCCGCGCGCGTGGTCTTGGCCACCGGCGGCATGGCGATCCCACAGCTGGGCGCGACCGATTACGCCCTGCGGATCGCCCGGCAGTTCGGCATCAAGGTGGTCGAGCCGCGGCCGGCGCTGGTCCCGCTGACTTTCGATGCGCAGCATTGGCGGCCCTTCGCCGCGCTGGCCGGCATCGCCGTCCAGGCACGCGTGCGCACCGGCAGCCGGCCGCGCCAGGGGGATTTCCTGGAAGACCTGCTGTTCACCCATCGCGGCCTGTCGGGGCCGGCGATCCTGCAGATTTCCAGCTATTGGGAGCCGGGTGCACCCATAGACGTCGATTTGGCGCCTGGCTTGGACCTGGCTGCGTCCTTGGTGCAGGCCAAGGCCGGCGCGCGCCAGCAGGTGGGCACGGCGCTAGCCCAGCTATGGCCACGGCGGCTGGCCGAGCAATGGCTGGCCGCCATGGCCGATCGACTGCATCCCGGCTTGGCCCAGATGCGCCTGGCCGATGCCTCGGACCGCGCCCTGCGCGTGCTCGGCGAGGGGATCGCACGTTGGCGCCTGGTGCCCAGCGGAACGGCGGGCTATCGCAAGGCCGAAGTCATGCGCGGCGGCGTCGACACCCGTGCGTTGAACCAAAAGAACCACGAGGCGCGCGCCGTCCCCGGACTGCATTTCATCGGCGAGGCGGTCGACGTCACCGGCTGGCTGGGCGGCTACAACTTCCAGTGGGCCTGGGCGTCGGGCGTGGCGTGCGGGCGGGCGATCTAGCCAAGGCCGCGTGATGCGCGCCGAGCCATCAGGCACGAAAAATGCTGTAACCGGCCGCCGCATTCGGCGACTGCTGCAACCGTTGCCGGGACGCCGAAGCGGTATAAGCTATTTTTCGCTTCCCGCCTGCGGTCGCGGCGGGCCGGCGTCGAGGCAGTCGTTCAGTCCCAGGGGGTCCGCTTGAACGTACACAGCCGTTCGCCCGTGCGCCTGGCGGTGCGCCGGGCCATCGCCATGCTGCTGACTTCGCTTGCCGCGCTGGCGGTGACGGTGGAGCTGTGGCGCTATTTCGGCCAGGCGCCCGGTTTCGTCATCGACGCCTTGCTGGGCGGGCTGGTGGCGGCGGCGGCCACTGCCCTGGGTACTTTGCCCGTGGCGTTGTCGCAGCGGCCGTCCGAGCGCACCCAGGACGCGATGTTTGGCTTCGGCGCCGGCGTCATGCTGGCGGCCAGCGCATTTTCGCTAGTGCTGCCGGGCATCGAGGCGGCGCAGGCGCGCGGCCTGGGGGTATGGCAATCGGGGCTGGTCGTCGGCGGCGGCATCCTGCTTGGCGCGGCCGTGCTGATGTGGATGGAGCGGCACCTGCCGCACGAACACTTCATCAAGGGCGTGGAAGGCAGCCAGGCGCGCCGCCTGCGCCGCACTTGGCTGTTCGTGTTCGCGATCGCGCTGCACAACGTGCCCGAAGGGCTGGCCATAGGCGTGGCGTTTGCCGGCGACGATGCGTCTGGCGCTGCAGCGCTGTCGCTGGGCATCGCCGTACAGGACGTGCCGGAGGGGCTGGTGGTGGCGATGGCGCTGATGGCCGCCGGCTACAAGCGCACCATATCGGTGCTGCTGGGCATGGCCACGGGCTTGGTCGAGCCCGTGGGCGCGGCGCTGGGCGCCATCGTGGTCGGCCAGTCCGCCAGCCTGCTCCCCTGGGGGCTGGGGTTTGCCGCAGGCGCCATGATTTTCGTCGTCAGCCACGAGATCATCCCTGAGTCGCACCGCAAGGGCCATGAAATGCTGGCGACCACCGGGTTGATGATCGGCTTCGTGGTGATGATGCTGCTCGATACGGCGCTGGGCTGACCGTCTGCCCGACCGCGGGCAGCCTTGCGCGGCGCCGTCCGCTTCGCGTTGCGGGACACCGATGGCATGGCGGGATGCGCATCGTAAAATGCGCAGCGTCATGCCGAAAAAATCCGCCGTCGTTTCCGTTGCCGACGCGAACCCCGCTCCGGGGGGCGTGGCGGCAGTCGACCGCGCCGTGTCGCTGCTGGCCGCGTTCGGGCCGGGTGACGGCGAACTGACGTTGGCCGAGTTGGCCGAGCGCACCGGCCTGTACAAGAGCACCGTCCTGCGCCTGCTGGCCTCGTTGGAGCATGGCGGGTTGGTACAAAGAAGGGCCGACCGCTACGCCCTGGGGCACGCCATCGCGCGGCTCAACGCAATCTATGCGGCTTCTTTTTCCCTAGGCGACGTCGTCATGCCGGTGTTGCGGCAACTGGTCGACAGAACCCAGGAAACCGCCGCCTTCCACATCGCCAAGGCCGGACACCGCGTGTGCCTGCACCGGGTGGATTCCCCGCAGCCTATCCGTTATCACGTTGGTGAAGGCGATGTGCTACCGCTGGACCGCGGGGCGGGCGGGCGGCTGCTCAGCGCGTTCATGGGTGCGCAGGGCGAGCCCTATGAACAGATACGGCGCGTGGGATACGTGGTGCTCGAGGGTGATCGCCTGCCGGACGTCGCCGGCATCTCTGCCGTGGTCACGGACGCGCGCGGCGAGCTGGTCGGCGCCGTGACGTTGACCATGCCCGTCTCGCGGTTGTCGGCCGCACTGACGCCGGCCGTTCTGTGGGCGGCCGATGCCATCACCGTGCAGCTGGGCGGCCTGCCGCGCTTCGGACCAGACTAGGCGGTCGCCCAACCGGGTGTCCGGCCGGCGCATTCAAGACACCGGGCCCAATACCCCTTGTTCCTGCAGCGCGCGGATTTCCTCGTCGCCGAGGTGCAGGCTGGCGAGCACCTCACGCGAGTGCGCGCCCAATTCCGGCGGATCCAGCCGCACACCCATGCGGCGGCTGTCCAGCGTAAAGGGCAGCAGCGGCGTCCTCGTCTGCTCGCAGTAGGATCCTTGCGGCATTTTCATTTCCGCCAGTCCGCCCGTCTGCAATAGATGCGGATCGTCGAACATGTCCTCGGGCCGCCCGATGGGCGCATAGGGCAAATGGTTTTCCTCGAAGATGCGGGCGATCTCCTGCACGCTGTAGCGACCCAGATGCTCGCGCAGCCTGGGCATCAGCCATGGACGGGCAGCGACACGGTCGTTGTTGGTCGCCAGGCGCGCGTCGGCGACCAAGTCGGGCAGGTCGAACACCTCGCAGAACTTCTTCCACTGCGTATCGGACACGACGGCCAAGAAGATCTGCCCGCCGTCCTTGACCGTGAATACGTCGTAGATGGCCCAGGCGGAAATGCGGCTTGGCATGGGGGCGGCCGCCTTGCCGGTGGCCGCGTACTGCATCATGTGGTGGCCGACCAGGAATACGTTGTTTTCGAACAGCGCCGAGCAGACCTCCTGGCCCGCGCCGGTGCGTTCGCGCTCCCACAGCGCGATGATCGCACCCATGGCGCCGAACACGCCGCCCATGATGTCGTTGACGGCCGCCCCGGCACGCAGGGGCCGTCCTTCCGGGCCGGTCATGTAGGCCAGGCCGCCCATCATCTGCACGACTTCGTCCAGTGCGGTGCGATGGTCGTATGGCCCCGGCAGGAATCCCTTGTGCGACACGTAGATCAAGCGCGGATTGATCTTCTTCAGCGACGCATAGTCCAGGCCCAGACGGGCAAGCGTGCCCGCCTTGAAGTTTTCCGTCACGACGTCGGCCGTGCCGATGAGCTTGAGGACCAGTTCCCGGCCTTCGGGCTTTTTCAGGTCAACCGCCAGGCTTTTCTTGTTGCGGTTGAACATCGGAAAGAAGCCCGCGCCCGAACCCTTGAGCCGGCGCGTGTTGTCGCCTTCGACGGGCTCGATCTTGATGACTTCCGCGCCCAGGTCGGCGAGCACCATGCCGCAGGTCGGACCCATGACCATATGGGAGAACTCGACCACGCGCACGCCACCCAGGGGCAGGCGGGAAGTTGGGGAAGTCGCGTTGCTGCTGTTCATGAATCAGGCCTTTGCCGAGGCGGGTTTGAAGTTCTTGGGTAGGCCGGCTGCCGCCGTGTAGCCGTACAGTTGCTCGCCGGGCAGCGCGTCGGCCAGGATGCGGCGTGCCGCGGCGAGCTTGTCCAGGTCTATGCCGGTGTCGTAGCCCATGGCTTCGAGCATGAAGACCAGGTCTTCGGTGACGATGTTTCCGGTGGCGCCGGGCGCGTACGGGCAGCCGCCTATGCCGCCTTGGCTGGCATCGAAGGTGGTGACGCCCGCCTCCAGTGCGGCCAGCGCGTTGGCCAATCCAAGCCCCATGGTGTTGTGCAAGTGCGCACCGCCGGCCTTGTCGCCGACTTCGCCTTGCAGGCGCCGGAACAGCCGCTTGACCTGCGCGGGATTGGCGTAGCCGGCCGTATCGGCCAGGCCGATCTCGTCCACGCCACATTCGGCCATGGTGGCCGCCATGCGCATGACCTCGTCGTCGCCGACCTCGCCGGCGATGGTGCAGCCAAACGCCGTGGAAAGCCCTGCTTCGACCTCCACCTGTGGATACTGCTCGTCGCGTAGCGCGACGATTCGCCTGACTTCCTCGATCATCTGCTCGTGCGTTTTGCGCACGTTTGCCAGCGAATGCGCCTCGCTGACCGAAACGGGTATGGTCACCTTGTGCGCACCGGCCTCGAAGGCAGCCTGTGCGCCGCGCAGATTGGGCGCGAGTGCCGCCACGTGCAGCCCGTCTATCGCGCGGGCATAGGCGACGACCTCCGCGGCATCGGCCATTTGGGGCAACAGCTTGGCCGGCACGAACGAGGCCACCTCGATTTCCTGCAGGCCGGCGTCGGCAAGCGCCCGTATCCAGCGGTACTTGTCCGCGGTGGTCATGGTGCGCTTGATACTTTGCAGCCCGTCGCGCGGCGCGACTTCGCTGATGAGCAGTCCAGTCATGCGTCGGTTCCGTCAGTAGGCGGCCAGCAGCACGGACAGGTAGTCTTCCTGCCGCATCGGCCGCGGATTGGTCTTGTGGGCGTTGTCCTGCAGGGCGGCGGCGGCCATGGCTTCGAGTTGGTGGCGCGCCACGCCCAGGTCGCGCAGGCGCGGTGCGATGCCTATGCGGCGCACGAGGTCAGCCATGGCTTGGGGCAGCGCCTGCCCCGAAGCCAGGCCGGCCTGCGCGGCGATGCGATCGGCCTTGGGCCCGAGCGCCTGCAAGTTGAAGGCCAACACGTGCGGCAGCAGGATGGCATTGAGCGTGCCATGGTGATGGCCCAGTGCACCCAGGGGGTGCGATAAGGCATGCACCGCGCCCATGCCCTTTTGGAAGCACATCGCGCCTTGCACCGAGCCCATCATCATGTGCCAGCGCGTGCCAGCGCGCCTGCCGGTCCGCGCCATCGGCCACGGCGCGCTCCAGGTGCCGGAAGATGCGCTGCATGCCGTCCAGCGCGACTGCATCGGCCGGCGGGTTCACAGCGGGTGACGAGTAGGTCTCGATGCAGTGCGCTAGCGCATCCATGCCGGTGCTCGCGGTAATCGCTGGTGGCAGTGTCAGCGTCAGGTCTGGGTCGCAGATGGCCAGCGTGACGATCTGCGGGCAGCGCACGCCTGCCTTGATGCCGTTGTCGAACACGATCACCGCCGAACGTCCCACTTCGCTGCCGGTGCCGGCCGTGGTGGGCATGAGGATGAGCGGCGGTGGATTGCGGATTTCGCGCGGCGCGGCGTGGCGGTTACAGTAGTCCCACAGCGGCGGCGGATTGGCCGCGAGCACGGCAATGGCCTTGGCCAGGTCCAACGGCGCGCCGCCGCCGATGCCCACGATGCCGTCGCACGCATGGCGCTGATAGACGTCTGCGCCGGCCACGGCTGCCGCCTCGGTCGGGTTGACCGGCACGTCCGAGTACACCGGAAAATCACCGGCGCCCGCAACGGCCTCGACGGCCTTGGCGAACACGCCGGCCGCGAGCACCCCCTTGTCGGTGACGAAAAGCGGGCGCTTGATCCCGGCGCGCACCAGCTCGCCGGGCAGCGCCGCGCGCGCGCCGTAGTCGAAGCGCACCGGTATGCCGAAGTTGATGGTCGCCATGGCGTTCATCCCGGCAGCAGGTCAGCGCCAGCCACACGCTGGGTGACCGATTTGGTGACCAGGTAGGCGTCCAGCCCCTCGATGCCGCCTTCGGAGCCGTAGCCGCTTTCCTTGACGCCGCCAAACGGCGAGGCGGGCGTCGAAACGGTGTAGTGGTTGACCGCAACCATGCCGGCCTGCAGCGCGTCGGCGGCAGCCGAGGCGCGCGCCAGCGAACGGGTCAGCACGTAGGCAGCCAGGCCGTAGGGTAGGGCATTGGCGCGGGCCAGCGCCTCGTCAGGTGCGTCGAACGGCGCCATGGGCGCGATCGGTCCAAAGGGCTCTTCGGACATGATGCGCGCGGTTTCGGGCACATCAGAGAGTACCGTGGGCGGATAGAAGAAACCGGGGCCTTGCGGGCGCTGTCCGCCGCATTCCAACTTTGCCCCGCAGGCGACGGCGTCGTCGACGAGGCTTTGCACGGCGTCCTGCCGCCGGCGGTTGGCCAGCGGCCCCATCTGCACGCCCGGCTCCAGCCCATTGCCGACTCGCAGGCCGCGTGCCGCATCCACGAAGGCGGCGACGAAATCCCGGTACACGCCGCGTTGCACGTAAAAACGCGTGGGGCTGGTGCACACCTGCCCGGCGTTGCGGAACTTGGCGGCCACGGCCTGGCGTGCGGCGGCAACCGGATCGACATCGTCGAACACGATGACCGGGGCATGGCCGCCCAGCTCCATCGTCGCGCGCTTGACGCCTTGTGCGGCAAGTGCCAGCAGTTCCTTGCCTACGCGCGTGGAGCCGGTAAAGGAGATCTTGCGGACCACGGGCGAGGCGATCAGGTGCGCCGACACGTCGGACGCCTGGCCGTAGACCAGGTTGAGCACGCCTGCAGGCACGCCCGCGTCGATGAAGGCCTGAACGATTTCCCGGGCCGTGAACGGCGTTTCCTCCGAAGGCTTCAGGATGACCGAGCATCCGGCCGCGAGGGCGCCGGCAATCTTGCGCGCCGGCGTCAGCGCGGGGAAGTTCCATGGGCAGAAGCTTGCCACCGGCCCGATGGGTTCGCGTTTGACGACCTGCATGACATCGAACGTGCGCGGGCTTAGCAGGCGGCCGTAGGCGCGCGTGGCTTCCTGCGCCATCCATTCGGTGTTGTCGGCGGCGGTGGCCACTTCACCGATGGCCTCCGCCAGTGGCTTGCCCTGCTCCAGCGTCATGAGCCGGCCGATCGCTTCCTTGCGCTCGCGCAACAGCGTGACCGCGTCCTGCATGATGCGGGCGCGCTCGTAGGGGGACGTCTTGCGCCAGGTCTCGAACCCGTCGGCTGCGGCTGCCAGCGCCTCGTCCAGGCCGGTCGCATCGATCATTTCGACCTGGCCTATCGTTTCGCCGTCGGCGGGGTTAACCACGGGTGCAAGCGCTAGGCCGTCCCGCTGATAGCGTCGGCCGGCGATGTAGGAGTAAGCGTATTCCATTGGCGGATCTGCCAGAAGCGTTGCAAAGGCGCGCCGCGGCGCGGGCCAGGCCGGCGGCTCAGTGCTCGGGGCGCAGCCGCACGAGTTGCTTGCCGACGTTCGAACCCTTGAGCATGTCGATGAAGGCCTGGGGAGCGTTTTCCAGGCCGTCGGCGATCGATTCCAGGTGCTTGAGCCGGCCAGCGGCGTAGGCGGCGGCCAGGTCGCGCGATGCCGCAGGCCACAGGTCTTTATGGTCGGACAACACGAAGCCGCGCAGCGTGACGCGATGGTTGAAGAACTCGCGGTAGTGCTTGACGCCGTAGGGCTCGACCGCGTTGTATTGGGAGACCAGGCCACACAGCGGGATGCGCGCGAAATTGTTCAGCAGCGGCAGCACCGTATCCAGGATCGGGCCGCCGACGTTGTCGTAAAAGATGTCTATTCCTTGCGGAACCGCGGCGGCCAGGTCCTGCGCGAAGGTGGGCGAGCGGTAATCCACGCAGGCATCGAAGCCGAACTCGCTGGTGACGATTTCGCACTTGCGCGGTCCGCCGGCGATGCCGACCACGCGGCAACCCTGGATCTTGGCCAGCTGGCCGACCACGCTGCCGACCGCGCCCGAAGCAGCCGAAACGACCACGGTCTCGCCGGCCTTGGGCTTGCCGAACTCCATCAGCCCTATCCATGCGGTGATGCCGGTCGAACCCAGCGCGCCGAGGTAGGCAGTGGGCGGCGCAGCCTGCACGTCGATCTTTTGCAGGTCCGCCGCCTGCGCCAGGCTGTAGTCCTGCCAGCCCAGCCTGCCGACCACCCAGTCGCCCGGTGCGTAGCCGTCGATGTTGCTGGCGGCGATACGCCCCACGGTGCGCCCGACCAGCACATCGCCCAGCTTCATTACCGAGGCGTAGGAGTCTTTTTCCTCCATCCGCATGCGGATGTACGGATCCACCGACAGGTAGAAGTTGTAGACCAGCGCCTGGCCAGGACCGGGCATTTCCGTCGGCACGGTCTCGAGCCGGAAGCAATCGGCGGTGGGCATGCCCTCGGGGCGGCGCGCAAAGACGATGCGGCGGTTCTGCGGGGCGATCGGCAGTGAGGATGCGGACATGGCGTGGATGGTTTAGCTAATGCTGATATTGGCGTCGCGGATGAGCTTGGCCAGGATTTGGCGCTGCTTGGCAAGCCAGGCCTTGAATTCCTCGGGCGAGTTGGCCACCAGTACCGCCGACGACGGCGCGATGGCTGCAATCAGCTTTGGGTCTTTGGCGGCCTGGGCGGTTGCTTCGTAAAGGCGCCTGACGGCGATCTCGGGCGTGCCCGCGGGCGCGAAAAAGCCGAACCAGTCGTCCATGTCGTAGCCGGGGTAGCCTTGTTCGGCAATCGTCGGCACGTCGGGGAAGGATGGGCTGCGCTGCAGGCTGGTCAGGCCCAGGATGCGGATCTTGCCAGTTTCGGCCGCGCCACGCGCCGTGGACATGGTGATGAGCCCGGAATCGATCTGCCCGCCCATCAGGTCGCGCGCAGCATCGGCGCCACCGCGGTAGGGCGTGTGCATCAGCTCGATGCCGGCCATTTGCTGGAAGTAGGCCATGGCCAAGTGGCCCATGGCGCCCGCCGGCGGCGTGCCGCACGAGATGCGGCCGGGGCGGCTCTTGGCGTATTCGACGAACTCCTTAAGGGTCTTCGCGGGAAAATCCTGGCGCACGGCCAGCACCTGCGGCACGCGCACCGCCATGGTCACGGGCACGAAGGATTCCTCGTAGTCGAACTTCAGGCCTTTGATCAGCAAGGGGTTGGTGAGTTGGTTGGCTGCATCCCAGATCACCGTGTACCCGTCGCGCGGCGCGCCCAGTACGGCCAGTGCGGCGACCACCGCGTTGCCGCCAGTGCGGTTTTCGATGACCAGGTTCTGTCCCAGGATGGCGCCAACCCGCTCGCCGACCGTGCGTGCCGACGTATCGGCCGCACCCCCGGCCGAGAACGGCACGACTACGTGCACGGGCCGGGTTGGCCATTGTTCCTGCGCCAAGGCGTCGGCCGCGCGCGCGTGCCGAGCCACGGCATGGCCAGCGCGGCGGCGCCGGCTTTCAGCACCGTGCGCCGGCTCGCATCGCAAGGGGNGGACGAGGCAGAAGATGGGTCGATAGTCATTGATTGTCTCCTCAAGGACACGATGATGTTGTTCTATCTTATAGAATGTCGTTCTATTAATTCTATGGCTCGCCATTTTCCGCTGTCAATGCCAATGACGTCCCTGGGGCTTTCGCGGTATGCTTCTGCCCGCTGTCAGGCATGTCGCGGGAGAGAGCGGGGTCCCCAACGGACGTCCGCCGCCGAAGGCGCAATTCGCCCGGAATCGCTCAGGTAACCCATACCGCCCATGCCCTCGGTCGCCGCGCCGCAGGCCGCGCACCGAAGCAGCGCTCTGGAGAGACCTGGTCCGGCGCGGCAAGCGCTGGCGCCCAGGCGCCGAAGGTGCAAACCCGTCCGATGGGCGGGGCAACTCTCAGGCAAAAGGACAGAGGGGCGGAACACCCGGCCGGCGCCGGGGCGGTTTCCGCCTTTTGCCCGGCTGGCCCAGTGCAACGGGCCGCGCGCGGTCCCGCTCCGGAGTCACCTATGTCCGACAGCCTCAAACGTACCCCCTTGGTCGACGAGCATCTCGCCGCCGGCGCACGCATGGTCGATTTCGGCGGCTGGTACATGCCGCTGTCCTACGGCTCGCAGATCGAAGAGCACCACGCCGTTCGCCGCGAGGCCGGCATGTTCGATGTGTCGCACATGCTCAACGTCGACGTGGCCGGTGCGGGCGCGCAGGCCTTCCTGCGCCGCCTGCTCGCCAACGACGTGGCGCGCCTGGCCGTGCCCGGCAAGGCACTGTACTCGTGCATGCTGAACCCTGAAGGCGGGGTGATCGACGACCTGATCGTTTATTACTTTTCGCCCGAGCAGTACCGCGTGGTGGTCAACGCCGCCACGGCCGACGGCGACGTGGCATGGATGCGCGAGGTCGCGCAGCGCGAATCCTTCGATGTCGCAATCACGCCGCGTCGCGACCTGGCCATGATCGCCGTACAGGGGCCGCAGGCGCGCGCCGCGGTGCACGCCGTGCGGCCGGCCTGGCAGGCCGCGGCCGAGCCGCTCGTGCCGTTTAGCGCGGCGCGGCTCGAC
>JGI25331J36430_1001753_pt1 | contig 11097 bp, 10 predicted proteins | sample HigsolmetaAR206D_FD_36430 | JGI IMG/M metagenome (IMG submission 36430) | reverse complement strand
AATTCACAAAAAAAAAAAACCTTTAAACTCTCGTTTCGGGTCCGCCTTCTTTTCTTTTTATCTTCCCTGTTTTTTCACAACAACGATTCTAACCGCACCAATTCTTCACGCAAAGCTCGTAATTTTGTTTTCACTTTGTCCATCTTTTCTTTATCATTTTGCTCCATAGCTTCAAACAGAACGGCTAATTCATAATCCAATTCCATACGAATGACGGCCAACTTTTCTTGTGTTTTCTTTTTCTTCGAGTCATTCACCAAATGTTTCATTGAAGAAACACTCCCTCGAAATCAACTTATGGTTAGTACATCATATGAAATGGTATGATAACTTGTAACAAAAATGTCTCGCTNCCTAAAAGAAAATTTAATTTTCAAAGCCCTTTATGATAAAATATGTTCAATCTTTAAGGAGGGACAAAGATGAANTTTACCGGTTTTTCGAATGAAGATTTTCAAGTATTTCAAATTCCTGGCTTGGATGCCCGAATGGAGGCGATCAAAAGACTCGTTCGTCCAAAACTCGAATTTTTAGGGAAATACTTTGCACCGACGCTTAGCACCTTAACGGGAGATGAAATGCATTATCATGTGGCTAAGCATGCCCGCCGTACCATCAACCCGCCCAATGATACATGGGTTGCTTTTTCTTCAAGTAAACGTGGATACAAAAAACTCCCTCATTTTCAAATTGGCCTTTGGGAAACGCATTTATTTATCTGGTTCGCTGTCATAAATGAAGCTCCCAATAAAGATCAGATCGGCGCTTCTTTTCAAAATGAAATATCTGCGATTCGAAAACGGATCCCTTCGCATTTTGTATGGTCCGATGATCACACGAAACCAAATGCCATCCAATCGAACGAATTGTCCGACCAACAACTGGTTCAATTGTTTGAAAGACTCCAATTCGTCAAAAAAGCGGAAGCTCTTTGCGGTTTGCATATTTCCAAAGATGAAGCCGTACATTTAAACAGCACAGACCTTTTGAATACGATTGAGGATGTCTTTGTACAATTAATCCCTCTGTACAAACTGGCATACAGACAAATGGCGATTTCACCTGACAAATAGTGTGCCGCATCCATAGAAAACAGGCTTGTTCGGCTTTAGCTAAAATAACAGTAAAATTGCTTATTCTGATATAAGAAAACGNGGTTTACATAATGATGTTGCGGTAAATCTGTTTATTTCAGACGCGAAAAAGGNGACCCCATCACGCAAAAGTTTTCAATGATTCCTTTCAATCCCCTAAGATGGACAAACACCTTCATGAATCGATAGGTTTAACATCACTAAAAAGGGCTAAGCCCCTTCTACCAAAGTTGCAGGATCTAAAACGGTAGAATGGGCGCCTAGCCCTTTTGTTATGACTACTTTTGGTCCATGAACACTTTTTCGCCCGGTTTTAAGGCTTTCATTTTTTTGACGGCGTGATAAGAAGAATAGCCGCTCGATTCTTCAAATTCGTTGCAAAGCTTTTTTTCCTCCGATTTGCTCGGAACGATTTCTTTAAAGCGGCGATAAGCAGCCATCAGCTCTTCTCGTTCAATTCCCTTCTCATAAGCTTCTTCAATAGCTCGAAAAAATTTGATCACATCGATGACTTCCTGAGTGGACCAATCAAATGAAAACGGATAAGAATATTCCTTCATATTATTCCACCTGCTTATTCTGTTTTGCTAACTTTAGTATGCCCATTTTNGGCGAATGTCCTCCGCCTCTCCAATCATTCTTTCTATTAACTCTTTGACAGACGGAACGTCCTTGATCAATCCCATCACTTGCCCGGCCCANGCAAAGCCGGAATCNGCTTTTCCTTCATATATAAAACGCTTATTGGCTTCACCGCTTATGTAATCTTTCAGCTGTTCATAGCCCCCATTTTGTTTTTCNATTTCNAAAATTTTTTCTGTCCAGCTGTTTTTAATGGCTCTTCCAGGCGCNCCTAAAGTTCGTTTAATCACTACTGTGTCATTTTCAGTCCCTTGAATAAGNTAGTTNTTATATAATTCGGAGGCATGGACGCATTCTTTTGTCGCGATAAACCTTGTACCCATTTCAATNCCTTCAGCTCCAAGACTGAGAGCAGCCATAAGCCCTCTGCCATCGCCAATTCCACCTGACGCAATGACCGGGATGCTGACGNTGTCAACNACTTTTGGCGTCAATACGAATGTTCCGATGTCATTCTTTCCTAAATGCCCTCCACCTTCTTGGCCGACGACCATAACTGCATCGGCGCCAAGTTCTTCCGCTTTCTGCGCCTGTCGTACAGCCGCTACTAAGACCAGCTTAATCACATCTACTCCCTTAAGCTGATCGAAAATAGGAGCAGGATTGCCGCCTGTCATGGTGATGACTGGCACTTTTTCCTCTACAGCGACCTCCAAAAAATGTGAAAAAGAACGATTGTGCTGCCCAATCGCAAAATTGACTCCAAATGGTTTATCGGTTAATTCTTTTACCTTCCGAATTTCCTCCCGTAAATCTTCCGGTTTTTCTAACGACATGGCCGTAATTTGACCTAATCCACCAGCATTGGAAACGGCGGCTGCCAGTTCAGAATAGGCAAGATGGGCTAATCCGCCTTGTATAATCGGGTATTGAATCCCTAACAATTTGGTTACACGAGTTTCCCAATTCAAGTTAATCCCTCCCGACACTTATTTATTCTACTTTTATCTTTCAAAGTCCTTTTTCTTTTCACAATTGGTTACAAATAAAACTAGGAAAATCCCAACTCCCATGCTATAATTCATTTGTTTTAGCTTACATGAAGAGGTGATTGTTGAATTGTCCCAGTTTGATACACCATTGTTTACATCATTAGTCCAGCATGCCAAAAAAAATCCTGTACAGTTCCATATTCCCGGCCATAAGAAAGGAGCGGGAATGGATCCGAAATTCAGAGAATTTATCGGCGAAAATGCGTTATCCATTGATTTGATTAATATTGCTCCACTTGATGACCTCCATAATCCAAAAGGCGTGATTCATCAGGCGCAAAAGTTGGCAGCCGAAGCATTCGGAGCAGACTATTCCTTTTTTTCCGTTCAAGGAACAAGCGGCGCCATTATGGCAATGGTCATGAGCGTTTGTGGACCTGGCGATAAAATCATCATTCCTAGAAACGTTCATAAATCTATCATGTCCGCTATCATTTTTTCCGGTGCTGTTCCGATCTTTATCCACCCGGAAATTGATGGCCGTCTCGGTATTTCACACGGTATTACTGCCGATGCAGTGGAAAAAGCGTTAANACAACACCCAGACGCTAAAGGGGTTTTAGTCATAAATCCTACTTATTTCGGNGTTTCCGGAGACTTAAAGAAAATTGTNGAGATTGCCCATTCTTACAACGTTCCCGTTTTAGTGGATGAAGCCCATGGCGCCCACATTCATTTTCATGACGATTTNCCTATTTCGGCCATGCAAGCCGGGGCAGATCTTGCGGCTACGAGCGTCCACAAATTAGGCGGTTCTTTGACACAAAGCTCGATCTTAAACATTCGGGAAGGATTAGTCTCCGTTAATAAAGTCCAATCGATCATGAGCATGTTGACGACAACGTCAACTTCTTATTTGCTGCTCGCTTCATTGGATGTCGCACGGAAACGTCTTGCGACCGAAGGAAAAGAACTTTTAGACCGAACGATCGCATTAGCAGAAAACATTCGTAAACAAATAAATGAAATTCCATATTTGTATTGTGTAGGCGAAGAAATTCTCGACTCAGAAGCTGTTTTTGATTACGACCCGACAAAACTGACTATTTCCGTAAAAGATTTAGGAATCACCGGACATGATGCCGAAAAATGGCTTCGTGAGGTTTATCAAATTGAAGTGGAGCTATCCGATTTATATAACATCCTTTGCATCATTACACCCGGCGATACAGAAAAAGAAGGAACCATATTAGTCAATGCGCTCAAACATTTATCCGAAACGTTTCAACATGATGCGGAAGAAAAGCATATAGAAGTATTACTGCCGGATATTCCCCATCTTGCCCTAACCCCTAGGGATGCTTTTTACGCGGAGACAGAAATCNTTCCTTTTGAAAAATCAGCCGGTAGNATCATAGCTGAATTTGTGATGGTCTATCCTCCAGGTATTCCTATTTTCATACCCGGAGAAATTATTACAGAAGAAAATTTAGCCTATATTCGAAAAAACATGGAAGCGGGGTTGCCTGTCCAAGGCCCGGAAGACCCGGAATTAAAAACATTAAGAGTCATCAAAGAATTCGAAGCTATACGCTAGATTCAATTTCTCAGTTTCAAANGGACCTTCACTTTACCGAAAAACGGCTATTTATGACACAGCCGCCAATTAGACAGCAGCATANCAATTCGTGTAAATAACGTCAAAACNNTAGCTGCTTTCTGNGACAAANGGGCCTTTAAAAAGATAAATTTCGGTATTGGATGACGACTATTNTGAAAGTCCATTCATTTCCTTTCTGAATGATCAGCGTTCAAAAACGGAAGGTGAAATGCCTTCCGTTTTTTTGAAAAACACCCCCCCTTTAAAAACTCCCATACTTAAAGAAATCCATTTTTCCAATCGATCGTTTTCACTTCAGTTCGTTTCTGTTTGAACAGATGAAAAATGACGTTCCTGTCTACATTTCTCTCATCTATTGTATCGTTGATTTAAAATTCGCCGGCACCATCAGCTTAACCTCTTAGCTTGACTGGGAAAAATGTATAGTGAAATTTGTAAATAGCGTTAGGTCGTACCATAGTCATAAACGTTTTCTTTTTAAAATTAGGTCGGCAGACTGTGTTAAAGCATTTCAGCCAAAGCAATTTCCACACATAGCAGAAAAATGGGCAAAAAAAAAGCCAGCATAAAATATGCCGGGCATTCTATGTGAAAGTAAAGGTGATGATGATAAATGAATGAAAAACTGAAATTAGAAGGGAATATGACTTAGTCGTCCAATTCTTCTTCTTCGTTGCAGCCACAATCAGAATATAAAACGGTTACTTTTTCATCTTCAAAATGATCAATGGTTGAGAGGCAGGACTTGCAAACAATGGTCCCCATCTTCCAACTTCCTTTCGTGTAAGTTTGTAATCGGTTCATCTCTATGTATCTATAATAATATAACACATTTATTTTTTCAAGCCTATTTTGTATGTCANATTAAAAATAAATGTGTAGACCCTTTATGTGTTTCATAGTGTAAAAGGAGTTTGAAACACTATATCCAGAGCATATTGGATAAGCACAAATGCCGTTANACTAGAGATTGTAACTAATATCACATTCTTATTGGAAGGAATAAATTTTTTCGCCACTAAAATNCCCAAATAGAGAAAAACCAAAAACATCAACCATTGAAAGCGAGCACGGTCACCTTCAGACAACCANGCNGCNAACATGTAACCGCTCCAAATGATTAATTGCAGCAAAAAAACGAAATAAAATGCCATGTTCGTCCACTCTTTTCTGTTACATACTGATACTTACGCCCTCTCGACTGTATTACTTTATTATATGAACGGAAAAACGATATTTCATTAAAACCTCTAGAAAAAAGAGAAAACCCTCAGCACATTGAACCGTGCTAAGGGTTTATCCGAACAGNTTATCTGACAATATGAATTGGTGTGCCTAAAGCCACTTCTGCAGCTTCCATCGTAATTTCCCCTAATGTCGGGTGAGCGTGAATAGTCATGGCAATATCTTCTGCTGTTACACCAGCTTCAATCGCCAATCCTAATTCAGCAATCATATCCGAAGCTCCAGGTCCCGCAATTTGAGCACCAATGACAAGACCGTCTTCTTTGCGGGTAATTAATTTCAAGAATCCATCCGTGCTGTCAAGCGACAGAGCCCGTCCATTTGCTGCAAACGGGAATTTAGCGGCCACAATTTCGATTCCTTCGTCTTTCGCTTGTTGTTCAGTATATCCTACTGTTGCTAGTTCNGGATCCGAGAATACAACTGCAGGAATAGCTAAGTAGTCAATTTCATCCGGCTGTCCAGCAATAGCTGCAGCTGCTATTTTTCCTTCATAAGAAGCTTTATGTGCAAGCTGTGGCCCCGGAACGATATCTCCGATAGCATAAATGTTTGGAACATTAGTACGACATTGTTTGTCAATTTTGATAAGACCTTTTTCTGTTAATTCAATGCCGACTTGCTCAAGTCCTAATTCATCCGTATTAGGTCTGCGGCCCACTGTTACAAGTACGTAATCAGCTTCTATCGTTTTTTCTTCTCCCTTTACTTCATACGTAACTACGACGCCATCTTCTTTTTCTTCGACACCTTTTGCCAACGCATTTGTAAAAATTTCAGCACCTTTTTTCTTCAAATTGCGTTTGACAATGGAAGACATTTGTTTTTCGAAATTAGGAAGAATTTCGTCGCCGCCTTCAAGAATCGTCACTTTTGTTCCAAAGTTGGCAAATGCGTTTCCAAGTTCCGTTCCGATGTATCCTCCGCCGATGACAACCAATTTTTCAGGAACTTCTTCAAGCGCAAGGGCTCCAGTAGAATTTAACACGCGTTTTGAAAATTTGAAAGCCGGAATTTCGATCGGACGAGAACCTGTTGCGATAATCGCATTTTTNAATGTATATGTTTGGGCTGATTTCTCGTCCATCACCCGAACAGTGTGCGCATCGACAAAATACGCTTCACCTTTTACAATCTCAACCTTATTTGCTTTTAAAAGGGTTGAAACGCCGCCCGTTAATTTTTTGACAACGCTTCCCTTCCAAGATTGTACTTTGGAAAAGTCAACTGTCACATTTTCCGCTTTAATTCCAAGAGAATCGGAATGCAGCGCATCATGATAACGGTGGCTGGCTGAGATCAGCGCTTTTGAAGGAATACAGCCGACGTTTAAACATACGCCCCCGACATGCTCTTTCTCAACGATGGTTACTTTTTGCCCTAATTGAGCAGCGCGGATTGCAGCGACGTACCCCCCAGGACCTGCGCCGATGACAATAGTGTCTGTTTCGATTGGGAAATCTCCTACTACCATTTTGATTACGCCTCCATTAGTAATAATTCTGGATCGTTCAATAGACGCTTCAGATGGTTCAGCGCATATTGAGCGGTAGCTCCATCAATCATACGATGATCGAAGCTCAATGATAATGCTAACACAGGTGCGGCTACAATTTCACCATTTTTAACTACAGGTTTTTCAGAAATTCTTCCAATTCCTAAAATAGCTACTTCTGGATGGTTGATAACAGGCGTAAACCATTGTCCTCCGGCAGANCCGATATTNGTGATTGTGCAAGAGGCNCCTCTCATTTCATCNGGAGAAAGTTTTCCTTCACGGGCTTTTGTAGCAAGTTCTTGTATTTCAGCAGAAATAGCAAATATCGATTTGCGATCCGCATGTTTTACAACCGGAACAAGCAAGCCGCGTTCTGTATCAGCTGCAATACCGATATTGTAATAATGTTTATGGATGATTTCCCCTGCTTCATCGTCAAGAGATGTATTTAAAGCTGGAAATTCACGCAATGTGCTCACGAGTGCTTTAACTACNTATGGAAGGAATGTAAGCTTGATNTTCTTTTCAGCTGCCACTTCCTTGAATTTTTTGCGGTGAGCAACAAGTTTGGTTACATCTACCTCATCCATTAAAGTCACATGTGGAGCAGTATGTTTGGAATTAACCATCGCTTTTGCAATCGCCTTGCGAATTCCGCTCATTTTTTCACGAGTTTCAGGGAATTCTCCTTCCAAAACGACGGTTTGGGCTGGAGCGGCTGCTTCGACAGCTTTTTCTTCTGTTGTCGTTTGTTCTGNAACNGCAGGTTGTGCNCCTCCGCTTAAGAATTGATCGATATCTTCTTTCAATACGCGTCCATTTTTTCCGGAACCAGTTANTTGACGAATATCCACGCCTTTTTCACGAGCATATTTACGAACGGATGGCATCGCGATTACACGACGATCGGAATCCACTTTTTCAGGTTGGCCAGCAGGCTGAGGAGCCTCTTGTTTTGCTGCTGCTTCTTGTACGTTTTGAGATTTTTCAGCAGGAGTTTCTTCTTTTGATCCTTGATTTTCTTCTGATGCATTGTCATCGCTGTAACCTTCCGCATCAAATGTGATTAATACATCTCCAACAACCGCAACATTTCCTTCTTCAACAAGGATTTCTTTTACCGTTCCATCCACCGGAGAAGGAATTTCAACCACTGCTTTGTCGTTTTGCACTTCACAAAGTACGTCGTCTTCACTTACTTTATCTCCAGGTTTCACATACCATTTAACGATTTCACCTTCGTGAATCCCTTCACCAATATCCGGTAATTTAAATTGAAATGCCAATGTATTCACCCTCCTAAAAATTGTCTAGTTCCGTAAAAGAGGGGAGCATAACCCATCCTCATAACGGNCATCCATTAAAATTCGAGCACTTTTTTAGCAGTTTCGACAATGTCTTTAAAGTTCGGCAACCATACCGATTCGGCTTGTGAAAAAGGATATACAGTATCCGGAGCAGTTACACGAAGAACAGGAGCTTCCAAGCTGAGAATAGCTCTTTCATTAATTTCCGCTACAACATTTGCAGCTATACCTGCTTGTTTTTGTGCCTCTTGAACAACAATCGCCCGATTTGTCTTTTCAACGGAAGCCACTATCGTTTCCACATCAAGAGGGCTGACCGTTCTTAAATCAACTACTTCTGCAGAGTATCCTTCTTTTTCTAGTTCTTCAGCAGCTTTTAATGCTTCATGTACCATTGCTCCATAAGCGATGATGGAAATGTCTTTTCCTTCACGCTTCACATCTGCTTTCCCAAGCGGAATCGTATATTCACCCTCAGGAACTTCTTGACGGAAAGAGCGATACANTTTCATATGTTCCAAGAATATNACTGGATCATTATCACGAATGGCTGAGATTAAGAGNCCTTTCGCTTCATAAGGTGTGGAAGGNATCACCACTTTCAGACCAGGTTGTTGGGCTACCAGCCCTTCTAAACTGTCTGCGTGCAATTCTGGTGTATGAACGCCTCCGCCGAAAGGAGCGCGAACGGTGATAGGCATAGAAAATTTCCCGCCGGAACGGTAACGATAACGAGCCATTTGTCCGCTCAGGGAATCCATTACTTCATAGACGAATCCAAAGAATTGGATTTCAGGAACAGGACGAAATCCTTGAAGAGCAAGCCCAATGGATAAACCGCCTATTCCGGATTCNGCTAACGGTGTATCAAATACCCGTTCCTCTCCAAATTCTTTTTGAAGGCCTTCTGTCGCACGGAAAACCCCGCCATTTACGCCGACATCTTCACCAAAAACTAGAACGTTCTCATCATTCTTTAATTCCGTACGCAACGCATCATTGATGGCTTGGATCATTGTCATTTGCGGCATGGCTTACTTCGACTCCTTTTCTTTATATAATTCATATTGTTCTTTTAAGTTATAAGGAAGCTCTTCGTACATAATAGAAATCAAATCGGTCACTTTTTGTTTTGGAGCTTCGTCCGCTTTTTTAATGGCAGCTTTAATTTCTTCTTTTGCTTTTTCGATTGTTTCATTTTCCATTTCTTCGTTCCATAATCCCTTGCCTTCAAGGAACTTGCGGAAACGTACAATCGGATCTTTTCTTTCCCATTCTGTATCTAGTTCAGATGAACGATAACGAGTTGGGTCGTCACCTGACATTGTATGAGGTCCGAAACGATAACAAATCGTCTCAATCAGTGTCGGTCCTTCTCCGTTAACGGCACGTTCTCTTGCATCACGCACAGCCGCATAAACAGCCAATGGGTCCATTCCGTCTACTTGAATGCTAGGGATTCCTGCCGCAACTCCTTTTTGAGCTATGGTTTTAGCTGCTGTTTGTTTTTCTCTTGGCGTAGAAATCGCAAATTGGTTGTTTTGAACAATAAAGATAGCTGGTGCTTTGAACGCGCCTGCAAAGTTGATTCCTTCATAGAAATCCCCTTGTGAGGAACCTCCGTCACCTGTATATGTAACAGCTACAGCTTTTTCCCCTCTTTTTTTCAATCCAAGTGCAATTCCTGCCGTTTGTACATATTGAGCACCGATAATAATTTGTGGAGGAAGTGCACGAACTCCTTCAGGCATTTGTCCTCCCATATAATGTCCGCGAGACCATAGGAACGCTTGTGATAACGGAACACCATGCCATACAATTTGCGGTACATCACGATATCCAGGGGCAATCCAGTCTTCTTTTTCGAGAGCAAAATGGGAAGCAATTTGAGAAGCTTCCTGACCTGCCGTAGGAGCATAAAAGCCCAGCCGGCCTTGACGGTTTAAAGAAATGGAACGTTGGTCCAAAATGCGTGTAAATACCATCCGCCGCATCAGCTCTTGAAGCTGTTCATCCGTTAATTCAGGAAGCGCTGCTTCGTTAACGACCTTTCCTTCTTCATTTAAAATTTGAAACATTTCAAATTGATCTTCTATCGCTTTTATCTTCTTCTTCACATCAAGTGGTNCCTTGTTTGCTTTAGCACTCATTCGTGTCACCTCTTCCTTTCTTCCATAACAATGTTCATATTTAGTAACAGAATACCCCAAATAACAGTTCCTAACCCCGACGATGACGATGGTTATGAGTGAATCTGCCTATGTATGAAAAAGCACCGCAAACTGTACCATTCATTTNCCGTATTTTCATTAGTACAATTTTCATTTNACGAACCTAGTTTAAACCATTTTTCTTTAAAAAGTCAAACAAAATAGCAGTTTTTCTTTCATTATNNCTTTCTGTATTATTCAAATATAATAATCTGTTTTATAAACACGGTTCGTTCAAATCTTTCTGTTATATAGAAGAAATTCGATATTAAATCAGCTGTTGTACACTCTTTCCTCATTTCTGCCCATATATGGAGCCAAGGAAGAAATCTGGTTTCACTAGAAGCGTATACTGGTTTTAGAGGTCATTTATCGACAGTGAGTTTTTATTAAAATTATGGTTGATTCTACCATTGAGAATTGAGAAGCATGGATAGGAATCGTTTTTCGTGCGGGACAAAACCATTAACAAATGAATGATCATTTGTTAGACTTAATTACGGCAGTTGTAAATTTCTGTCGAAAGGAGGAATTTTCATGATAACCAT
>JGI25331J36430_1001746_pt1 | contig 11120 bp, 7 predicted proteins | sample HigsolmetaAR206D_FD_36430 | JGI IMG/M metagenome (IMG submission 36430) | reverse complement strand
GGCGAACGCCCGCGAGAGCGGCGGCGCACCGGCCCGGGAGTACGGCCCCGCGGTGGCGGCGGCGGGGACGACCAACCTCTACTGGGGCGATACCCACCTGCACACTCGCAACTCGGCTGATGCCTACACAGTCGGCACCCACATGGTCTCGCCGGATGACGCCTTCCGCTTTGCCCGCGGGGCGGAGATCGTCAGCGACAACGGCGTGCGCGCCAAATTGCGGCGTCCTCTCGATTTTCTCGCCGTCACCGACCACGCTGAATATCTGGGCGTGTTTGCGCGTCTCCAGCGTCAGGATCCCATGCTCTCCAGCTGGTCGGTGGGGCAGGAGTGGTCCGGCTACATGCGCGCCGGAGAGGCGACCAAACTGGCTACGGCCTTTGCCAACGCCATCCAGTCCTCTGATCCGAAATACCGCCTGCCGCGCAACATGGAGGCCACCATCTGGGCCGATGTCGCCCGCACGGCCGATCGCTATTACGAGCCGGGCCGTTTCACCACTTTCATCGGCTACGAATGGACGTCGATGATCAACGGCGACAACCTGCACCGCGTTGTCCTGTTCAGGGACGGCGCGGAGACGGCCGCCAAGGTTCTGCCCTTCTCCGCGCAGGACAGCACCGACCCCGAGGCGCTGTGGCAGGCGCTGGAAAATTACGAAAAGCAGACCGGCGGCGAGGTTCTGGCCATCGCGCACAACGGCAATGTGAGCAACGGGCGCATGTTCGCGCCGACCACCGTGTCCGGCCATCCCATCACGGCTGCCTATGCGCGCACCCGCTCCCGCTGGGAGCCGGTTTATGAAGTCACGCAAATGAAGGGCGACGGCGAGGCCCATCCCACCCTGTCGCCCACCGATGAGTTCGCCGATTTTGAAACCTGGGATGAAGGCAACATCACGCTGACGGCAGCCAAGCAGCCGTGGATGCTGCAATATGAATATGCCCGCTCCGGCCTGAAGGAGGGCTTGCGCCACGAGGAGAAGCTGGGCGTCAACCCGTTCAAGTTCGGCCTGATCGGCGGCACGGATTCCCACACCGGCCTTGCCACCACGGCAGAGAATAATTTCTTCGGCAAATTCCCGGAATCCTCCCCCCGGCCCGATCGCACCACCAACAAAATGGCCGGCCTGTTGCAGCCCAGCTGGAAGCTGGGCTCACAAGGCCTGACTGCGGTCTGGGCGACGGAGAACACGCGCGAGGCTATTTTCGCGGCGTTCAAGCGGCGCGAGGTCTATGCCACCACCGGCACCCGCATCAAGGTGCGCTTCTTCGGCGGCTGGGATTTCCAGAAAAATGACGTGCTGCGGCCCGATTACGACCGCATCGGCTATGCCAAGGGCGTTCCCATGGGCGGCGAGCTGATGAAGGCGCCCGCCGGCAAGGCGCCGGTGTTCATGGTGGCCGCCACCCGCGACCCGGACGACGCCAACCTCGATCGCATCCAGATCATCAAGGGCTGGCTCGATGCCGAGGGCAACACCCACGAGAAAATCTACGACGTCGCCCTGTCCGATGGCCGCAAGGTGGATCCCAAAACCGGCAAGGCGCCTCCGGTCGGCAACACGGTGGACGTGGAAAACGCGACCTACACCAACAGCATCGGAGATCCCGAGCTGACCGCCGTGTGGCGCGATCCGGACTTCGATCCCAGGCAGCGCGCCTTCTATTACGTGCGGGTGCTCGAAATCCCGAAGCCGCGCTGGACCGCGCACGACGCCAAGTTCTTCAAGCTCAGCCTGCCCGATGAAATTCCGATGACGGTGCAGGACCGCGCCTACACCTCGCCCATCTGGTATCGGCCCTGAGTTCCGGGGGGAGCAGACACGCCATGACCAACGTCCACGACGCCCCGTCCTTCTCACCCCATCACCTCACTGGAGACGTCCCCGCGAGGGGACGCCTCCAGACTTTTTTTCGCCGGGCCGTGCGCGAGCCGTTCGTGCATTTTCTTCTGGCGGGTGCGGTGATTTTCGGCGGCTTTGCCATTGCCGAGCCGAACGCGGGCCAGGAGCTGGATGAGCGCGACATCCACGTGAGCCGGGAGGAGCTGCTGAGCTTTGCCCAGTATCGCATGCGCCTGTTCGACAACGACCGGGCCGAGGCCTATCTGTCGGGCCTGTCTCCGGCGCAGATGCGCGAGCTCATCAACGAATACATCCGCGAGGAGGCGCTCTATCGGGAAGCGCTCGCCTGGGGGCTGGATACCGGGGACTATGTGATCCGCCGCCGCCTTGTGCAGTCCATGGAATTTGCGGCCCGCAACATGGCCGCGCCGGGCGAGGAACTGACGGAGGCGGACGTCAGGAAATACTACGCGGATAATGCCGACCTCTATACCGCCCCGCCGACCGTCAGCTTCACCCATGTCTTCTTCAGCGCCGACCGGCACGGCTGGCAGGAGGCGGAGCGCCGCGCCCGCGCGGCGGTGGCAGATCTTGCGCCGCCCGAAAAACTCGCCCTATGGCCGGGGGACCGCTTTCTTTACCAGCGCGCCTATTCCAACCAGGCGGTGGAGGCGTTAGAAAGCCACTTCGGGCCGGAACTGGCGCAAACGCTGGTGAGCGGCAAGGTGGCGGAGGGCGCATGGTCCGGCCCCTACCGGTCGCCCCACGGCGTGCATCTGGTGTGGGTTGCGGATCGGCAGGAAGGCGGGCCGCTGTCGTTTGAGGAAGCGCGACCGCTGGTCGAGCGCGATCTGGCGGAGGCGCGGGCGCAAGCGCAGCAGGATGCCATCCTGGCGCGCATCCTTGGCAGCTACCGGATCTCGGTTGACGCGGGGCTGCTGGAGGAAGGAGTGCCGCAGTCATGACGCGCCTCCTCGCCCTGTTGCTGCTGGTCTGCGCCCTGATGCCCTCGGGAGCCGCCCGCGCGCACGAAAGCCTGCCGCTGGTGGTGTCCGTGCGTCAGACCGCGCCGGATGTTTACGTCACCCACATCGCCCTGCCGCCGTTCCTGGCATCCATGCCGCGCCCCAGCCTCACCATGCCGGAAGGGTGCGCGCCGCTCGGCGGTAGCGCGGAAGGGGCGCAGAAGTCCAGCCACGCGTACCGTTGCACCGCTGGTCTTGGCGGCCAGCCCCTTGGCATCCGCTATCAGACCAAGGCCATTCCGGCCGTGCCCATTCTGGTGCGGCTCGATCTGATGTCGGGCGAGGTGCGCTCGCTGCTGGCGGAGCCGGGCGAGACCCGCGTCGTCCTGCCCACGCCCGAAACGCCCGGCCGCGTGCTGTGGCAATATGCGGGGCTCGGCGTCACCCATATTCTGGAGGGCTACGACCACCTGCTGTTCCTGATCTGCCTGCTGCTCATCGCCCGCACGCCCCGGCGCATTCTGCTCACCGTCACCGGCTTCACCGTGGGTCATGCCGTCACCATCACGGCGGTCACGCTCGGCGTCCGGGGGCTGGCGTCGACGCCCGTCGAGGTGGCCATCGCCCTGTCCATCGTGGTGCTGGCGGCCGAAGTGCTGAAGCCTGCGCGGGACACGCTCACCTGGCGGCATCCCGTGCTGGTCTCCACGCTGTTCGGCCTGTTGCACGGCCTAGGCTTTGCCGGGGCGTTGCGGGAGATCGGCCTGCCTCAGACCGAAGTGCCGCTGGCGCTCGTCGCCTTCAATCTCGGGATCGAGGCTGGCCAGCTGGTGTTCGTTGCCGCCTGCCTGGCGCTGGCGTGGGGCGCGGGCCGCCTTGTCGCCCGGGCGAGCCTCCCGCGCCAGCGCATGGCGGCGCTGGGCGCGGGGCTGGTCGCCTATCCCACGGGCGGCATCGCCGCCTACTGGTTTCTGGAGCGGCTGGCGGGCGCCTGAGCCCCCGCCCTGGTCGCGAGCATCAGGCGATGCGGGGGCCGAGCAGCGCCATCAGCTGCTCGCAGCCCTTGGCATCGTCCCCGTCGAAGCGGGCCAGCAGCGGGCTGTCGAGGTCGAGCACGCCGATGATGCGGCCGTCCACTACGATCGGCACCACCAGTTCGCTGCGCGAGGCGGAATCGCAAGCGATGTGCCCGGGGAATTCATGCACGTCACGCACGCACTGAGTCGCCGCCTCGGCGACGGCGGTGCCGCAGACGCCCCGGCCGACGGGAATGCGGATGCAGGCCGGGCGGCCCTGGAACGGGCCGAGCACCAGCACGCCGTCGATCATGCGGTAGAAGCCGGCCCAGTTGAGGTCCGGCAGCGCCTCATAAATCAGGGCGGCGGCGTTGGCCATGTTGGCCACCGGGTCGGGCTCGTCGCTGGTCAGCGAGTCGAGCTGCTTGAGCAGCTCGGCATAGAGTTCGGTCTTGTTGCTGCTGTAGGCGGGGGCTTCAAACATGGGCTGGTCCGTTGCTGTCAGGAACGCATGGCCCTCGCGCCGGGCGAAGGCCATGCCTTGTCCATAAGGGTCTGGCCGCCGCGCCGCAAGCCGGGCGCAGCAAGGGGTTACAGCGTGATGCCGTAGCGCTCGTATTGCTTCCCCACCTCCGGGGCCGCCTTCAGCGCCGCGGCCGCGTCGGCGTCTGCCCGGGCCTTGTCCCCCTTGCGGGCGTAGGCGACGGCGCGGCCGAACAGGGAGGAGGGCATGCCGGGGGCCAGTTCCAGCGCGCCGGTGTAGTCGGCGATGGCCTCGTCCAGCCGCCCGAGGCGCATCAGCACGAGGGCGCGGCTGTCGTAAATGGCGGCGGCATCCGGCTCCTGTTTCAGCGCCTCGTTGCAGTCCTTGAGGGCGGAGTCGAGCGCAACGCCGCCGGTTGCCTTGGCCCAGCAGAGGGTGTTGAGCTGGGCCGCGTCCTTGGCCCGCTTGCGAGCCGCAGCGAAGTCCTTCTCGGCGCTGGCCATGTCCCCGGCGCGGGCATGGGCCACGCCCCGGTATGCCAGCGGCGACAGCTCGTCCGGCAGCAGCTCCATCAGTGCGGAGTGGACGGCAACGGCTCCGGTGAAATCCCCGGCATCTTCCAAGAGGCGGGCCTTCAGCGTGAAGGCGCTCCGCATCTTTGGCTGCATTTTCAGCGCCGCGTCGATGTCGGCGAGGCGCTGGTCTAGCGTTGCGCCGGGCAGGTGTTCCGCGCGGTCCAGATAGATATAGGGTTCGGGCTGGATGGCGAGCGCGCGCTCATAGGCGCGGGCGGCCTCGGCCGCACGGCCGTATTTGCTGTAATAGTGGGCCGCGGCGGTATAAAGCTGGCTGATCCCCGGATTGACGGCCAACAAGGCCTCCATTTCCGCCAGCACCTCGGCTTCCTTGCCTGCGGCATGGAAAATGTCGGCGCGCAGCAGGTGCATCTCGAACGCCTGCGGGTTCAGCTTCAGGGCGGCGGCGGCGTCCTCCAGCGCGGCGTCCGTGTTTTCCAGGCGCTGATGCATCATGGCGCGGCGCGCCAGCGCGCCGCCCTCCTTGGGGTCCAGTTCCAGCGACTTGGTGAAGGCGGCGATGGCCTTCTCGTATTCCCCTTCTTCCTCCGCCACCCGGCCGCGCCCGAAGTGCACGAAGGCGTTCTGCGGCTCCAGCGCAAGGGCGGCATCCAGGTCTTTGTGCGCCGCCTCGAAGTCGTTGATGCCGGAGTAGGCGAGGGCGCGCGCCACCAGTGTCCAGCTATTGTCCGGCTCCAGTTCGAGAGCGCGGTCGAAATCGTCAATCGCCTGATCGAAGCGGCGCTGCTCGAGGAACATGTAGCCCCGCTTGACGAATTCGGCGAAGGTCTTGGGCTCGGTGTCGAGTGCTGCCTCCAGCTCCTGCTCGCTCGGTTGATAGACGTCCGGCTTTCGCAGGTAGAAGGTCTGGTCCGCCAGTTCGCGCAGGCGCTTCTGGGCGGCCTCGGCCTCGGCGGCGGGGAACTCGGGGGCAACGCTGCGCGCGCTGCGCGTGATGGTGAACACATTGTCGGCAAAGGTGGCGTGACGGCGGTATTCTACCCCCGCCACGGTTTCCTCCACATCTTCCTCGGTCAGCACATCGCTGGCGGAAAAGCCCTGCGGCAGCAGGATCGTCTGTGTCGCCTTGTGGTGGAACGGGTGGCCGACGGCAAACGGCGCGTCCCGGTCCGGTCCGGGTTCGCGGTGGAAATCGGCCCTGTAGCCCACGCGGGTCCGGTCCGTCTCATACCGGTCGTTGTCCCAGTCCATGCGGGCGCGGCCCTCCAGCGTCAGGCGCAGCTCGCCCGTCTTGGCGTCGAAGGCGCTGCCGACCGCGTCGATGTCGATGAAGCGGAATTCCTTGCGCCAGTATTCGCGCAGCGCGCGGTCGCGCTCGTCCGCTCCCATGTTGGTGAGCATGAAGTTGACCGCCGTCGCCTGGTCGCCGCGCATGGTCGTCTCCACCCGGGCCGGCGCGGGGGTGGTCAGCCCGCCCCGGGCGTCGAAGTGGATCGTCATTTCCTCCAGCGGCAGCTCCAGCGGCCCCGGCATGATGTAAACCAGTTCGGCCCCTTCCGGCAGCAGCGGCAAGCCCCAGCCGAAGGCGGGGGTGACCAGCCGGTCGAGGCTGGCATCGCCCGTGCGGGTGCCGTCGAGCCAGTAGGTGCGCCCGTCGATGACGGCGCGCACGATCACGTGGTCGAACAGGCCGACCATCGGCAGCCGCTCGTTGATGCTGTCGCCGAGCGTGGTGCTGACGATCACGGGCTCCGCCTCGATGCCCAGCTCGTGCAGCAGTGCCAGCAACAGGGCGGTCTTGCCCTTGCAGTCGCCGAACCGGCGCGCCCAGGTGGTCGCGGCGTCGGCGGGCACCAGGTTGCCTTCGCCCATGGCGAGCAGCACATAGCGCACCCGGTCCTGCACCAGTTTCAACGCGGCCTCGGCTCGCGCCCGGGGGTTGGTGGAAAGGGCGCGGATGCGCTCCAGTTCATCGCGCAGCGGCCCCTCTTTGGGAATGACGGCGGTCTTTTCATAGAGCGGGGCCATCAGCGCGGCGAGGTCGGCCCACGAAGCGAAATCCGTCACCTCGATCATGCGGCCCAGGTGATAGCGCGGCGGCGCATTCTTGGGCGCGAGCACCGGCTCCACATTCTCCAGCGCCAGCTCCACGGTGGTGAGGCCGCCGCGTTTCATCGGCTTCATCGGGGGCAGGTGAGGGCTCTGCTGCAAGCGGATCGGCATGCTCGAGGGCCATTGCATCCGCAGGTGCGCCCGGTCGATGCGAATGCCGTTCCACGAGCCGGCCACCTGCTCCACGTGGTCCTTGAGGGTGGGGTCGGAGGAGGAAATCGACACCGCGATTTCCAGAATATCGCCCACCTGCAACCCCTCGGGCTGGATGTTGGCGGTGAGCACGCCGTCCAGCATGGCGCTTTCCAGATTGGTCTCACGCCGCACCACCGTGAAGGTCTGCCCGCTGGCCAGCACGTCGATTACCTCGTCGCCCCGCCGGATGAGCAGCTTGTGGACGACGAACTCATCCGTCTCCGGCCGCCAGTTGTAGGAAATATTGCCGGCGGCCAGCCCCTGCGGGGTCTGGAGCTTCAGCACCATGTGCGAATAAAGCGTCCGGCGGCCGGGCTCGAAGGCGATTTGCAGGTCGGAGAGCAGGAACCGGACGGCCCCGTCGTCGGCCTTGTCCGATTCGGCGGGCGGGCTCATCGGCTTCACCCACGCCGGCGGCGGCGCATAAACGGGAGTCTCCCCCGCCAGCGCCGCGTTGCACAAAACCCCGATCAACAGCACCGCAAGCTGCACAAGTCGCATAATGCCCCCCTCCAATCGTGACTGACCTTAAACGATTAGTCGTTTCGCATCCAGCCGGAGGGCGGGTTGCGGTCTTAACGGCCCGCTAATGCCTGCCTGATCGGGTATGCGGGGGCACTCACCCGGACTATCCAAAAAGTTAGTTACTCACTCGACCAAGAAACGCGACGCTGCATTGGGGCGTCCGCCAGAGGCGCCGCAATGAAAAAAAGCGACGCGTCGGTTTGCCTGCGGGGGCCGGCCTGCTGGGAGATGGGGAGACCATGACAGTTCAATCTCTTAAGGGCGGCGCGCGACGCTTCAGCGCCCTGCCGCTTGTTGCGTTTCTTGCCCTGCCGGTGCAGGCGCAGGTGGCCGGGGATGGGCCGGCGACGTCGGTCGGGCTCGGCGAAATCGTCGTCACCGCCCAGAAGCGGGCCGAGAACATGCAGACCGTGCCGGTCTCGGTAACGGCGGTCACGTCCGAGGCGGTCGAGAACCTGCGGGCCACCACGCTCCAGGGTTTGCAGGGCACCGTGCCCAACGTGCAGATCAACAACTTCTCCAACGCCCCCAACACGGCGGTTTACACCATTCGCGGCATCGGCGTCATCGAGGCCGACCCCTACGCCGGCAACACCGTCTCGATCATCGTCGACGGCGTGCCGGAATATTTCAGCATGGAATGATTCCGCGTCCGGCAGCGGCCGGCAGGATCAGGCACCAGAAACACCTAAGCCCGCGTCACTGCGGGCTTTTTTGTGCTTTCAACCTGGCACGGACTGGCAGCCTGGGGTATGGCCAAGCACGAATTTTTCATGGCATAGTCGATGGCACGAAACCGGCCCTGTGCCATGCCTCGCCGCCGATGCCATGCGCCTCGTTCCCAGGTGGTCATGGTATCGGAATCATGTAAGTGGTTGCTGTAAAACGAATTTTTGTCGTTCCGCGCGGGGTTTTCCTGGCATGGTATTGATGGCCGGTGAAGTGTGTGCGTCACGATGGCCGTGCCATGGGTACGTCCCCGCAAGCTGTTGACTTGTAAGGGGTTCTCTTTGGTTCAAGCAGGGCGCACGACGCATGGTGTTGCAAGGGAGCGTGTGTGCCATGTTGACCGATACCAAGCTGCGGAACCTCAAGCCGACGGGCAAGCTGTACAAGGTGGCGGACAGGGACGGCCTGTATGTGGCCGTCACCCCCTCCGGGACCATTTCGTTCCGCTACAACTACGCCCTCAACGGGCGCCAGGAGACCATCACCTTCGGCCGGTACGGGCCGGGCGGGATCACGCTGGCCGAGGCCCGGGAACGCCTGGCCGAAGCCAAGAAGATGATCGCGGCGGGGAAGTCTCCGGCCCGGGAGAAAGCCAGGGAGAAGGCCCGGGTGCGCGACGCCGAGACGTTTGGTGCCTGGGCGGAAAAGTGGCTTCGCAGCTACCCGATGGCCGACTCCACCCGGGACATGCGGCGCTCGGTCTATGAGCGCGACCTGAAGGCCAGGTTCGGCAACCTCAAGCTGACCGAGATCACCCACGAAGACCTGCGGGCCCTGACCGACGCCATCGTCGAGCGGGGCGCGCCGGCCACCGCCGTCCATGCGCGCGAGATCGTGTACCAGGTCTACCGGTGGGCCATCGAGCGTGGCCAGAAGGTGGAGAATCCCGCCGAGCTGGTCCGCCCGGCCAGCATCGCGAAGTTCGCGCCGCGCGACCGCGCCCTGACGCCGGAAGAGATCGGCCTCATGTACCAGTACCTGGAGCGCGTCGGCACGTCGCCGTCGATCCGCGCCGCCGTGAAGCTGCTCCTGCTGACGATGGTACGCAAGAGCGAGCTGACCAACGCCAGGTGGAGCGAGATCAACTTCAGCGAGGCCCTGTGGACCATCCCGAAGGAAAGGATGAAGCGGCGCAACCCGCACCTGGTGTTCCTGTCGCGGCAGGCGATGGACCTGCTGGTCGCGCTGAAAACCTTTGCCGGTGGTTCGGAATACGTCCTGCCGTCACGCTATGACCCCAGTGCGCCCATGAGCAGCGCCACGCTCAACCAGGTGATGAAGCTGACCTATCAACTGGCGCAGAAGGACGGCAAGCCGCTGGGCAAGTTCGGGCCGCACGACCTGCGCCGCACGGCCAGCACCCTGCTGCACGAAGCCGGGTACAACAGCGACTGGATCGAAAAGTGCCTCGCCCACGAACAGCGCGGCGTCAGGGCCATCTACAACAAGGCCGAGTACCGGGAGCAGCGGCGGCAGATGTTGCAGGACTGGGCGGACATGATCGACCAGTGGACGAAGGCACCAAAGCCGTAACCGTGGCGGCGCTCAACGCGGCGCTGCGGGTTTTCGTGCCGCGCCTGACAGCAGGAACTCGGTGCTGTATTCGGGAAGGCTGGGTAGTTGCCAGAACACGCTGGGGATACTGGCGCTGGCCTTGGAGACGGCTTGCCGCTGAATGCCAAGGACGCTGGCGGCATCGGATTGGCTCATGCCGTACCGCAGCAGCATGACGATTTGCTTCTTGCGGTCGGTCAGCCGGGCGTCTGTCATCCGCCTGGCGTGATCGCGCAGTTCGGACGTATCGCCATACCGGAGGCGATGCTTGAGCACGTAGTGGTGAAGGTAGCAGTCGACCAGCCAGTCGCCTGACCCGGCGCACGGTTCGCGCCAGTTACCTGCCTGACGGGTGAGACGCTCCAGCTCCGCGTCGAACTGAGCGGCCGAACGCCTGGCCCTTTGGTGCTCAGGATTCCACCCACCATCCGGCAACTTTGGACGGTGCAGTGAACAGTACTGGCTGCTGAATTGCAGCGTCTCGTCAGGGTCACTTTCCAGGCGGCCGTTGGCGTAGGCCGCCAGTTCCGTTGGGGAGCCGCAGTAGCGGCAGAAGTCCTGGATGCGATCCCTGTCCACCTGCTTTCCATTCGCACGCGAGGTGAGCGGTGGCTTGCGCGCGCACGCTCGCGTGAGTGCGAGAAGGGTTTCCAGTGTGGCCACGAACCGTCGGCCCTGGTCAGTCTTTACGCCGTGGCTCGAAACGAACTGGCGAAGCAACTGGCGCTGAAGGCGTGCAGCGTCGTTCAGGCCAACCAGCCGGCAAATGTCGCTGAACGAGAGGCCTGANCCTGCACCGGGCAGAAAGTGGAGCAGGTCGGGCGGCAGCGTGGCTGCATAGGCTGCTACGGACGGATCGATGACCTGCTGGATGAGCCGGTCGATGCGCTTGCTGCGCGACGCCATCGAGTATGGCCGCCACTCCTCCTGCAACCTGCGGACTGCAGCACCAATGCCTGGATCACAGCCGTCCCAGACATGGATGATGGGAAAGTTCGGCATGTCAACCAATTCGTCAAATCTTTGACTGTATCGATTTTGCACTGCCGGGCACCATCACGCAATGCTTCGCATTGACTTGGAGGTTGCTGCATGGAGCCAAGGCAGAAAGTGTTGATCAACCGGAAGAAGCTCCACTCGATGATCCCACTCAGCGAG
>JGI25331J36430_1001738_pt1:0-5000 | contig 11154 bp, 6 predicted proteins | sample HigsolmetaAR206D_FD_36430 | JGI IMG/M metagenome (IMG submission 36430) | reverse complement strand
CGCCGATGAGGAAGATCACCTCGTGCCCGAACTGCTGGAACTGCCGCATCTTGTTGAGCAGCACCGTGTGCCCGAGATGCAGATCGGGCGCGGTCGGATCGAATCCCGCCTTCACGCGCAGGGGCCTGCCGCGCGCGAGCTTGCGCGCGAGCTCCGACTCGATGAGCAGCTCGTGACAACCGCGTTTGAGCTCGGCCAGTTGTTCGTCGATGTTCGTCATGCAGCGGATACCGGATCTGAAGGCTCGTCCCGGCCATTGCGCGGGGCGGCAACTGTAACAGGGGCCGCTCCTGCGCACTGGCTCACAACCGGCCGGTGCGACATTGACCGGGGCTTCGCGGCTCGGGTACGTTCCTCGACCTTCCTGTCCGCCAAGTGTATTCGATGCGCATCAGGATCAGATCCGGGATTCCGGGCCTCTCGCCGTCGCGCGCCCATGCGCTGCAGCTCGTCGCGTGCGCGNTGATCGCATGGGCCTGGTTCTCGGGCGGTCCGGGGAGATCCGCACCGCCGGAAGAGCCCGTTCCGCAGGCCGCGCCGGCTGCATCCGAATCCGCGGGACCAGCGCAGCCCGTCACGGAAGCCCCGTCCGATGCGGGCGCCTCCGTCGAAGTGGCACCTTCCGGGTCGCAGCCTCAGAGCGCCGCGCTCGGGCTGTCCACCATCGAGGTGGTGGTGCGGAAGAACGACACGCTGGACCGCATCTTCCGCCGCCTGCAGCTCAATCTCGCCGATCTCGCATCGCTCAGGAAGCTNCCGGAGCTCAAGGCGCAGCTCGACCGGCTCCGCCCGGGTGAAGCGATCACGCTCTACCACCGCGACGGAGAGCTGTGGGGCTTCGAGCGGCGGCTGAGCCCGAGCGAGACGCTCAAGGTGATGAAGGACGAGAGCGCCGGTTTTCTCGCGGAGCTGCTCGAGAATCCGCTCGAGGTGCGCGAGCGCACCGTGCGCGGCGTCATCGATCGCTCGCTGTTCGAGGCCGTCACGGCCGCCGGCGCGCACGATCAGACGGCTCTCGCGCTCGCCGAGATCTTCGGCTGGGACATCGACTTCGTGCTCGACATCCAGCGCGGCGACTCCTTCGTCGTCACCTACCAGGAGCTGCTGCAGGACGGGGAGTACGTGAAGGATGGCCCCGTGCTCGCGGCGCGGTTCGTCAACCGTGGCCGTGAGTACGTCGCCGTGCGCTACGAGCGCCCGGACGGCACCGCGGACTACTACACGCCGGAAGGGAAGAGCATGCGCAAGGCCTTCCTGCGCGCGCCGCTCGAATTCACGCGCGTCAGCTCGCGCTTCAATCTCAACCGGCGCCATCCGGTGCTCAACCGCATCCGGGCTCACAAGGGCGTCGATTACGCGGCGCCGACCGGCACGCCCGTGCGCGCCGCGGGCGATGGCCGCGTCATCTTCGCGGGCCGCAAGGGCGGTTACGGAAACGTCGTCGAGATCGACCACTCGCGCGGCGTCGTCACGCTGTATGCCCATCTGTCGCGCTTCGCCAAGGGCATCCGCGCCGGTCAGCGTGTGCAGCAGGGCAAGGTGATCGGCTACGTCGGCATGACGGGTCTCGCGACGGGACCGCACCTCCATTACGAGTACCGCCTGAACGGCGTCCACAAGGACCCGCAGAAAGTTCCTCTGCCTGATGCCAGGCCCATCGAGCCCGAGCTGCTTGCCGACTTCCTCGCGAAGACGGCGCCGCTCGTCGCTTCACTCGACCTGCCGTTCGGCCCGGCGCTTGTCGCGCGCTGAGCGCGCCGCCGGCCGCGGGCGCGCGGCCTCGATCGAAAGGCGCACCGGCCAGGCTTCGAGCGCTTTTCTCTCGTGCTCGAGAGCTGCCGTCAGGAGCGGCTGATCCTCGAGTCCGGCGGCGGTGAGCGTCAGAGTTCTCTGGCGTGCCGTGAGCGCGATGTCCGGCGAAGACGCCTCTCCGCGGTCGCGATTGATGAGCAGCGCGAGCCGCAGGAGCACGGCGAGTCTCGGCGCATGACGGTCCCACGGCGGCAGCAGTGCTTCGAGCATCGAAGGCTCCGGCGCGGGGCCCAGGCTCCCGACGAGACAGGCCAGCAGCCGCTGCTCTCCCCACGAGAAGCCCGGCATGTCGCCGTGCGCGAGCAGATATGCGCCATGCCGATGATGGTCGGTGCGCGCAACGTCGCGACCGATCTCGTGCAGTCGCGCGGCCCACCTGAGGAGCAGCTCGACGCCGGGATCCTCGAGTCGCCAGGCCGTCCGGACCTGCGCGAGCAGACCGGCCGCCGTGTTCTCCACGCGCATGGCGTGCACCGTATCGACGCGATGACGCTGCTGGAGATCCCTGACGGTCCGCTCGCGCAGGTCCTCGCCGTTGGCGCGACCCACCATGTCGTGCAGCAGGCCCTCGCGCATCGCGGCTTCCGCCACGTGCAGCTCGTCGATCCGGAGCGCATCGAGAACCGCCGCGAGAATCGCGATTCCACCGGGAACGATGGGACGTCGCTCGGCGTCGATGCAGCGCAGATCGAGCGCCTCGACGTGACCTGCGGCCACGGCGCGGCGCAGAACCTGCTCGAGTCCATCGCGCGTGACGGCGCGCGCCTGCGGGTCGAGCTCGCGGATCGCTTCGGCGAGCGCCCGCACCGTGCCCGAGCTGCCGAAGGCGAGCTCCCAGCCTCTTCTGCGGAACGTCGCGCGCACGGGCTCGAGCTCGAGCCGCGCGACGGTGCACGCCTGCTTCATCCGCCGCGCGTCGATCCGTCCGTCGCCGAAGAAACGTTCGCTCAGAGAGACGCAACCCAGAGGAAGACTCTCGAGCTCGAGCGGCTCGAGCCCTCTGCCGACGATCACCTCCGTGCTTCCGCCGCCGATGTCGACGACGAGCGTGTGCGCATCGTCCTGCGCATGCGTCCGTGCGACGCCCGCGTAGATGAGCCGCGCCTCCTCCGCGCCGGAAACGATCTCGACGGGATGGCCCAGAATCCGCTGCGCCTGCTCGAGGAACGTGCGGCTGTTGCGTGCGACGCGCAGTGCGTTCGTTCCGACCACGCGGACGCTCTGCACTTCGAGCTCGCGGAGTCTCCGGCCGAAGCGCCGCAGGCACGCGAGCGCGCGCTTCGTCGACACCGCGGTGATCTTCCCGTGCGTCGCCACGCCGGCACCGAGGCGCACCGTTTCGCGCATGCGGTCGACGATGGTGAGGCGTCCGCGGTTCAGGCGCGCCACGACCATGTGGAAGCTGTTGGAGCCGAGGTCGATTGCCGCGAGAGCGGCAGGTACCGGGCGGAGGGCGGGCTCGCGTGCTGCGGCAGCGACCCGGACGACGGCGGCGGGGCGGCTCACGCGACCGTCGCGAAGCTCAGACCGCGAAGGAGGAACCGCACCCGCAGGTGGTGATGGCGTTGGGATTGCGTATCACGAAATGCGATCCTTCGAGGCCTTCGCGGTAGTCGATCTCCGCGCCCATGAGGTACTGCACGCTCATGGGGTCCACGACGAGCTTGACGCCCTGGTTCTCGATGCAGGTATCGCCTTCCTGCATCTGCTCGTCGAACTCGAATCCGTACGACAGTCCGGAGCAGCCGCCGCCCTGCACGAACACCCGCAGCATGAGGTTCGGATTGCCCTCGGCGCGAATCAGCTCACCCACCTTGCGGGCGGCCGCATCGGTGAAGACGAGCGTCGTGGGCTCCGCGTCCTGCAGCACCTGCTCGGGATTGCTCATGTGTCGGTCCTCGACGAAGGAATCACTTTCCGGATCAGCAGTCTAGAAGTCGACGTGCCGTCGGTCAAAACGGCTCGGGCGGTGACGCGGCCTATCCCTGCCCGGACGCTTCGGCCCCGGCGGTCTGCGCAGCCCCCACCCCCAGCGGAATGAGCCGCCCCTGGATCTCCGCGCCCAGCGTCATCTCGATGACGCCGTACTGCACGTTGCCGCGTACCCTCGCCTGAGCGCCGAGCACGATGCGCTCGCGGGCATGGATGTCGCCGTTCACGACACCGTTGAGCACTACTGTGGGGACTTCGACGGAGCCTTCAATGCACCCGTGCTCGCTCACGGAAATGGACGAATCCGTGCCCGGCTTCGCGACGACGTTACCGGTGACGTGACCGTCGAGGTGCAGGCCACCCGAGAACTCGAGATTCCCCTCGACGCACGCGGTCCTGCCGATGAGCGTGTCGATCCGGTTGCTGAGCTTGGCGTCGCGGCCGAACATGAACTCCTCCCGTGCACGGGGCTGATCGCGCTAGAGCGCGTCCACCTTCCACAGAAACGACTGGACGAACGGCGCCACCCCCTTGCGGTTCGAGCGGATCTCGATGGTCACGCGCTCGGCCTTGAAATTCCCGGGAATGACGATCTCCTGCTCGAAGTTCTCGAAGTAGCGGAACGTGAACGGCAGCTCGGACTGCTCGCCGCCGGTGAGCGTGGCGAGATCCAGGCTGTGCGCGCGCCCATCCGTCTCACCGTCCACCCGCAGGCCGATGGTGCCGCTCACGGTGTCGTCCGGACGCACCGAGCGCACCAGCGTCAGGTGCAGTTCGAAGCGCTGCGGATCCTCCGTCGCGCTGATGCGCAGCTCGTGGATACGCACGCCGAGCGCGGCTGCGCCCTGCTGAACGATACCCCTGTAGAACGCGAGCTCCTGAGCCTGCCGCGCCACCTGAGCCTGCAGCTCGCCGATCGTGCGCGAGATCTCCGCGCGCTCGCGCTCCTGTCCGACTCTCACGGTGTCGAGCTCGGCGAGCTGAGTGCGCAGCTCACGGTTCTGCTTCTCGAGATTCTGGATCGCGACCTCGAGCTCCACGCGCTGCTGGGCGGCGGCGAGACGGTCGTAGCCGCCGTCGTAGCGCCCGAGCTCGTAGGCCACGTAGAGGGCGAAACAGCCGAGCAACGCCGCCGCGAAGCCCAGGATCAGGCGCCGGACGGGAGCATACGTACGGACGACGAGTTTCGCGGGCGGTTCGGCCATTCCGTACCGAGGGTCCGGGACGGCCTCAGTGGCCGTCCGCCGAAGCGCGCG
>JGI25331J36430_1001730_pt1 | contig 11187 bp, 9 predicted proteins | sample HigsolmetaAR206D_FD_36430 | JGI IMG/M metagenome (IMG submission 36430) | reverse complement strand
CGACGCCGAGCTTCTGGAACTCGTCGTACAGGTCGGCCATGTCGCCCAGCTCGGTCGGGCAGACGAAGGTGAAGTCGGCCGGGTAGAAGAAGAAGATCGACCACTTGCCACGGACGTCGGCGTCGGTCACGGTGACGTACTCGCCGTTGTGGAAAGCGGTGGCCTCGAAGGGCTTGATCTCGGTGTTCAGGATGGACATGTGGCTCCTATCGGAATCGGCTGACTTTCCCGTCAAGAACATTAGGACAAACCTATCGATAGCTTCAACCGATTGCGCTCTAGATCACGAATAGTCCTTGGCTATCGACTGTCGGCCTGCCGGCCGGTGGCCCTGCACTACCGCCTCTGACCTGCGCGACCTTGCACTCGACATGCCCGAGTGCTAAGAATGCAGTTGGCACTCGCGTCCGGTGAGTGCTAGGTCGGGACGGTGAGGCAAGGGGCCGCAGCCGCGGGGCACACCCGAGCCGTCCGTCGCGGGCACTGCACCCGGCCGAGAGACGTGCATCCCCTATCGGAGGAAACACTTCGCAATGGCCAAGCAAATTGCTTACGACGAAGAGGCCCGGCGCGGTCTCGAGCGGGGCCTGAACGCCCTCGCCGACGCGGTGAAGGTGACGCTGGGCCCCAAGGGCCGCAACGTCGTCCTGGAGAAGAAGTGGGGTGCCCCCACGATCACCAACGATGGCGTGTCCATCGCCAAGGAGATCGAGCTGGAGGACCCGTACGAGAAGATCGGCGCCGAGCTGGTCAAGGAAGTCGCCAAGAAGACCGACGACGTCGCCGGCGACGGCACCACCACCGCCACCGTGCTGGCTCAGGCGCTGGTGCGTGAGGGCCTGCGCAACGTCGCGGCCGGCGCGAACCCGCTGGGCCTCAAGCGCGGCATCGAGAAGGCTGTCGAGAAGGTCACCGAGACCCTGCTGAAGTCGGCCAAGGAGGTCGAGACCAAGGAGCAGATCGCCAACACCGCGGCGATCTCGGCCGGTGACACCCAGATCGGCGAGCTGATCGCCGAGGCCATGGACAAGGTCGGCAACGAGGGCGTCATCACCGTCGAGGAGAGCAACACCTTCGGGCTGCAGCTCGAGCTCACCGAGGGTATGCGCTTCGACAAGGGCTACATCTCGGGCTACTTCGTGACCGACCCGGAGCGGCAGGAGGCGGTCCTGGAGGATCCCTACATCCTGCTCGTCTCGTCGAAGGTCTCGACCGTCAAGGACCTGCTGCCGCTGCTGGAGAAGGTCATCCAGTCCGGCAAGCCGCTGCTGATCATCGCCGAGGACGTCGAGGGCGAGGCGCTGTCGACCCTGGTCGTCAACAAGATCCGCGGCACCTTCAAGTCGGTCGCCGTCAAGGCCCCGGGCTTCGGCGACCGCCGCAAGGCGATGCTGCAGGACATGGCCATCCTCACCGGCGGCCAGGTCATCAGCGAGGAGGTCGGCCTGACCCTGGAGAACGCCGACCTGTCGCTGCTGGGCCGCGCCCGCAAGGTCGTCGTCACCAAGGACGAGACCACCATCGTCGAGGGCGCCGGTGACCCGGAGGCCATCGCCGGCCGGGTGGCCCAGATCCGCACCGAGATCGAGAACAGCGACTCGGACTACGACCGCGAGAAGCTGCAGGAGCGGCTGGCCAAGCTGGCCGGCGGNGTCGCGGTGATCAAGGCCGGNGCCGCCACCGAGGTGGAGCTCAAGGAGCGCAAGCACCGCATCGAGGACGCCGTCCGCAACGCCAAGGCCGCCGTCGAGGAGGGCATCGTCGCCGGTGGCGGCGTGGCCCTGCTGCAGGCCGCCCCGGCCCTGGACGACCTCAAGCTCGAGGGCGACGAGGCGACCGGTGCCAACATCGTGCGCGTGGCGCTCGAGGCCCCGCTGAAGCAGATCGCCTTCAACTCGGGCCTGGAGCCGGGCGTGGTGGCCGAGAAGGTGCGCAACCTGCCCGCCGGCCACGGCCTCAACGCCGCGACCGGGGTGTACGAGGACCTGCTCGCCGCCGGTGTCGCCGACCCGGTGAAGGTGACCCGCTCGGCGCTGCAGAACGCGGCGTCGATCGCGGCGCTGTTCCTCACCACCGAGGCCGTCGTCGCCGACAAGCCGGAGAAGGCCGCCGCGGGTGCCGGCGACCCGACCGGTGGCATGGGTGGCATGGACTTCTGATCCGATCCCACGGGAAAGCCCGGGTGCGCTGCGGCGCCCCGGGCTTTTTCGTTGTACGATGCCCCCACACAACCGAATACGCGCCGTCGACGCGCAGCGGGAGAATCCTCCGCACGAGCCGGAGGTGCCGTAGGAGCAACATCCTCCCCGGGAAACTCTCAGGCACCCGTACCGCTGCGAACAGGCAACTCTGGAGAACAGGGCCGGTCGGCCCTTACCGAAGGTGACGCGCACCCCCGCCGGTGCGGGGTGCTCAATCTCTCAGGTTCCAGGACAGAGCGGGGAGGTGCTGGCGTTCCCCGTCCGTGTCCGCACGGACCCGTCGAACCTGGAGTCACCTCGTGCCCGTCTTCCGATCCGATCGCTCATCCGGCCCCGTGCCGCGCACGGCGGGGCCCGGCCGCGTTTTGTCAGGAGTTCAGCCATGAGCACCCCGACCTCCCCGCTGCTCGACGAACACGTCGAGCTCGGCGCCCATTTCACCGATTTCGCCGGCTGGCGGATGCCGCTGCGCTACGGCAGCGAGCTGGCCGAGCACCACGCGGTGCGCCACACCGCCGGGCTGTTCGACCTGTCGCACATGGGCGAGATCGCGGTGCGCGGCCCGCAGGCCGGCGCCGCCCTCGACCACGCCCTGGTGGGGCTGATGTCGGCGGTCGGGGTGGGCCGCGCCAAGTACACCCTGCTGTGCGCCCCGGACGGCGGGGTGCTCGACGACCTGGTGGTCTACCGGCGCGGCGACGACGACTTCCTGATCGTCGCCAACGCCGCCAACGCCGGCCTGGTGTACCGCGAAATCGCGGATCGCGCTTCAGGTTTCGATGTCTCGGTGAGCGACGAGTCGGCCACCACGGCGTTGATCGCGGTGCAGGGCCCGGCCGCGGCGGCCATCGTCGGCGAACTCGTCGACCCGGGGCAGCGCGCGGCGGCCGACGCGCTGAGGTACTACGCCGCGACCCCGGCCACGGTGGCCGGCATCGAGGTGCTGCTGTCGCGCACCGGCTACACCGGCGAGGACGGTTTCGAGCTCTACGTGCCCAACGCCGCCGCCGTCGCGCTGTGGCGGGCGCTGCTGGCGGTCACCCGCGGCCACGACGGGCTGCCCGCCGGCCTGGCCTGCCGCGACACGCTGCGGTTGGAGGCCGGAATGCCGTTGTACGGCAACGAACTTTCCACCCGGATCAACCCCTACCAGGCCGGGCTGGGCCGGGTGGTGCGGCTGGACAAGGACTTCGTCGGCCGCGACGCGTTGCAGGCCGCCGCGGCGGCACCCCCGGCGCGCACCCTGGTCGGGCTGACCGGGACCGGGCGCCGCGCCGCCCGGGCCGGCTACCCGGTGTACGCCGGCGAGACCGAGATCGGTGCGGTCACCTCCGGTGCGCTCTCCCCGACGCTGGGCGTGCCGATCGCGATGGCCTACCTCGACGCCGCCCACGCCACACCCGGCGCCACCGTGACCGTCGACATCCGCGGTACCCGCGCGGAGTACCGGGTCACCACCCTGCCCTTCTACCGCCGTTCCGAACAGAAAGCGTAACGATGACGAATTCCCAACTGCCCGAGGACTACAGCTACACCGTCGAGCACGAGTGGGTGCAGATCCCGCCCGGTGCGCCGGTGCCGGCCACGCCGGTGCGGGTCGGCATCACCGCCTTCGCGGTCGAGGCCCTCGGCGACATCGTGTTCGTCAGCCTGCCCGAGGTGGGCGACACCGTCACCGCCGGCGAGCCCTGCGGTGAGGTGGAGTCCACCAAGGCGGTCTCGGACATCTACGCGCCGGTCACCGGCCACGTCACCGCGGTGAACACCGCGGCCGTGGCGGACCCGGCGGTCATCGGCACCGACCCGTACGGGTCCGGCTGGCTGTTCGAGGTCGAGGCCACCGGGGCCGACAATCTGCTCAGCGCAGCCGAATACAGCGCGCACACGGCCGAATCGGACTGACCCGGCGCACGTCCGCGCCGCCGGCGGGGGTGAGTGCCCGTGACGATCAGCGTCTTCGACCTGTTCTCGGTGGGCATCGGGCCGTCGAGTTCGCACACCGTCGGCCCGATGCGCGCCGCCGCCCGGTTCGTCGCCGAACTCGGGGCGACCGGGCGGCTCACGGAGGTCGCGGCGGTGACCGGTGCCGGGCACGGCACCCCGCTGCGGGCACGGACGTACTTCTCCATCGGTGGCGGCTTCGTCGTCGCCGGAGGACCCGGACCGCGACCCGGCCTTCGCCGCGGACCGGGTGAATCTCGTCGCGCCGGCGGTCAGCGGGGAGACCGCCACCGGCGGGCCGGCGGTCANNNTGCCGGTCAACCGGGTGGAGTGCGGATCAGTTCGGCCGCTCGATCGGCACGCAGTCGTGCAGCCCGTCGGGGCTGGTGGCGGCCCCGGTGGCCGCGGCGCGGCGGTGCAGCACCGCGCGGAGCGGTTCCACGCACAGCGACTCGCCGTCGGCCGGCAGCGCGCGGGCGTCGACGATCAACGAGTACCCGCCGGCCTGCCGCGGCGGCCAGACCACGGTGACCTCGGGGTGGCGCGCGGTGTTTCGCCTGGTGTGCCGGCCGACCGGGCCGAGGTCGAGNCGGCCGTCGCGCAGCGTCGGCTCGACCGCGACGGTGTGCGGCCGGTAGTCGTCGCCCACCGAGACGAGGTAGCCGAAGGGATAGTCGCCCAGGACGTCGGCGAGCCGGTCGAGGTCCACCTTCACACTCATGCCGACATTGTCGTCGGTCGTGCCTCCCGGTGGCCGGGCATCGATCGCGCAGTTTACTGACGACGACGTCAATAGAGGTTATGCTGCCACACACCTGTGCTGTGGGATTCCGGCTCGCGACGGACGCGGGCCGCTTCGAGTAGGGGGAATGTATGAGCGCAATCGCCCGTCCGTTGCCGACGAAACTGGCCGCCGCGATCGTGGCTGCCGGCGTGACGACCGCCGGGGTGGCCGTCGAGATGCCGGAGATCCGGCACCAGGCCACCACCGTCGCCGCCGAGGTCACCAATGCCTCGTTCATCACCGATCTGCTCTGGGGGTACGGCGATCTCGTGGCCTCCGGTGCCGCCGGGCTGGGGGTGACCTCGCACCTGCTGACCACCCTCCCGCTCGACCTGGCGCGTACCGGTCTGGCGGCGTTCGTGGATCCGCTGCTGACGCCCAGCCTGATCAGCTGGCTGGTCCAGCAGTACGCCAACCCCTCGGACAACTTCCCGTTCGACTCCTACGCCCGGCAGTTCAAGGCCGAGTTCCTCGAGAGCCTCGTCGANGTGGTGCCGCTGCTCGGGCCGGTGCTCGCCGGGGCGATCAACGCGGCGGGCAACGCCTTCGGCGACGTGATGGCGTTCCTGCTGCCGGACGTGAACGCCGGGTACCAGGCCATCCTNAACCTCGCCAACGACGGTGGCATCGGGCAGCTGCTCTACACCGCCGAGGTGGCGGCCATCCTGACCTCGGTGGTGGCCAAGGACGTGCTGGTCTACCTGGCCTATCTGCCCGCCAAGCTGGAGGCGACGTTCGAGGCGGTGCTGTTCGACTTCGGCAACCTGCCGGGATTCGTCAGCAACCTCGCCTACGACCTGCTCGGCACCGAGGGCCTGGTGGGCACCGTCGTCGAGCACGTCATCGCCGCGCTGGGCCCGATCCCGGCGCCGTTCGACGAGATCGTCGAGCAGGTCAAGCAGACCATCTTCGAGGGCATCGACGCCGTGCTCAGCCCGCTGCCGGCCCCGATCTCGCCGTGGGGTGTGCCCGACGAGTCGGAGGAGCAGGANCCGCCGCAGGACGACAACGAGGCGCAGCAGGCCGGCCGCTCCGCCGGTGACGCGACCGCCGACGACGCCGCGGGTTCCGGCACCGGCGCCGGGGATACGGCCGAGGACGGGACCGAGGACATCACCCCGCCCGCCGAGGACGTGGCCGCGGCGCGCTCGGCCCGTGCGTCGGCGCTGAAGGTCAAGAGCGGCAACAAGTTCACCCCGGGCCAGACCGATCCGGCCGCCGACGACGCGGCCGGCGGCGGGGTCGGTGACGAGGTGGCCGCCGAACCCGAGGACGCCGGCACCGACGCCCCGGCGGACGAGGGTGCCGCCGGCGAAACCGGGACCGGCGAGGGTGCCGGTGGTTCGGAGGGCTCGTCCGAGGAGTAGTCCGACGGGCAGGACGCCTGGGAAAGGCCCGGCCGGTGCGGCCGGGCCTTTTCACGTGCAAAAACAGCGTCGTTGCTGGACGAACCCGGGCCGCGCTCTTGCGGGCGGGTGCACCCGGGGCCCGGGGTCGGGTTGGCCCGGGGGCGACGGGGCTGACCTGCCGGTTTGCCATGGTCGCCGGAGTGTGTTCACCCGACGTTGCCGGACGGCATCTGGGGTGACGCCGGGACCGAGGACTGTACTGCTAGGTCCGATGGAATCGCGGCCGACATCCGCAGAGTTTAGTTTGCTGTTTTTCTGACGGCTACGTAAACATCTGTATATCCTCCAACGGTGGTCGAAGCCAACGACTCGCAGAAGGCGTGAGTCGCCACAGGATATAGGGGATACATGTCCGCATTTGCTCGTCCGTTGCCAACGAAGCTGGCTGCCGCGGTTGTCGCTGCTGGCGTGGCCTCCGCGGGTGCTGTCGTCGAGTTGCCTGATCTGCGCGAGCGGGCTGCGACGGTCACCGCCGAGGTGGCCAACGCCTCGGTGGTCACCGATGTGCTGGCGTCCCTCGCCGAGATCGGGCAGGGACTCAGCTACGGCACCGCCACCCTGATCGACGCCATCGCCACGCTGCCGTTCGACGTCGCGCAGGTGGGGCTGGTCGCCCTGCAGGACACCGCGCTCGTGCCCAACCTGGTGAGCTGGCTGGCCCAGTACTACCTCAACCCCGACCCGTCGCTGCCCGACTGGTGGACCTACGCGGCCGGGCTCACCGACAACGCGCTGCTGGTGACCGACAACCTCCCGTTCGTCGGCGCGAGCCTGAGCCAGTTGATCTCGCAGATCGCCGCCGTGACCGCGGAAACCCTGGAAAGCGCCCTGCCCGACCTGCTCCCGGGTCTGGCCGCGCTGGAAGGGTTCTGGGCCTCCCCGCTGGGCCGGCTGATCAACTCGGCGAACTTCCTCATCACCGGCCCGGTGTGGGCGGCCGCGACGGCGGTGACCTACCTGGGCTACCTGCCGGCCGACCTGGAGGCCACCCTCGAGGCCACGCTGACCAACCCGGCCGACTTCCTCGGCTACGTCAGCTGGCTGGCCGACACCTACCTGAGCAGCCTCGGCATGTTGGGCGATGTGACCTACTGGCTGACGCTGCCGGTGACCAACCTGCCGATCGTGGGCGATATCGCCGTGGGGATCCTCGACGCCGTCTTCGACGTCGTCGACGGCGTGCTGGGCCTGCTGCCCGCCCCGGTCAACCCGTACAGCCACACCATCGAGCTCGCCCTGCCGAGCAGCGGCGAGGAGGGGATCGAGATCCAGGGTGCCGCGGTGGCCGCCGCGGTGACCGAGGACGTCGAGGCCGGGGCCACCACCGACGGGGCCGCTCCCGCCGAGGACGCGGCCGCCGCGGACACCGAGGGCGCCGGCGGTGCCGGTTCGGGTGACAACGGCACGGGCGGTGCCGAGCCCGGCGCCGGTGCGGGCGTGGTGGACGAGACCGAGGACGTCGAACCGCCGGCCGAGGACGCGGCCGAAGAGGCCGGGTCGGTCCGCTCGGCGATCAAGCCGACCCGGACCAAGACCGGCAACAAGTTCGCCCCGGGCTCGGTCACCCCGGACGCCGGTGACGCCGCCGGCTCGGGCGACACCGGGTCGGGCGACGCCGGTGCCGGCGCCGACGACACCGGTGCCGGCGCCGACGACACCGGCGCCGGCGAGGGCTCGGACGACTCGACCGGGTCCGGCGAGGAGTAGTTTCCGCGGTCCGACATGGCCCGGCCCCTCGGGGCCGGGCCATTTCCGTGGCCGCACCGACTGATTCATGACGGAGCGTGGCATGCGTGGGATTTCCCGTCCGTACCCGGCCCGGTTGACCGCCGCGGCACTGGCCGCCGGTCTGGCGGGCGCCGGCCTGTGGGGCAGCCCGGTGGCCGAGCCGTCCGGTACCGGGGCACCTCCGGTGGCGGTCACCGCGAACCCGGTGCCCGCGGCGGTGGTCACCGACCTGCTGGGTTCGTTCGGTTCCCTCGTCCAGGGGCTCAGCGGTGCGACCGTGACCGCCGCCGATGCGCTGCTGTCGTTCCCGTTCGATGCGGCGCAGATCGCGCTGATCGGGGCGACCCAACCGGCACTCGTGCCGAACCTGCTGAGTTGGCTGGCGCAGTTCTACCTCAACCCGGCCCTGTCCGGCGCCCCGGCGCAGGCGCTGCGCGACGACACGGCCCGGGCGGCCGCGCAANTCCCGTTCGTCGGGCCGGTGCTCGCCGATCTGATCACCCGGACCGCCGACGAGTTCGGCGCGGCCCTGGCCGGGATGCTCCCGGCCTACTATCCGGCACTGGGCCCGCTGGCCGGGCTGTGGAACTCCGATCTCGGCCGCATCATCGAGGCGGCGAATCTCGCGCTGACCGGGCCGGTCCGGGCGCTCGGAACCACGGTCGCCTACCTCGGGTACCTGCCGGCCGACCTGGCCGCCGTGACCGTGGCCGCACTCGCCGATCCGGCGCTGACGCCCGGCCTGCTGAGTTGGCTCGCCTGGGGGCTGCTGGGCAACTCGGGACCGGTCGCCATGGCCACCCGCCACCTGTTGAGCCCGGTGCTCGCCCTGCCGGGCGTGGGCGGCGTGGTCTCCGGGCACCTCCAGGACCTGCAGCAGGGTGTGGTCCTGATGCTCGAGCAGTTGCCGACCCCGATCGACCCGTACCCGGCCGGTCCTGCCGCTGCCCGCGATTCCCGGCCCGGATCCGCATCCGCGACCGGGACGGCGGCGGCGGTGCGGCCCGAACCGGGCGGCGGGACCGACGAAACGATCCGGTCCGAGCACACCGGCGACGCGGCCGCCGCGGGTGCCGGGGCGGGCATGGCGCCGCCCGTCGGGGATGTTGACGACACGTCGCCGCGCCGCTCCATTCGTACGGCAAAGGTCAAGCCCGCCAAGAAATTTGCGCCGGAATTGACCGGAGCGGAGCCGAACGCCGGCGGCGGTCCGGTCGGCGGAGCTGACGAGGGCGGTGAAAAGCGGATCCCGGCAACCGATTCCGGATCCGTCGCTGCGGATCCTGCCCCGGTGGCGGGGCGGCAGCCGGGCGGACCGGGCCGGATCGGAGCCAGTCGGATGGGCTGAGATCGCTGCGCCGGAATGCGCTGCGGCAGCGAATGAATCGTTCGTGAACGCGCCGCAGATCCGGGTGGGAACCGCTCGGTGTGTCGAATTCGGCGATTGCCGGCTCCGTGCCCGACCCGGGGCTTGGTCGAGAACGGACGACGGCGCGCTGCCCCGGGTGCGCAACCCGCCGGTTCCGGTCCGAAATGTCGGCCGAACGACGGACAGTCAAAGAACTGACGCCGTAGTCAATATGCGTTACCCTNCCCGGATGGCCGAACTCGGCCGAGTTCGGCGCAACGCCCGACCAGGGGGGGAATACATGATTCAGGTTGCCCGTCCGCTGCCGACGAAGCTCGCCGCCGCGGTGGTCGCCGCCGGTGTGGTCTCGGCCGGTGCCGTCGTCGATCTGCCGGACCCGCGGCAGCAGCCGCAGACTGCCGTCGCCACCGTGGATGTCGCCAACACCTCGCTCATCACCGGCCTGCTGTTGTCGGCCGGGCAGGTCGTCGAAGGGCTGACCAACGGCACCCGAACGGTGATCGACGCCGCCGTCACCTTCCCGGCCGACCTCATCGCAACCGTGGCGGCGGCGGCGCAGGACCCGGCGCTCCTGCCGAGCCTGATCAGCTTCCTGGCGCAGAACTACCTCAACCCCAGCCCGACCGCGCTGTACAGCTACGCCGAGAAGGTGAAGTTCAACGCGCTGCTCGTCGCCGGAAACATCCCGATCGTCGGCGGGACGGCGGCGTCGCTGATCGAACTCGTCTCCGCCTGGGCGGGCCTGGCGTTCGACGCCCTGCCGAATCCGCTTCCGGGTCTGGAGGCCGTTTGGGCGTTCCGGTCGACCGATCTCGGCAAGCTGATCTATGCGGCCAGAGCCGTGCCGGTCGCGCCGGTGTGGGCGATCTCCAACGTCATCGACTACCTCGGCTACCTGCCGGCCGATCTCGAGGCGGCCGCCGAGGCGGCGCTGTGGAACCCGCTGAGCATCCCGGGGCTGGCCAGCTGGCTGGCCTGGCGGCTGCTCGGCAGCGGGGGACTGCAGGGCACGGTGGTGTGGAACCTCGGCTACCCGCTGTTCGCGCTGCCGGTGGTCGGTGACTTCTTCGAAAGCGTCTACTGGGACATCGAGAACGCCATCGACTCCGTGCTGGGCCTGCTGCCGGAGCCCCGCTCGCCGTACCTGGTCAACGGCACGATCGCGGGGCAGGTCGAGGAGGCCGAGCCGAACGAGGCGGCCGGCCTCGCGGCACCCGATGCGGAGGACCCGGCGGATACCGGTGGTGCGGATACCGAATCCGACGGCGCGGCAACGCCTGTCGGCGAGAACGACAACACCGCCGAGCCTGATGTCGAGGAGGTGACGCCGCCTGCCGAGGACGCGGTCACCGAGGCCGTGTCGCGCCGGTCGCCGCTGCTGCCGAAGGTCAAGGCCGGCAACAAGTTCGTCCCCGGATCGGCCGAGCCCGGAGTCGGGACCGAAGCCGGCGGTGTCGACTCCGGCTCCGACGAGGGGACCGACCCGGCCACCGATCCGGCGGATGAGGCCGGCGGCGCTGCGAGCGCCGAATCCGCGTCCGAGGACGGCGGCGAGGCCTGACACCGCACCGCGACACGGCGGGCCCGGCCCGATCGGGTCGGGCTTGTGGTCGCCAGGTGCGGCGGCGGCGACACCGCCGGGGAGTACCGGGCCAACACCGCTGATTACTCACTTACGTAGACGTCAATAACGGTTATCCTCCGACGGTGGCGTGCGCCATCGGCCCACCACGGGTGTGGGACCGCGTCTCGGAG
>JGI25331J36430_1001726_pt1 | contig 11231 bp, 9 predicted proteins | sample HigsolmetaAR206D_FD_36430 | JGI IMG/M metagenome (IMG submission 36430) | reverse complement strand
GCTGTCAGTTATGACTCTAATTGCTGGATGTGGGACTGCTGCAAATAAGAGTACAAGTTCAAACCCAAGTAATAATGGAAATAAAAATATATCTGTTGTATTAAAAACATTATCAAGTCCATATTGGCAATATGTTCAGGCTGGTGCTGAGGCTGCGGGCAAAAAACTTGGTGTCAATGTGAAGGTCGTAGGTCCATCATCTGAATCACAGGTAATGGAGCAGGTAAATATGATTCAAGACCAACTAAGTCAATCGCCGAGTGCACTTGTAGTATCGCCTTCTCAGCCTGATACAGTTGTCCCAGTATTAAATACAGCGGTAAAACAGAAAGTTCCGGTACTTTTAATTGATACGGATGCTAAATTTGATGGGAAAACTACCTTTATCGGAACTGATAATGCAACAGCTGGGAAGGCAGCAGGCAAGTTGTTAGGTTCCATGCTTCATAAAGGAGATAAAGTTGTCCTCATTGCAGGCGCACTTGGTAACCCTGCAACTGATGAAAGGATTAAAGGAGCCAAAAAAGAATTAATTAAAGAAGGAATGCAAATCGTTGCAGAACAGCCTGCAGATAGTGATAAATCGAAAGCAATGTCTGTAATGGAAAATATTCTTGAGAAAAACAAAGATGTAAAAGGAGTATTTGCGGCCAATGATGATATGGCACTTGGGGCATTACGTGCTGTTCAGGCAAAACACTTAGNTATTAAAGTAATTGGTACGGATGGCACGGAAGAAGCAGTTCAATCTATTCTTAACGGCGATCTTGCCGGTACAATTGCACAAAGCCCATATAATATGGGATACCAAAGTGTTGAAAATGCATTAAAAGTAATTGATGGAAATAAGATCTCTAGCCGAATTGACAGCGGAATTGATGTTATTACGAAGAATAATGCCCAAAAACAGCTGGACTTCTTAAAGAGCATTTCAAAATAATAAGCGAAAATGGTATTACCCGCAAAATTCCTTCATGATAGAATACTACTAGATGGGATGATTAGAGGGAGTTTGAAGATCCATGAAGCCTACAATATATGATGTAGCTGAAAAAGCGGGAGTTTCTATTGCGACCGTTTCTAAGGTAGTTAATAATACCGGCCGGATTAGTGAAAAAACGAGAAAAAAAGTAGTTAAAATTATGGAAGAACTTGAATATCAGCCTAGCAGTGTTGCTGCGGCTCTAACTGGAAAGCAAACATACACGATTGGGGTTCTTGTTCCTGATATTTCAAATGGCTTTTTTGCAGAGGTTGCCCGCGCGTTGGAAAACAGCGCTCGAGAAATGGGCTATGCCATTATTTTGTGCAGTACGGATTATCAAATTGAGAGGGAGCATGATTACTTAGAATTATTATTAAAAAAACAAGTAGACGGGATTATTATTGCGACAGAACCGGAAGATTGGAAGACTTATAATATTCTTCAGAGAAAACTAATTCCGCATCTAATGTTTTCAATTGATAATTTAGGTTTCTCATCTCACGTTGTTACGACTGACGACATTCGAGGCGGATATATGGCAGGAAGGTATTTGTTAGAAAAAGGGCATACAGATATGGCAGTCATTGTGGAATTAAAGCGTGCCAGCGGTCGTCTACGCTTAGAAGGATTTAAGCAGGCATTGGCTGATGAAGGAATCAGTTTAAAGGAAGAAAGAATTATTAGTGCGATGTCAAAAATTGATGAAGCTCAAGCAGCAGCACGGAAAATCTTGAGTTTGAAAAACAGACCTACCGCTGTATTTGCTGCAACGGATTTAATTGCCGCCATATTTACGAATGAAGCACGAAAAGCAAAGGTACGCATACCTGATGATCTATCGATTATTGGCTTTGACAATACTATTTACGCTGAAATAGCTGATCCTGGCTTAACAACAATCGCACAGCCAACCGAGGAATTGGCACATTTTGCGATTGACCAGCTATTAAAATTAATTAAGGACCCCACCATCCCACAGCAGAGAATCATGCTTTCGCCAACGCTGATAGAACGTAGCTCCGTCAAAAGTTTAATTTAATAAAGTCGTTGCGGAGAACCAACCGGTGTTAACCGGTGGTTTTAATTCTAAGAGTAAGCGCTTAATCTTTTTGAATAAAATTTTTTAAATATTCTAACTGTATATTGATTATTACGATATAAGGTGTATAATCGAACTAGAGAAAGCGCTTAACCAAATTGGTCATCTTGAAAATAGGAGGAATCGGCGATGGAAACGTTGACGATCGGAATAATAGGCGCTGGCCGAATTGGAAGATTACATGTAGATAATTTAAAAAAGATTTCGCAAATTCGAATTAAAAGTGTTTCCGATCTTGTTATCGATCATCTTAAATCTTGGGCAAAAGAAAAACAAATTGAGGTATTAACAAAGGATTACCGTGAATTGCTTGATGACCCTGAAATTGAAGCCGTTTTCATTTGCTCGCCAACAGATACTCATGCTGCCATTATAAAGGAAGCAGCAGCGGCTGGAAAACATATCTTTTGTGAAAAGCCAATCAGCTTTTCAGTCGGAGAAACAGAAGAGGCCTTAGAGGCAGTTGAAAAAGCCGGAGTAAAGCTGCAAATTGGATTTAACCGTCGGTTTGATCTTAATTTCCGGAAAATTCGAAATATTGTTCAGGATGGCAAAATTGGTCAGCCGCATATTTTAAGAATCACCTCACGAGATCCGCAACCCCCCAGCATTGAGTATGTTCAATCATCGGGCGGATTATTTATGGACATGACGATACATGATTTTGACATGGCTCGATATGTAATGGGAAGTGAAGTGGTAGAGGTTTCAGCTGCAGGAGCCGTGCTTGTTGATCCTGAAATCGGGGATGCAGGAGATATTGATACTGCTATCGTTACGTTGAAATTTGCTAATGGAGCTCTAGGAGTTATTGATAATAGTCGCCGGGCAGTATATGGCTATGACCAGCGCCTTGAAATCTTTGGGGATAAGGGAGCCGCACTGGCAGATAACAATCGNCCCACAAATGTCGAAGTATATACGGCGGAATCTGTTACGAAAGATAAGCCCTTATACTTTTTCCTCGAACGTTATACGCAAGCATATATTGCCGAAGTTTCAGAATTTGTTACTGCTTGTCTTGATAATACAGAAATCAGCTGCACAGGTTTTGATGGTTTACAAGCCCAAAAAATTGCGCAAGCAGCCAAAGAATCTCTTGAAACGGGTGCTCCAGTAAAGCTAATGCAAGAATCCCCAATAAATTAGAAACGAAGGAATGATTCTATGAGTTCACTAAAATTTGTTAAAAATCGTCCGTTCGATCTGATCGTTGTCGGGCGGTTATGTATTGATTTAAACGCTAATGAAACGAATCGGCCAATGGAGGAATCAAGTACGTTTACAAAATATGTGGGCGGATCCCCTGCCAATATTGCAATTGGCTCAGCTAGACTTGGACAAAAAACTGGTTTTATCGGTAAAGTGTCTGATGACCAAATGGGTCGATTTATTACAAATTACTTAAAGAAAAACAATATTGATATTAAAGGAGTAACCGTTGACCGGACAGGTTCAGTAACTGGTCTTGCTTTTACGGAGATCAAAAGCCCTCAAGATTGCAGTATTCTAATGTACCGCGACAATGTGGCTGACTTAAAATTACATCCTTCTGAGATAGACGAAAATTATATTAAACAATCAAAAGCTCTGTTGATTTCTGGAACGGCTCTTTCCAAAAGCCCATCGAGAGAGGCTGTATTTTTAGCGCTTGAATATGCGATTAAACATGATGTCAAAGTTTTTTTCGACCTAGATTATCGCCCGTATACTTGGACGGATAAAGCAGAAACAGCAGTGTATTACAATCTGGCAGCCGAAAAGTGTCATGTGATTATCGGAACTCGTGAAGAGTTTGACTTGATGGAAATATTGTTAAATATGGATAAATCAGATGACCAATTTACAGCGTCTCGCTTGTTCTCACATCGTGCTGAATTGGTAGTAATTAAACATGGAGTGGCTGGTTCAATTACTTATTCAAAAAATGGAGAATCTTACAGAAGCGGCATTTTTCCGACAAAAGTATTAAAAACATTTGGGGCCGGAGACTCGTATGCATCCGCATTTATCTTCGGATTGATGAATGGAAAAGATGTGTCAGAAGCGATGAAAATGGGAAGCGCTTCAGCATCCATTGTCATTTCTCGGCATAGCTGTTCTGATGCCATGCCGACAATAGAAGAGTTGGAAAATTATATCGAGACCGCTGTTTATGAANCGATTTCATAATACTTAGAATTCAAAATGCAAAAAAGTTTTTTATTTATCCTCAATAACGAATGGAAAGGGAGATTTTTAAATGAAAACGACAACTCTAAAAACGGTGAAAAATTATATTAACGGAGAATGGGTGGAATCAACTTCAGACAAAACAGAATTCGTCTATAATCCAGCAACAGGTGAAGAAATTGCAATTGTACCGCTTTCAACAAAAGAAGAAGTCGATCAAGCTGTTCAAGCTGCTAATGAAGCATTTAAAACGTGGTCCCAGGTGGCGACGCCAAAACGTGCCCGAATCTTATTTAAATACCAACAGCTTCTTGTCGATCATTGGGATGAGCTAGCCAAATTAGTCACAATCGAAAATGGAAAAAGCTTTGAAGAAGCACGCGGCGAAGTTCAGCGTGGTATTGAAAATGTTGAATTTGCTGCTGGAATTTCAAATTTAATGATGGGAAAACAGCTTCCAGACATCGCATCTGGACTTGAATCCGGAATGTATCGCTATCCAATAGGGGTTGTTGGAGGCATTACACCATTTAATTTTCCAATGATGGTTCCTTGCTGGATGTTCCCAATGGCAATTGCTTGCGGAAATACCTTTGTATTAAAACCATCTGAGCGGACACCATTGCTGGCAGCTCGCCTTGCTGAATTATTTGAAGAAGCTGGACTTCCAAAAGGTGTATTCAATATTGTTAACGGTGCACACGATGTTGTGAACGGCCTATTGGAGCATAAACTTGTTAAAGCCATTTCTTTTGTTGGTTCACAGCCTGTAGCAGAATATGTATACAAAAAAGGGACGGCCAATCTAAAACGTGTTCAAGCCCTTTCTGGAGCCAAAAACCACTCTATTGTTTTAAAAGATGCAAATCTGGATGTGGCAGTAAAGCAAATAACAAGCGCGGCATTTGGTTCTGCGGGTGAGCGCTGTATGGCGACTGCTGTCGTAGCAGTTGAGGAATCCATCGCGGATGAACTGGTTGTGAGACTGAAGAAGGAAGCGGATGAAATCATTATTGGTAACGGTCTCGACAAAGGAGTCTTTTTGGGACCTGTCATACGTGAAGCGCATAAAGAACGTACCCTTCGTTATATTGAATCAGGTATTGAACAAGGGGCGACATTAGTCCGTGATGGCCGAAAAGATGAAGCAGTAAACAGTAAAGGATATTTCGTTGGTCCAACTATCTTTGATCATGTAACACAGGAAATGAAAATCTGGCAGGACGAAATATTTGCACCAGTTCTTTCCATTGTTCGGGTAAAAGACTTAACAGAAGCTATTGAGTTTGCTAATGCCTCNCCATTTGCTAATGGTGCTTGTCTCTTTACGGATAGTGCAGCAGCCGTTCGTCAATTTCGTGAAACGATTGATGCTGGTATGTTGGGGATTAACATTGGTGTCCCGGCACCTATGGCGTTTTTTCCATTTTCAGGATGGAAGAATTCATTCTATGGAGATCTCCATGCAAATGGCACGGATGGCGTTGAATTCTATACAAGAAAGAAAATGGTTACAGCTCGATACGTGAAGTAATTGGAAAAATAAAAAGCAATGGGTAACGGATTAGGAATCGAGCAGTGACACCTTTTTCATTTTAAAACGATCTATGAAACTCTTATGAGCATTTTATATGAGAGGGGGATTCATGAGTGGAGACGATACGTTTAACTACCGCACAAGCGCTAGTGAAATTTTTAAATGCGCAGTATGTAGAGTTTGACGGAAAAATAAACAGGTTTGTAAAAGGAATATTTACCATTTTTGGCCATGGAAATGTGCTCGGGCTTGGCCAGGCATTAGAACAGGATGCCGGAGAATTAATGGTTTACCAAGGACGAAATGAACAGGGAATGGCACTTGCGGCGATTGCTTTTGCGAAACAAAAACATCGCAAGCAAATTATGGCTTGTACGTCATCTGTTGGTCCAGGAGCTGCAAATATGGTCACAGCAGCCGGGGTAGCTACTGCAAACAATATTCCTGTATTGTTGCTGCCAGGAGATGTTTTTGCTACACGTCAGCCGGACCCTGTATTGCAGCAAATTGAACAAACTCATAATCTATCTATTTCTACAAATGACGCTTTCCGAGCAGTAAGTAAATATTGGGATCGCATCAGCCGTCCTGAACAGCTCATGTCCGCGATGCTAAACGCGATGAGGGTGTTGACAAATCCCGGGGATACTGGAGCAGTTACGATTGCTCTGCCGCAGGATGTCCAAGGCGAAGCATGGGATTTCCCGGTAATCTTTTTTCGAAAACGCATTCATCGTATTGAACGCCGGGTCCCATCGGTTGAAAGTGTAAAAGACGCTGTGCAGCTAATCCAATCAAAAAGAAAGCCGGTAATCGTCATCGGCGGGGGTGTCCGTTACTCTGAAGCAGTTGATGCAGTTATAAAATTTGCAGAAACCCACCATATTCCTTTTGGGGAAACGCAAGCTGGGAAGGGTACCATTGAAAGCACTCANCCGCTTAATTTAGGAGGAATTGGCGTTACAGGNAATTCAGCNGCTAATACAATGGCAAAAGCAGCTGATTTGATTATTGCTATAGGTACACGTTTAACGGATTTTACNACATCCTCGAAGCAATTGTTTAAAAATGCAACCATTCTAACAATAAATATTTCTGAATTTCATGCATCCAAACTGGATGCAGTAAAAGTAGTGGCTGACGTCAAAGCGGGTCTTGAAGCGATTACAAACGAACTGGGAGATTATCGTACAGATTACGGAACTGAAATTGAGGAAGTGAAGCGAGGCTGGAAAAATGAATTAACGCGTCTCCACAACGTTAAATATGGAGAAAACTTTATTCCTGAAGTTTCTAGTCAATTGAATGAAAAACTGCCGGAATATCATCAGGCGTTAAGGACGGGGCTTACCCAAACAGAAGTCATTGGGATCCTTAATCAAACCATTGATGAAAACGCCATTGTTGTTGGTTCATCCGGAAGCCTTCCGGGCGACTTGCAGCGCATGTGGGTTTCAAAAGAGCGTAATACCTATCATATGGAATATGGATATTCCTGCATGGGATATGAAATAGCTGGAGCATTAGGCGTGAAAATTGCCGAGCCGGATAGGGAAGTATATGCCATGACCGGTGATGGCAGCTATTTGATGCTTCATACGGAACTCGTTACATCCCTCCAGGAAGGGAAAAAAATCAATGTTGTTCTTTTTGATAATGCTGGATTTGGCTGTATCAATAATCTGCAAATGGAAAATGGGATGGGCAGCTTTGGTACGGAATTTAGAAAAAGAAATCCCGAAACCGGTCAATTAGATGGGCCGATTATGGTGATTGATTATGCCAAGGTAGCGTCAGGATACGGTGTAAAAACATATTCGATTCACACAACAGAGGAACTTAGAGCCGCTATTGAAGATGCGAAAACACAAAATGTCAGTACTCTTTTTGATATAAAAGTACTTCCGAAAACAATGACCCACGGTTATGACTCATGGTGGCATGTAGGGGTTGCGGAAGTATCTGATAAAGACAGTATTAAAAAAGCATTCAAGGAAAAAGAAACGAATCTTAAAAAAGCGCGCGCATATTGATGGAGGAGAAAACCATGTTTAACGACAATCAAGTGAAATTAGCCATTTCCCCAATTGGTTGGACGAATGACGATATGCCTGAGCTCGGCAGTGAAGTGACGTTCGAGCAGTGCATAAGCGAAATTGCGCTTTCTGGTTTTTCTGGAAGTGAAGTAGGAAACAAATATCCACGCGATACAAAGGTTTTAAAAAAGGCTCTTTCTTTAAGAGGGCTAGAAATTGCCAGTGCATGGTTTAGTTCTTTTTTAACAACGAAACCGTTTGAGGAAACAGCCAAAGCATTCATCGAGCATCGAGATTTTCTTCATGAAATGGGAGCTGAAGTGATTGTTGTATCNGAACAAGGCAATAGTATTCAGTCACAAATGGANACACCATTATTTGAAAACAAACCTGTTTTTACAGAGGAAGAATGGCAGNTTTTATTAGAGGGACTGCCTCGTCTTGGTGAATTTGCTGCTGAAAAAGGCATGAAAATTGTCTACCACCATCATATGGGTACAGGCGTACAAACAGCAGAAGAAATCGATCGCTTAATGGAAGGAACAGACCCTGAAAAAGTATCACTTCTTTATGATACAGGGCATCTTGTATTCTCTGGAGAAGATCATCTGGCGGTGTTAAAGAAGTATATTAACCGGATACATCATGTTCACTTAAAAGATGTACGAATGCATATTGTCGAAAGAGTACATGCAGAGAAATTAAGTTTTTTACAGGCCGTTAAAACAGGAGTTTTTACTGTACCGGGAGAAGGGGTAATTGATTTTAAGTCTGTATTTGAGGTGCTTAGCGAAGCAGGATACAAAGGATGGTTTGTTGTAGAGGCCGAGCAGGATCCGGCAATTGCCAATCCGTTTGAATATGCAGTAAAAGCTCGCAGTTATTTACGTGAAACTATTGGGCTTTAAAGCGATTTCAGAAAACGTGGAACGCTATATGGAATTATTCCAAAGTGTTGAGCGTGTTTAAGGAGGAAATAAAAATGTATCAGAAATTAGAATTGCAAGAAGGGTATACTGAAATAACAAATATGGAAAGTAAACATAAAGATATGCTGCAAGATATAGGTATTTATACTCTCTATCCTNATCAATCAGAAATACTGTTAGATCGTACAAAAGAAACGGTTNTGCTACTTCTTGAAGGCGAAATTCGTCTTGAATGGAATGAAAATTCCGTTGAAATGAAGCGTCATAATGTCTTTGATGAAGACCCATGGTGTTTGCATGTTCCAAAAGACGTAAAAGTAACTGTAACAGCTCTTTCCAAAAGTGAAGTTCTTGTTCAAAAAACAGATAATGAAAAAGATTTTGCAGCCAAATTATATACTCCGGAAGAGTGTTCCAGTACTGTAGCTGGTGAGGGAGTTTGGAACGGTACGGCTGAACGTGTTATCCGGACCATTTTTGATTACCATAACGCGCCATATTCAAATCTCGTCATTGGAGAAGTTATTTCCTATCCTGGCAGATGGTCAAGTTATCCTCCGCACCATCATAACCAGCCGGAAGTTTATTACTACCGTTTTGATAAACCGCAAGGCTTTGGGTGTGCTATGGTTGGTCCGGAAGCTTACCGTGTTGAGCATAATAGTTACATTACCATTCCCGGCGGTCTTGATCATCCTCAGGCAACGGCACCTGGATACGCCATGTATTTTTGTTGGATGATTCGTCATCTTGAAAATGATCCTTGGACAGACCGAATCATGGAAAAAGAGCACGAGTGGCTTTTAGATTCGAATGCAAAAATCTGGACGAAAAAATAAAAACATATGTCTGTGTGCAANCTGAGGGCACGCAGTTTTTTTGTTGAAACTGNAGGCGTAAATTCACAAGACCGTGCATAAAACACAAGCTGTAAGGTCAGGTGAATAAAGATGGAAGGGGGATGAAATTGTTTCCAAAGGAAAAGGCATACGAAAATTTGTTTCAGAAACCAGAGTATTTTCAAGTTTACTTTCTGTGTATTGTATTTTGTTTTTGGTTTTCGACGTATATTTATGTCCCGGTATTTGGTGTGTATTTGGATTTTTTAAATTTTGGATATTATGAAATAGGCCTGGTTATGGGCAGCTATGGAATCATGCAGATTGCTCTAAGGTTACCATTGGGAATCATAGCAGAAAAATATAAAATAGACGGGAAATTATTAGTGGCTTTCGGGTTTCTTACTGCTATTATAAGTGTCTTTTTGCTAGCTTTATCACATCAATTTTTACGCATTTTCTTAGGAAGGCTCTTGGCTGGTGTTACAGCTGCTATGTGGGTAATTATAACGATTTGGTACAGCTCATCGTTTGAGAAAAAACAATCACTAAAGGCTATGGGACATTTACAGGCTACAACTGTAGCCTCTCAATTTATTAGTATGGCATTGAGCGGATGGATTGNGAAATTAATGGGCTACACCAGNTTGTTTTGGATTAGCGAATTTTTTGCCATTATTGGACTGTTCCTTGTAATACTTCTGCCGGGAGCGGCTTCGATTGAACGAATAGAGAAAAAACAGGCAGCTAAACCTGATGAACAAGCAGTCGTTCAGCTATTCAAAGATCGAAAGCTCTGGTCATTAAGCGTTTTATCGATGCTGTCGCATGCTGTATTATTTACAACCATTTTCGGCTTTTCACCGGTTTACTTTGACAGTCTAAATAGTCACTCTTCGGCTATTGTGCTGCTCATCATTTCGTTTATGCTGCCCCATACACTTGCTCCAATGTTTATGGCAAAGAAAAAAGGTTCGCTTCCTAAGCCTTTTTTCGTCATGTTCTGTTGTTTTTGCATTGCCGCAGGTTCGCTTTTTCTACTGAGCTATACGGATAACTGGATCATATATTGTTTACTGCACGCTGTTTTTGGATTATTCCTTGGTTTTATATTTCCTATTTTACTAGATCAAGTTTATAAAATAGAAAATNTAACGGTTCCCAANATCGTTATGGGTTTCTATCAATCCGTCTATTCGATTGGAATTGTTTCAGGACCCATNGCCGCCGGCTATATGGCTAGGCAAATGGATATGAAGTATATATTTATAATGTCTGCGATGATCCTTTTATTTGGTGGACTGGTGTCTTTGATGGAAAACAATATCGAACAAAACAATGCCTAAATCGTTTCTAATGGTTGAAAAATGCACTTCTTATAAATGATTTTTTAATATACATGATTGTACTAGGTATTCAAGGGAATCATAATGAAACAACAGAAATCTTAATGATGAACATATTTGTGCAAGAGGTTATAACATTATCAAAAAAGGAAAGCGCTTAACAAAAAAGAAAAGTGACAGCAAAATATAGAAAAGGTGGGGGTCTGTTTGAAAAAGGTTAAGGTCGGAATCGTAGGATTAGGGAGATTAGGGAGACAACATGCAGAAAATTTAGCTTTTCGTATTCCC
>JGI25331J36430_1001720_pt1 | contig 11251 bp, 10 predicted proteins | sample HigsolmetaAR206D_FD_36430 | JGI IMG/M metagenome (IMG submission 36430) | reverse complement strand
CGCAAGGGTCCATCGCTTCGGCCAGCCGGGCAAGCGGTCCCGATTCGAACTGGCCGCAGAGCGCGCGGATGTTCGGCACCTTCTGCAGCGACGTCTTGAGCGCGTTCAGATCGCGGGCGTTCGCCGAACCGTAGGCGATCCGTCCGACCAGCCGCTCCAGGTCGTATACATCGGCGAGCTCGCGGCGCAATTCCTCGCGCAGCATCCAGTTGCCGTACAGCGCCTCCACCGCATCCAGCCGCTCCTCGAGTTTGCGCTTGTCGAGCAGCGGCTGGTCGATCCAGCGCCGAAGCAGCCGCGCCCCCATCGAGGTTCGCGTCTTGTCCAGCAGCCAGAGCAGCGATCCGTTGCGCGAGCGGTCCCGGACCGTCTCGGTCAGCTCCAGGTTGCGGCGCGTAAACGCGTCGAGCGCCATATACTGCTGCTGCTCGTACGTCTTGATTTGCCGCAGATGGACAAGCGAACGCTTCTGCGTCTCGCCGAGATAGGCGATCAGCTTGGCGACCGCCAGCATTCGCACCCGTTCATGGCGGTCCCACTGCTCGTGCGGGAACTGGTTGCGGAGCACCTCCAGCTCCGTTCCGTCCTGCGGCAGAGCCGTGCACAACAGCGAGCGGCCCGAGGCCGCGGACGCTTCCCGCATGCGCGCAAGCGCCGCTTCGTCTCCGACCGCTTCGCGCGGACGGTAGACGTTCAGCTCGTTTTTGACGGTTTCCCCGCTTGCGGGGAAAGAGGTCACGTACAGCTCGCCCGTCGTCAGGTCGCAGGCGGCCAGACCGAACCTTCCGTCCTCCTCCGCGGCTCCGACAATGAAGTTGTTGACGCCTTCGCCGAGCGACTTCGTCTCCATGACGGTGCCGGGCGTGACGATCCGGACGATCTCTCGCCGCACCATGCCTTTGGTCGTAGCGGGGTCCTCCATCTGTTCGCAAATCGCCACTTTATAGCCTTTTTCCACCAGCTTGACTATGTAGGTCTCGGCGGAATGATGGGGAACGCCGCACATCGGAATCCGTTCTTCCTGGCCGCCGTCGCGTCCCGTCAGCGTAATGCCGAGTTCGCGCGCCGCAATCAGCGCGTCGTCGAAGAACATTTCATAGAAATCGCCCAGACGGAAAAACAGCAGCGCATCCTGCGCCTCCGCCTTGATGGACAAATACTGCTGCATCATTGGGGTATATCCGGCCATTGCAACCTCCAGCGGATAACGGCATATTCGAATCGATTCTATCATTATAGCAAAAAAGAATGCGGTCCGCTTCTTGCGGATCCGGCTTCCAGACGCGGCGATAACGGCGGCCGGGCTCCCCTTGGGCCCTTAAGATGGTACGCGCGTTTTTCCGAAAAGCAGCGATCGCTCTCCGCCTCGCGCCAAGCGCCTCTCCCTTCGGGCGCAAAGCGTTTGATAAATTTTATTTTTCAACATTAAAGAAAATAATAAATTCAAATTATATCGTTTTGGCCGTATACTCGTATCAAAATCATCCCGACCGAAAGAGGGCGAAAAAAATGGCAAACGTAACCGGATTGGAAGGCGTTGTGGCGGCCGACACGGATATCAGCCTGGTGGACGGAGAAAACGGCCGCCTGGTGTACCGGGGATATGGGGCCAAAGAGCTTGCGGTTGCGAAACGTTTTGAGGAGGTCGCTTTTCTGCTGTGGAACGGCAGGCTGCCCGAACGGGACGAACTCGAACAAGCGGAAAAACGAATGGCCGCACATCGAGTGCTCCCCGAACCGATTGCCCGCATCCTGGATGCGCTTCCCCCCGCGGCGCCGGTCATGAGCGCGCTTCAAACCGCAATCGCGGCCCTCGGCGCGCTGGAAGGCGACCAATGGCCTCCGACGGCCGCGCGGGCCGAACGGCTCACCGCCATCGTGCCGACGATCATCGCCTATTGGGCGCGCAAGGCGAAGGGGCTTCCGGCCGTGCAGCCCGATCCCCGGCTCGGCCATGCCGCCAATTATTTGTACATGCTGACCGGCAGACGCCCCGAAGAAGCGCACGTNCAGGCGCTGAACGCCTACCTTATCCTCTGCATGGAGCACGGCCTGAACGCTTCGACCTTTGCCGGCCGCGTCATCCTGTCGACGCAGTCGGACATGAGCTCGGCCGTATGCGGCGCGGTCGGGGCGATGAAAGGCCCGCTGCACGGCGGAGCGCCGTCCGAAGTCGTCGCGATGCTGGAGGCGATCGGCACCAAGGAGCGGGCCGAGCCCTGGATGCGAAGCGTGCTGGAGCGCGGCGGACGCCTGATGGGATTCGGCCACCGGATTTACAAAACGAAAGATCCGCGCGCCGAAGCCCTTCGGGAAGTGACGCTGCGGTTGACCGGCCGGGACCCGGCGTTCGATCTCGCCGTTTTTGTCGAGCAAACGGCCATTCGCCTGCTGGAAGAATACAAGCCCGGCAGGCGGCTGTATACGAACGTGGAGTTTTATGCCGCGGCGATTTTGCGCGCCGTCCGGATTCCCGCCGAACTGTTTACCCCCACTTTTACGGCGGGGCGAATGGCGGGGTGGACGGCCCATTTGCTGGAGCAGGCGAGCGTCAACCGCATCTTCCGGCCGCAGTCGGTCTATACCGGACCGATGCCGCTAGCTGAAGGCGGCGAACCGGAGCGCAACGCAACGCGTTGATCCGCCCTCCGTCGTCCGCCGCTTCGGGGCTGGCATCCCTTCCGTTCGCGCATCCGGGCTCCCGTTCTCGCCGTCTTCGTCCGTCTCAGGTGAAGATCTTCCATTTGACCCGCAGGTCGGCGCTTTCGTCCCAGCGCTTGCCTTCGGCGATTGCCCTAAACAGCGGGTCGATATCTTCCCGGTAGCGGGCGTAGCCNCTTGTCGCGGCGATCGCCCGGCGGATGCGCTCGAAGCCGGCGAGCAAAAGCGCCCGGTCGCCGCCGTAGAACGCGTCGCGCATCGCGTCGTCGTCGAGCGGCCGGTGAGGCGCCAATTCGCGTGAGCATTCGGCGGCGACTTTGGCGAGCGCCAGCGTCCCGCGCGCGAGCAGCGGCGAGACAAGCCAGCTCGGCGGCACGCGGTATTCGAAGCCGCCGTACGGCTTCGGGCGGAAATCGCCGAGCGCGCCGTAGCGCGGCCGCCGCCTTGCGGCAGCCGGCGGCTCCAACAGCCTAAGCGGCAGGGCGACGGCGTTGTCGAGCGCGCGAAGCCGCTCGGCGGTCAGCGCCACGCCGCTGAAGTGCAGGTGCCCGCCCAGCGGAATGCCGCTGACGGGCAGCGCGCCGGCGCGAAACGTAAGCGCCGCGCCGGACGTGCGCCGCGAAGCTTCGGCAAGCAACCGCCGCAGCCTCGCGGCGAGGGCCCGCGGCTCCGCGGACGGCGCGGGCCGCAGTTCCGCGAGCGGCCAGCGCAGCACGCCGCCGATCACCACGCTGTCGCAGCCGACGTCGCCGCGCGGCGGAAAAAACCGCGCCGCAGGGACCAGTTTCCCCTGCGGAGTCAACAGCACAAACTCGGGATCGGCGCCAAGCGTGGCGCGCGCGCCCGCCCCCGTTTCCCGGCGCCAGTCCGCCGCAAACGCGGCCGCGGCCGCGGCAACCCTATCGGCGGCCGACGCCGAGCCGAGCTTCACGTCCGGCGTAATGCGGGTGATCATGCCTTCTCTTCCTCTCGCATCCACTTCCCAGCCCACCGTCCCCATGTCCAGCCCCAGCGCATAAAGCGCGCGGGCGGAGGAACGGGCCAACCTGCGCCGCAGCTCCCTGCCGGCGTCCGACTCGTCCGGCCACGGGTCCATATCGACGGCCTCCAGCCCGAAGACCGTTACGGCAAAACGCCGGCTGGCGCGGGCAAGGCCGTCCTCCCTCTCTCTCCCTCTCTTCGGTCCGCGCCTTTCTCCGTCACGGGCAGGAATGTCTCCGGATTCGGCGGAACCCCATGCCGTGCGAAATCCTTCGCGGCGCAGCCTTCTGCCGATTTCCCGCCGTCCGAGCGCCGACACCGCCTCCGCATGCTCGTTCCAGATCCACGCGCCCTTTGCCGCATTCGCTTGTCCAAACAGACCTGCGGGCCGCTTCCCGATTGCCAGGACGGCATCGTTCGCTCCGATCCGCTCCTCCGGCGTCCACGCGCAAAGTCCGGCGCCGCATAGCCGTTCCACCAGCTTCCGGCTTGCATTCAGCCATACTTTTCCCGCCGCTCCGTCCCCGTTCACGGTTCTCCCCCTTCGGATGCAATACGGGAAGGGCCGTCCCGCCGGCGAACAAACGCCGAAACCGGATGACCCTTCCCTGTTTGCCCCCTCATGCGCTCCGTTCGCCCTTTTCCGGAACCGGCGTTCCGGATTCCGCGCGCTGACCGCATGGCCTGAAATGGGCTGCCGATTTGTTCCCGACCGGGCACCCGCCCTCGACAATCCGCTCGCATAAGCATAGATTTAAGTACCGCCCTGATCCGGGCCGCTTACAAATCGTCTTCCAGCAAATCCGAATCCAGATCGTCGAAGTCGCCTTCCGCGTGCCCAAAGTCGGCATCCTTCTCGTCATCCTCAAAGCCGCTCGGATCGACGATGACCACGACTTTCGTCTCGGCGATCATCTCGACGGAAAACTCGCGTTCAACCCGAATCAGCACGGACGTGCCGTTCGAACTGATCGTCGCTTCCACGCAGTTCGGTTCCTGCGTCGCTTCCGCGGACACTTCCTCCGTCGAGGAGCGGTGCTTCGGGTCCACGTACGACAGCGGCACATGCTCCACGTAGGAGACGGTTTCTTTGGCTACGTCGGTTTGCGAGTTTTTGCTGTAAGAATACCAGATGTTAATATCGTAAGACCCGACGACCTCGATGCCATCCCCCGATTTGACCGCTTCGTATTGATGATTGATGATCCATGCCCCCAGAATGCTGGAAGGATGATGCGGCGGCGTCACGGTATGGGTAACTGCCTGAAATTTCCGGCCTTTGCCGCAAACTGCTTTCGTGATGATTTCCCTGCGCTGCAGCCGTTTATCCGCAATAGCCATTCGATAGACCTCCTCCATACGTTTCAAGTCAATTAAGTCTATGCAGGACATTCGTCTAGAGTGACAAAAAAGTATCCGCGCACACAGGCTTCGTTTTCATTTTATGGCCCCCCTCAGGCAAAAAGAACGGGACGCGTCCCGCCCCCAAAGAGCGTGAAGCGTCCCGATTCGTTTAACCAAGCCGGTAAATATCCTTGTATTTCGTTTCAAGATAATCGCACAAATAAGAAGATTGAAGCGGCTCGCCGCTGATGCGCTCGATAATCTCGGACGGCTTAAGCAGCTTGCCGTGCCGGTACACCTGTTCCGTCAGCCATTCCTTGAGCGGCAGCAGATCCCCGGCGGCGATCCGTTCGTCCAAATCCGGCAGCTTGCGCTTTGCGGTGTTCATGATCTGGGCCGCGTACATATTTCCGAGCGAATAGGAAGGAAAATAGCCGAACGAACCGCCCGACCAGTGCACATCCTGCAGCACGCCATTCGCGTCGCTGTCCGGGACGATGCCCAGCGCTTCCTTATACTTGGCATTCCAGACCTCGGGCAAGTCGCGGACCGGCAAACTTTCGTTAAACAGCATCTTTTCGATCTCGTACCGGATCATGATATGCAGATTGTAGGTCAATTCGTCCGCTTCGATCCGAATGAGCGACGGCTCCACCACATTGATGCCGCGATAGAACGCCTCGGCGCTCACCCCGTCCAGCTGTCCGGGAAAATGGCGCTGAAGCTCGGGGAAGTACCGCTGCCAGAACCCCCGGCTGCGGCCGACGATGTTCTCCCACAGCCGGGACTGAGACTCGTGAATGCCCATCGAAGTCCCGCCGGCCAGCGGCGTTCCCGCAAGGGAAGGATCGATATTTTGCTCGTAGAGCGCGTGGCCGCCTTCGTGGATGGTCCCGAACAAGGCGCTGGTCGGATCGTTCAGCAAATACCGGGTCGTAATGCGCACATCTCCCGGATTCAAGCCGGTCGCGAACGGGTGAACGCTCTCGTCGAGCCGGCCGGCTTCGAAATCGTAGCCCATTTCCTTCAAAATGTACAGGCTGAACCGCTTTTGCGCCTCCACCGGGAAGGTTCCCTGCAGGAACGAGGTGTCGGGACGTTCGCCCTGCGTCGCGATCGCCTCCGCGAGCGGCACAAGCCTTGCCCGAAGCTCGCCGAACAACCGGTCCAGCTCGGCCGTCGTCATATCGGGCTCATACATATCCAGCAGCGTATCGTACGGCGTTTGCCCGGCTCCCCAGAGCTCGATGAACCGGCGGTTGTAATCTACGATTTTCTCCAGATAAGGGGCGAATCCCGGAAAATCGTTGTTCGCTTTCGCTTCTTCCCAAGCCGATTCCGCCCGGGAGGTGAGCACGACGTATTCCCGGTACAGTTCCGGCGGAAGCTTGCGGTTGCGCTCGTACTCCTTGAGCGTNTCCTTCACGAGCCGTTTGTCCGCTTGGCTTAAGTTGTTGTATGTATGTTCCTCCGACAGCCGGCTCAGCAGTTCGCCCATCTCGTCCGAAGTCGCGATGCGGAATATTTCGGCGGACAGCGTTCCGACGGCTTCGGACCGCAGCTCAATTCCTTTGCGCGGAGCGCCCGTCCTCATATCCCAATAAACGACGCCCAGAATTTCCTCGTACTGCTTCACCTTGCGGGTTAACTCGTGAAACCGCTTCAGTTCGTCCGATTGAACGCTTGCCGCTTCCATATTCGATCCATCCTTTCCGGGTCATATTTGTTTCCCCTTGATCATACCTCCCCGGAATTCTATAATCAACATAATTGACTTGATGGACTTGACCGGCTATCGCCGCGTACAAGAAACCGGGAGGTGCGCCATGATCAAAATCCGCTGGAGCGACAGCGCCCTGGAGGCGCTGCGGGCGAAATTCGGACCCGAACCGACGGTATGGAAGCTGATGTACGATACGGAAGGGTGCGGCTGTGCCGTAAACGGCGTGCCTGCGCTGTGGGCAATTGAAGCGCCGAGGCCGGACGACGTGAAAGCGGACAGCGGGCAGGTCGAACTCTGGTACGAGAAGCGTCACGAGGTGTTTTTCGACGAAGAGTTAAGGGTGGATTACGATCCCGCTAACCGCCGTTTCCGGCTTGCGAGCGACAGCCAGATTTATACGGACAGGCTGAGCGTAACCGACCGTCGAAACGCCCGGATTCCAAATTAGAGCAAAGGGACTGCTTCCGCTGGCTTAAAGGTTTCGACAACGTTCGGGGGAACGTGGAAAACAGCGCGGATAGCAGCGTGGATCGCATACGCCAGCATCCGCTGCTGCCGCCGGGACACCGGTGCCCGGCTTGATCAGAGCCCCGGCGGCGAGCGAGCTTGAGCCGGCAACGGACGGCTATCCATATGGGGAACGGCGGCAGAAGCCGGGCGCGGAAAAGGATGGGGCAACCGGCCTACGGGCATGGCGGCCCCTTTTTTCGCTTTTATCCGGTATCCCGTTCGCTCAGGTTGAGTCCGATAATCATGCGGGAGCACTGCAGAAGACCCATTCTACGTCCCTTTTATCCGGTATCCCCTTCGCTCAGATTGGGCCCGGCAGCCGGGTCGGGGGTCAACGGGCGGGCGGTCCGTCCCGGGATGGGTGACGCTGGTTGCAAGCAACCCTCCAGCCTCTTCAATACCTCAACGAACATCGTGCCAACGTTGCTGACGATTTTCGACTTCTCATGCTATGGATGTGCACGATTCGAACGGCGGCCGCCGATTTTCTGATTTCGTACGTTACCGAACGGCTGTCCCGAGTTCCACACCTTTTTCCTTCCTGACGGAAAGGGATACCCAATAAAAGAAGGGAAATCGGAGCAAAAACACCGCGAGAAGCCGGCGCGCAACGCCGCAGAAAGCCAAAAGACCGATATCTGCCAAAAAGCCGCGGAAAACGGACAGCCGTAATCCCGGCCGGCGGATTTACTTCCTCTCCTCCCTGGATGCAGCGCGAATTGCGGCAGCGTCCTTGCGGGCGGCGACGACGTCGGTGCGGTCCCGCGTCAGATGGCGGTGAACGATCTCGCCAGGCGCCTGTTGCCCCGGCGACGCCCAAATCCAGCCTTTTTCCGCGCANCGGGCTTGCGCAAGGCGCAGCAGCTCCGGATCGGCGATCGGCAGCTCGAAATCCTCGTACCGGACCTCTTCCGGTCCGCCCCACGCCTGCGCCCTTTCCTTCAGCATTCGGGCGAGGCGCTCGCCGTCAAGGCCCAGTCTGTCCATCAGCCGCGGCTGAATCTCTTCCGCCGCCTTGATCAACAACTTGTAGGCCCCGGCTCCGTTGCCTCTTCTCGCATGGTACTGCACGACCGCGATCCGGATGAGCACAAGCCAGCAACCCGAAAGCTCCGAACCGGACGTTTTTTTCCAATATTCCTCCATAATTTCATGGCACTCGAAAAAATCGCGGGAACCGAAATATTCCGCCAAATAATCGATATAGGCTTCGGGATACGTGTGGGCCATTGTGTATTGCGACTCCTCAAGAGCAATGTTCTTTCCTTATTGAACAGCATATCGCAAACGGATGAAATCGGCATCTTAAAAAAATGAAACCACTGTCTTCCTGTGCCGTAAATAGACTGTACACCACACATCATTGTCGCAGGGGGAATCACCGTACTATGTGGAAAAAGTTGCTGCTCGTTCTCAGTTTGTTCGCCTTTACGGTCGCTGTAACCGTTCCGGCTGACTCTGCCGACGCCGCGAGAAAATCGTTCGGCAGNAAGTCTTTCACGCAAACCCCGTCCAAAGCGCAGGACAACGTGCAAAGCAGTTCGAGCACCNGTTCCAAATCGTCCAGTACGTCGGCGACCTCGACTTCGAGCCCGTCGACCAGCCGCGGCTTTTTCAGCGGCGGAAGCTTTATGAAAGGCTTNATGGTGGGCGGCCTGGCCGGGTTGCTGTTCGGAGGACTGTTTGGCGGAATGGGCTTCTTCGGCGATATTCTCGGCCTGATGGTCAACGTGCTGGCGATCATCGCCCTGATTGCGATTATCCGCGCCGTCTTCGCGGCGATCCGCAAGCGTCGCGAGGAGCAACGCCGTCCGCAGGATGTCCGCAGGTGGTAATCCGCTATGCGCATTACGATGGACGAGATTGTCAACGCCGTTTGCCTGCATATGGCCGAAAGGTATGAGGTTCCCGTCACGGCCATCGAAGTCGAGCTGTCCTGGGAAGAGCACGAAGGCTTCACGGCGGAAGTATGGATTCAAGGCCGCAGCCGCTACCTGGTCGAAGCGAACTTGAAGGAAGCGATCATGCGCTATATGCTGACCGAGTACAATCAGCGCGTATACCCTTCTCAAATTACGCTTTATGCCGACGACGAGGTGTGGGCGGAGATTACCGATTAACTGCAAATCACCGGTTNAATGCCGATAGCCGTCTCAAAAGAAAGGACTGCCCNGCNGGGCAGTCCTTTCTTTGTCTTNTGTCTTGCTTAACCCATTGCGCCGACAGGAAATCCGGTTACCAAGCGTAAGCTTGGGGCGCTTCGCCGCCGGGGCCGGGGAAAATTTCATCCAGCCGCTTCAGCGTTTCTTCATCCAATTCGATTTCGACGGCCCGTAAAGCCGAGTTCAGCTGCTCGAGCGTCCGCGGNCCGATGATCGGGGCGGTCATGGCCGGATGGTGAAGGGTCCAGGCAAGCGCGATGTTCGCCTCGCTTTCCCCGATTTCCCGCGCCAGCTTCTCGAACGCTTCCAGCTGCGCCCGATACTTGGCCGTGCGCTCCGGATCGTTCGCTCTGCGGGAACCCGGCACGGGCCTTAGCGCATTGCCGCTGAGCAAACCGCCGTCCAGCGGGCTCCAGGCGATTACGCCGATGCCAAGCTCCTGAGCCGCCGGCAGCACTTCCAGCTCCGGCAGCCTGCAGAGCAGACTGTATTTATGCTGCTCGGACACAAGACCGAGCATATTGCGTTTGGCCGCTTCATACTGCGCCTTCACCAGATCGCGGCCGGCAAAGTTGCTCGAGCCCGCGTATCCGATCTTGCCTTGATAAAGCGCCACGCTGTAAGCTTCCCATATTTCGTCCCACGAGACATTGCGGTCGACGTGATGCATTTGATACAACTCTACATGATCCGTCTGCAGCCGGCGCAGCGATCCTTCCAGATGGCGCCGGAGCTTGTAGGCCGACAGCCCGCGTTCGTCGTTGGGACCGTCGAGCGGATCCCACATCGTGCCGTAGAACTTGGTTGCCAGCACGACTCTCTCCCGCCGTCCGCCGCCCTGCGCGAACCAGCGTCCGATAATTTCTTCCGTTCTTCCGGGATTCTCGCGACCGCCGTACCCGTTGGCCGTATCGAAGAAGTTGATGCCCGCATCCAGCGCGGCGTCCATAATCCGGAACGCTTCCTTCTCGTCCGTATGGACGCCGAAATTCATCGTTCCCAGACACAGCTTGCTCACCTTCAAGCCCGATCGTCCAAGATAAGTGTACTTCATTGCTTTCGCTCCTCTCCCAATCGGAATCCTCTTTCATTGTAAGCGAATCGGATGCAGAATCAAGAGGGCAAGTTGTCGAACGGCGACTTCTTTAAGGCGGCATCCGACGGATTTCAACCGGTTGAGGGTCCCGCCGCATCCCCCGCACGAATGGGCACTTCGTCAGCTGCGCGGCCAATTGCTCGGCCGTATGGACGGGAGCCTGGCAGGCAAAGCTGCGGCACGCGTAGGCCGTTGCCCTGCCGTCCAGCGCGGTTTTGTCCGCCAGCGCCGGAAACGCCTTCCGCAACGCCTCTCCCTATGAGACACTATCGTCTGCTAAAAGGAGATAAGAAGGATGTCTCTATTTTGTATGAACGAGAACGTCTCCCACTTGCGCATGGGCATCGATGCGTGTTCCATTCGATCCTATCGTTGCAATGATCTGGTTTGCCGATTGAACCGTATACTCCATATTTTTCAGATTGGTACTCACACTGCCCAGTTCGCTCTTCAGGTTAACCACGACAGCCTTGGGGGAGCGATCCAGCACAATATCGATGTCTCCAGCTTCCGTCCTCGCCGAGATATCATTCGCCGGATCGATTCCCAGGGCGGTTATTTTCCCGGCTTCCGTCTTCAACAGCAAATCGCCCGACACCCGGTTCAATCGGATTTCCCCCGCGGACAGCATGATGTCCACGCTTCTCGCCTTCAAATCAGCTGCATCCACGAATCCGAATTGCGTCTCTATGACGACTTGGCCGTATATCTGATCGGGCAGCGAAATCCGCAGCTTTCGCTCGCCTCTTTGCCCTTTGATCGTGTAATATTTCG
>JGI25331J36430_1001718_pt1 | contig 11272 bp, 13 predicted proteins | sample HigsolmetaAR206D_FD_36430 | JGI IMG/M metagenome (IMG submission 36430) | reverse complement strand
GGTTGTTCAACCGGAGCCGGCGAGCCGTCAAACGCGGACCCCGTCACTTTCCCACTCGATCGCCTCGAGCACAAGCTGGGCGACCTGAAGGCATGCCCTCTCTTGCCGCCTATCGGGCGTGATGTCGCCGTGATACCCCACAGAGACGAGGACGTTGCCACGGCGGACGTCGAACATCATCCCCTCGTGCTCAAATACCTTGAGGCACTCCTCCTCCCAGCCCGCCCCCTCCGGGCGCAGCGCCCCTTCAACCGGGGGCAGGCAGGGCGCCGATTCGTGAGCCCGCTGGTGGGCCCGCCGTGCTCGCGCGATACCGGCCTCCCTGCTCTCCGAAGCGGAGGCGTACACCCAGACGTCCACCACCAGGGGAACGGCCGAGGGGTTGTCCCGCTTCCAGTCACAGCCGAGATGATTCAGCGTCGGCATCCGTCTCACGCTCGGCCGGATATCCGCCGCAGAGACCGCTGCGAGCAGGTCGGGGCGGCCATCCAGGAAGGAGCAGTCTTTCACGGTCCGCCGCGCATAGCCGGTCTGCACCGGGGCGGACGACCGCGGCGACGCCTTCGCGGCGGAAGCACCGGCCCGCGCCTCCCCCGATGAGGAGTCACTCCCGGAGCATCCGATCAGGGAGAACAAGGACAGGGCGAGCCAAGCGACCAAGATCGATACGCGATTCACCGCAGGAGCATACACCGCGCCCACGCCGCACCATGCACCCGAGCAGAACGGCGTTCCGGGCGCTTTCTTCCAGCCGCCCGCTCAGCGCCTTGGATCCGGATTTTCGCCAGAACACCTGCCTGTGGTGCAGTGAAGTCCCAGCCGCCGTGGGAAACAGCAGGCCACTTCAGAGATGACGACGCGGAGCGAACCTTTCCTGTGCGCCTTTTCCGCGGCTCGGCACGGGTACACCCCAGCCGGAGAAGAGGCCGTGACTTGCGATGGCACGGCAGTGGGCGCCCCGAGCCCGACCAGGCCGCCTGAATGAGCATTTGAGCTCATGAGACCCAACAAGTCACTTCTTGCGGGGTTTCATGCCGGTTCAAGGTGTTCTCGCCGGTGAGGCGACGGGTCATGGTGCCCGGTCATGGCGAGGCGGATCATGGCTTCGGAGGTGGCGGGCAGGGCTTCGTAGTCGCGGGCCGGGCGGCGATGGTGCTTGAGATGGCCGAAGGTTCGCTCGACCACCCGGCGTCGGGGCGGCACGGTGAAACCTTTGGCGGCGAGATCGCAGGGGACGATCCGGGCGTCGATGCCCAGGGCGGCGGCGTGCTCGATGAAGCGCGAGAGATGGCCACCACCGGCCCAGGCCTTGCGGACAGTGGGATGCTCCGTGCGAACGTGGCCGAACAGGCGGGTGCCGGCAATGGGGGTCCTGCACGCTCGCGGCGGTGATGGTGATAGCCGGCAGCAGGCCGAGGGCGTCGGTGGCGATGCCGCGCTTGCGGCCCTCGGCAGAGCGCGAGACGGCGCAGCAGGCCGTTCGGCTCGGTGGACTTCCCTCGTCCCGCCAGGCGGCGAAGTATCAGTACACCGTCTTAGCCGGCCGTCGCCGACATCCGCCTGCTCGCCTGGTGCAAAAGCATTCCGTATTTACCAAGGCCCAGGTCGATGGCGGTCACCGCCTGCGTCCTCGGCTACGCCGCCGCTTTAAGCATCGCCTCGGTTCGTCCCCCGCCCCTACGGCCGGCGGTTTCACCGCGCTGACCCGCCAGCAGATAGCTGCAGGTCCTCGGCCCCCACCTCGCAGCCGGTTCCAGCCTGCTGCCGCGAGCAGAGCCTCAGCCACACGGGCTCAGACCGAATGCCGAGCACTCCCGACCGAGTCGGCCACCTTCCACTTCATGACCGGCGGACTTCCCACCGAGAGCGCCCCGCCTCAGCACTTGACTCCACAAGTCCAGCGATGCCTACTGCGCCCCTTCGGCGCTCTCCACCACTAGGAGGGCACCTTCGATCGCATTGCGAAGATGGTGCCGCGCATTTCCCATATCCGCCTTCTCGATCAAAATCGAGAGGAACTCCGAGTCCGGATAGCCGGCCGCGCTCCCACCAATCGTCGCCCCCACCTGAGACCAAATGGCGATCATTATTTCATTGCAGGCTCGAGCCTGCCGCAAATCACCTGAACCTCCCTCCCTGAGGATATCGCGCATCGAAATTCCGAGATGATTCCCCAAGGACACCAAGAAAGTTCCCCTGGACTCTGATCCCAGAATCTCCAGAAACTTTTCCCTGACATTCATTGCCACATGCCCCAAAAATCTTCGCTCACCATCGATTTCCTTTGTCATAGGTCATGCGAGGAAAGAAGCCGACATCGTGTCCACGGGACCGCAGAACCGCGACCCTGGTGTTCCCGTTCATGATCGTCCCGTCCGGCTGCACGACCAGCACGTGGTTCATCCCAGGCCGCAATGAGGTTTTCTCAACGAAAGTCGCCGCCAGACGTTGTTCAGCACCAGCGCGGCTTGGACGATGACGCCGATCCGGCCAGGGCTCAAGGTGACATGACGCAGAGCCCGCCGGCGCTGCTTGAGCCGCGTGGCGGCGCGGTCCTCCAGGACGCGCAGACTGCGCACCAGTCGGTTATAAGCACGAATGCCGGCATTCAACGAGCTGGAAATGTCGGACGCGGGCGGCGTGGAGTGCGGATGCCGATCCCGGCCCCCACATAGCCCACACCGGCCAATGCCACCAGCCCCGCCGCGGCAGCCGGATACAACGCCGGCAAAGCGTGGAGGCGGGCGGTGTACACATCGTGTGCGCTGCCGCGTTCGACATCGCAAACCCTCAATGGGATGCCGTCCGGAGCGGCAAGGAACAGAAGCATTGCCCGCACAACGGTGGGCCCTGCCCCGGGCATCGCAGGTCGTTACCGTCCTCGGTGGTGCCAGTGGCCCGGTCACAGAAGCTGAGCATCCCATCCAAGGTCACGGGCCGAAGCCCTGCCTTGCGGCAGTGGGCCAAGACCTGATGCAAGGTGGGCACCCGCCTGGAGAGACGGTGATGCCTTCATGCAGANNCCGGTAGCCGGTGGCCTGCCAGATGCCGGCATCGCGGGTCGGGGCGGGCACGTCGGTGCCATGCCGGAAGCCGACGCGCCACCGGCATGGCCTGGCAGAACNGGCCCAAGCCCCGGGAACCGCGTGGGGTGCCGATCCGACGGCGAGCGGCCGGCAACCGGGCCTGGTGCTCAACCANGGGACGGGAGGCGTCGAGCATGGCATGATCGGGAACCAACGCAAAGCCTGTGGGCAGTGGCTCGTTCTGGTGGTAAAGAGAGCTCCTGCCAGGGGCTTTGTGGCTTTCAGAGGGCGATGGCGCAGCGCCCCTCCAACACGTTCAACATCCCTGATGCATGTTTTGCCCTGGTGTGTCCCGTTCAATTTCGCTGAGAAAACCTCACTGCGCCGACCCGCCAGCGGACAGCTACGGGGCGTCGGCCGCCTCCTGCGCCACCACCGCTCGGCCCATGAAGACCTGCGAAGCGCTGCCTGCCTTCTGTGAACTTGGGATCCATCTTCCATGATCGGGCACATGGCTTGCCGTCCCACCAGTGAGAACGTCGAACGGGCACGGCCCGATGGCTAGGGATGATCGCCCCTTGTGAAATCCGGCGCCCTCTCAGTCCTTTGGCACTTGCCCGCGCACTCTTCCGTTCAGAGAACCTCTGGACGCGGTTTTTATTCGTACCCCTCCTCTTTGAGGAACTTTTCGAGAGCCTTCAGCGTAGGCTCGAGATTCGGCCGGGCTATGCCGGAGCCCTCAAAATGGATCAGAATCTTTGATTCATCATCGCGACCGAACTCGTCGACGAACGCCGCTACACACGAGCGTAGAATTTCCAGCACTTGCCTCTCGTCCTCGGCGTCCTGATCAGCATTCGATGCGGAACCCCTCATCAAGGGAGGCGTCGCCAAGACGATTCCCGGAGCTCCGTCGAAGCGGCTGTTATCCAGGACTTGGGCGACACCTGTTTTTGGAAATCCTCCATAGCGATCGTGGGCGATCGGAAACCACACGATCTCGGCATCACAGTCCCAACCCGTTTCCGGAGATGATCCGAATCTGATCTCCAGCCCCTTTATGTGCCCCAAGAACTCTCGGCACGTCTCAAAGTTTCTCGCCAGCCCTGAAGCGATCACATACTTCATTTGCAACCCACATCAATGCTCATGCTCGGCATGATCGACGGCCTCCCCAGAATCTTCAATTCCTCATCATTGAGAGCAACGCCACCGTCAATGACATCGGCCGTGTACGTCATTCGAGCCCCCTCTGGGAGATCCGCAAGTTCAACCTTGGTCCGGATCATGGCATACGGCCCCCCCTTCGGGGAAGTCACGGTAAGCCCTCCGCGCATATTCAGCAGCTCCACGCTCCGTAAAGGAGAAGTACTTGACCCCGTTCGGGCTCTTCCAGGATCGATTCTTCATGATGTACCTGAGCTCGGGAGCAGTGACCGCACGCCAAAGATAAATCTCGCCCGACCGGCCTTTCCACCATTGTGGACCAGTACCGAGGTGCCGCCGGCCGGCACATGGTAGGTATGGGTGTCGGCGACGGTCAGGTTGTGGACGCGCTGGTGCGGGCTGGTGCGGGTGCGGACCGCCGTGACCTGGACGTAGGTGCCCGAACTGGTGCGCAGCCACATGCCGGGCCGCAGGTTCTCGGCGTCGACCCAGCGGCGGATGAAGCCGTCGNCCCAGAAGGGGTGCTCGTCCGTGGCGACGATCAGGCCCGTTTTGTCTCCACGAGGGCCGTCGACATCGACGGTGATCTCCACAAGGTCCTCAGGTCCTTCNCCGGCGATGGTGGCCAGGACCTTCTTGGCCCTGGTCTCACCGGTTTCGGGGTCGGTGGCGACCGCTTCGTCACCCACCTGAAGCTCCTCGATGGGCTTGGTGGTGCCATCGGCCATGAGGACCTCNGTGCCGGGCAGGAAGCTATTGCAGGACCTGCTTGCCCGGCCCAGTCGTCTGGCAGTGGCCAGGGAACCGAGGAAGGGAATGGCGGACGCCCCGGAGAGGAGCGCTTCCTTCCATCTCCCTTCTGCTGCATAGAGAAGACCGTCGGCGATGTCGGCGATGTCCATCCCGGCCATGCCGAGCGCTTGAAGGGCTTCGTGAACATCGACCTTGCCGCCGCCGCACAGTTCGTCATCGGGATATTCAGTGCAGAAGGCGAGCTCGGCCTCAATGCGCATCTTCAGAGATTCTGGATTGTCGTACGGAGCTTCTCTGATGACAGTGAGGCGCCTACGGTACTCGTCGTACCTCTGCTTCCCCGTTGGCATCGGGGGGAAGTACTTGGGGTACTTACGAAGTTCGCCGTCCCAGCCGCCATCAGGCACCGGCGCATCACAGTTCTTCCCTGAGTAGTAGCACTCCCTGTTGCCCCGGAGCGGACCGTCCAGTCCTTCGGGATCGCTTTGGGTGACGGGGGTGCTGTTGGCGTAGGTGTAGCCGTTCCAGCTCTGCGGGTATTCGAGATTGAGCAGCGGGTCGACGGTCAGGAAACGGCCGGTGTTGGGGTCATATTCGCGTGCCCCCAGGTGGGTGAGACCGGTGGTCTCGTTGGTGCCGCCGACGAAGCCCTTGTCGAAGAAGGCGGGCCAGGTGCCGGTGGTGGCCCGGGTCTGGCCATAGGGGGTGTAGTGGCGGCGGGAGACCTTGGTGAGGTCGGCCGCGTCGACGGTGACCTGGCTGGTTCCCTGGTGGTCGGGGGCCAGGTAGGTGACCCCGGAGGGGGTGCGCATGGCGACGATCTGATCGCCGTGGGCGTAGTAGCGGGTGCCGGTGGCGGTGGTGCCGCCCTTGGGCAGCTTCACCTCGGTGCCGGGCAGGTAGAGAGTGGTGCCGGTGGGGTCACGGCGGATGAGGCGCTCGCCATCGGCCGTGTAGACGAAGGTGGTGGTGCCGTCGTCGGCACTGTTGGGGGCGCCGGCCTCGACGACCTTGGTGAGCTCGTTCTCTGCGCCGTAGGTGAAGGTCTGGGTACGGTTGCCGATCTTGCGTTCGACCGTGTTGCCGACGGCGTCGTACTTGTAGGTCTCGGTGACTGCGGGCCCGCTGTAAGGGCTGGTGCCGGTCTGGGTGACGGCACCGAGCATGTGGCCGGTCACCGACGGGTCCACGCCACTGGCACCGGCATAGGCGTAGGTGCGGGTGGCCTGTAGTGCACCGCCATTGGCACCGGCGCCGTACTGCTTCTCCTGGGTGCGGTTGCCGGCGATGTCGTAGGTGTAGGTGAGCCGGTAGGGAGCAGGGCCCCCGATGGTGGCGTCGGCGGGGTCGTCGGCGCAGGCGCCACCGGCCTGGCTCCAGGCGTCGGTGAGGCGGCGCAGGTAGTCGTAGCCGAAGCACTGGATCTCAGTGCCGGCCAGGGCGGTGTCGGTGATGGAGGTGATGTTGCCGCGTCGTCGTAGTCGTAGACGGCGTGGCGGTCGCTGCCGGTGATGTCCTCCCGGTCGACCCGGGAGGACGCCAGCCGCTGGGTGCCGTACTGCCAGGTGGTGGTGAGCCAGACCCGCTTGCCGGTGGTGTTGCCCAGCTCGTACTGCAGCGGCTTGCCGGTGGGGGTGTAGAGGGTGTTGTTGACGTAGGTGGCCAGGTTGCTGGTCAACCGGGTCGGCCGCCGATAGTCGTCGTAAGTGAAGACCAGCGCCTCACCGGTCAGGCCTCCGGCGGCCGGCATGCCCAGGGACTGGACGGTGCCGTCGAGGTGGTAGTTGGTGCCGAAGGTGTAGCTGGTGCCCACGCCTTCGACACTGGGGATGGTGTAGGTGACCGAACGGGGACGGCCGAGGACGTCGTAGTTGTTGACCTTGATGGTGGAGTCGTAGGTGTTGCCGTCCGGGCCGGTGCCCTTACGGGTGGAAGAGGTCAGCGCGCCTTTGCGGACGGTGTCATACACCCAGGTCGCCGGCAAGGGGCCGTTGGCCGAGCCGGAGCGCAGCGCGGTCTTCCGGCCCAGGACGTCGTAGGTGTAAAAGAGCTTGTCATTGCTGCTGCGGGCCGCCCCCGGCACGGGCATGTCCAACCGAACGCGCCGCACGGATCAACCCGAGCGCGAACCGGATGCCGATGGCCAGCCGGGTCAGGGGTCTGCCTTCAATCTCTATAACCAGGTATGTCGTAACTCTACATAGGGGGTGACGGGGGCCGTCGAAACTCAACCGCCGCCTTTTCGTGCCCTGCGGCTAGNNAGACCTTTCCCCACGGATATTCCGACCGNTGGTCCGCCTTTTGAGAAGGACGCAGCGACAGGCGTCCGAAACCGTGGAGGAAAAGCTCATCGACCTGCCGTCGGCCGGATTCCCCGTCGTCTCGTCCGCAGCCGCTCCGCCCATCAGTGAACCTTTTTCAACACGTGATCCTAGGTACCGGAGACGGGAGCACCGGCGACGTCCGCGACCATGACATTGCAGGTCACGGCATTGTCCCTGACTCCGAGACCCCCGCCTCCACCTGCGGGAACGTCGTGTTGAAAAGGTTCAGTGCAAGTTCGGCGGCCGATGGTTCACGGCGTTCTCTCACGCCCCCNTAAACGGGGTCGGAGTCGCCGTAAGCGAGCTTGTTCAAAGCGATGGCGGTCTGGGTGAAGGCGGTGTCGCCGAGGACGGCGCGCAACTCGGCGTTGAAACGGTCGATCTCCGGACGGACGGCGCGGAGCGTGGCGGCGCCGCGTTCGGACAGGTGCAGCGCCACGGCGCGGTGCTCGTGCGGATGAGGGTCGCGGATGATCAGATCAGCCGCGATCAAGCGGGCGACCAGTGCGGTGACGGCCGATTCGCGCAGGCCCAGGGTCCGGGCGAGCTGCTGCTGGGTGATGCCGGGCCGGTCATGGACGGCGAGCAGGGCGCCGAGCTGCGCGGTGGTGATCCCGGCGACGGCCAGGCAGCGCCGGTCGGCGATGGTGCGCAGCCGGTGGGCGGCGCGTTGCAGCAGGAAGTACAGGCGCTCGTCGGGCTCGGGCATGTGCAGATCTTGACAGAGGCGCACGGCGGCGATCACCCTTACTTCACTAGTGAAGTGAGGTGGGCGGTGGCGATGCATCCCGCAAGTCCGCACGGCCGGCGTCCTGCAGACGGCAGAGTCCGTCACCGGCCGGCCGAGTGAACCTTTGCCAACACATGGCCTTAGGCACCGAAGACGGGAGTTCAGGCGGTATCCGAGGTCATGACGTGGCAGGTCACGACATCGTCCCCGGCTCCAAGGCCCCGTCCCCGCCTGCGAGAACGTCGTGTTGGAAAAGGTTCAGTGATCGGCGCGCGATACGCCCCATCGTCCGTCGAGCCAGGAGGGCCGAATGAGCGACGCAACCCGAACCCGTACCGTCACCTGGGAGGATCCGGACGCCGGGCTGCTGAAGGCGCTGTCGATGGAGGGCATCGACGCGGTCAAGGCCATGCTCTCCGGCGAGCTGCCCGCCGCTCCCATGTCACGCCTGCTCGGCATCCGCGGGGTCGAGGCGGAAAAAGGCCGGGTCGTCGTGGCGCTCGAACCCGCCGAATACCACGGCAACGGCACGGGCGGCGTGCACGGCGGACTCGCCGCCTCCCTCATCGACAGCGCCGCCTGGCTCGCCCTGCACACCGAAATGCCCGCCGGGGCGTTCTGCTCCACGCTGCAGCTGAACATCCACTACGTCCGCCCGCTGCGCATCGGCGGCGGTGAGGTGTTCGCCGAGGGCCGGGTGCTCTACTGCGGACGGACCACCGCGACCGCCGAGGCCCGCATCACCGATGAGCGGGGCAAGATCCTGGCCCACGGCACGACCCACTGCACCGTGCTGCGTCCTTGATCATCCCGCCGCGCCCTGCAAACCCGCGTCCGCTGAAAGGCTGAGCACATCCCCATTTCCCAGTGCGGCAACCGGCTCCAAGAATTCCGGTGAAAAGAAAGCGACGCCCAGCCCTTCGAAGGCAAGGGCTGGGCGGATGCGAGCGGAATCGAGTCAGCCGGTCCTGACCTCGCGGTCCAGGGCGCTGCCCTTGACCCACTGGCTCCAGGGCATCTCGTAGTAGCTCCAGCCGTTGTTCCACGGCAGGCGGCGCGTGGTGCCGGTCACGATGACGATGTCGCCGCGGTAGGTGAGGTTGTAGAACCACTCGGCGAAGGGCGGCGGGGTGTTGATGCAGCCGTGGCTGGCGTTGACGCGGCCGAACGCCCAGTAGCGGTCGGGGCTGGCGTGCACGTACTCGCCGCTGCTGGAGATGCGCACCGCGTGCGGCAGCAGCAGGTCATAGCCGCCGTTGGCCTTGTCCTTGGGGTCGACGCCCATCCACTCCGAGGTCATCCGTTCGACCCGGTGCTTGCTCATGGTCAGGTGGATGCCGCTGGTGGTCAGGTAGGTGTCGACGCCGTTGACGACCCGGCCGCCCTTGCCGGCGCTGATGGGCGTCTTCTTGACGGTCTTGCCGTTGACCTTGACGACCATCTGCTTGGTCTTGGCGTTGGCGATCGAGACGTGCGCGTCGCCGATGCGGAACTTGCGGCCGAAGTCGCTGATGCCGTAAACACCGTTGCCGATCTTGATGCCGGCCAGGTTGGCCCGGACCGCGACCGTCTGGTTGGGCTTCCAGTACTGGCCGTTCTTGGTCCGGAAGATCACCTGCCGGTCGTTGATCCAGAACCAGGCGCCGACGGCCGGCTTGGTGGAGCGGATCTGCAGCGCCCGCTCCACATATTTCTTGGCGCGATCGGGGATCGGCCGGTTGAAGGTCAGCGTGACCGGCATGCCGATGCCGACCTTCTCCCCCGGCATCGGGATCATGTCGACGATCGTCAGCGGGCTGGCGGCCTTGATCGTCTTGAACCGGCTGGTGGCCGTGGTCGTCTTGCCCTTGTCGTTGCGGGCCACCGCCGAGACCTCATAGACGGCGCCGGGGATCAGCGTCCGGGACTTCCAGACGGTCTTGTCGGCCGACATGCGGCCCTCCACCGGCTTGCCCTTGATGGTGACGGCAACCTGTTCCAACGTCCCGTTGGCCGCCTTGACCACCACACCGTCCTCGGGGGCCGCCCGGGTGGTGCCGGTGGCGGGGGTGATCGTCACCTCGGGCGCTGCGGCGTCCTCCTGGCCGGCGACGGTGCTGCCCGTCCCCTTGCCCTCTCCCCCGGAGCAGGCGGTCGAGGCGAACAGCACCACGACTCCCGTGACCCCCGCAGCCCCCATTCCACGCAGTCGCACCGTGAACCTCCAAGACCCCGCCGGTTACCGGACAGACATTAGCGACAAAACTCGACGAGCATGTCCCGACCGGCGGGATTCCGGCCGGTCGAGATCGAAGTGTTGCCGTCGGCCCCATCGCCCCTTATCCGTTCGAAAGCCCCCGGATCTTTCATCCGGGGGCTTTCGGAGCCGTATCCGCCGGGGCTCAGGTGAGCGCGCTGCCCTCCTTCCACTCCTCAAAGGACAGCTGCCAGTAGCCCCAGCCGTTGTCCCACTCGAGCTGCCGGCTGGTGCCGGTGAGCTTCACCACATCGCCGCGCTGGGCGATCCCGAAGAGCCATTTGGCGTTCTGCGGGCTCAGGTTCAGGCAGCCGTGGCTGACGTTGGCCCTGCCCTGCGCGCCCACCGACCAGGGCGCCGAGTGGAAGTACTCGCCGCTGTTGGAGATGCGCACCGCATAGTCGACCATCTGCTCATACCAGCCGGGGTCGCCGGGCTTGCGGCCCGGGGCGGTCATCTTGACCGGGTGGGCCTTCTCCATCAGCAGGTGCACCCCGCTGGTGGTGGTGTACTCGCGGGTGGTGCCGTTGCCGGCGCTGAACGGCATGGTGCGCAGCTTCTTGCCGTCCCGGTAGACGGTGGCGTGGTGCTTGTTGATGTCGCCGGTGATGACCTGCTTGGGGCCGATCTCGATGGTGTAGGACTTGTCCTCGGTGGCGTAGACGCCCGGGGCGCCCTGCAGCCCGGCCAGCCGGGCGGTGAAACGCACCTTCTGGTGCGGCTGCCAGTAGGTCTTGGTCCGGTAGATGACCTGCTGGGAGTCGATCCACCGCCAGGCGCCCTCGACGGGCTTTTCCGGCGTGACCTCCAATGCCCGCTCCACCACGGCCTTGTTGGTGACCGGACGGTCGAACCGGACGATGATCGGCATGCCCACGCCGACCTTCTCCCCGCGGATGTTGGGGGTGACGTCGGCGATGCCGAAGGTCTGCCGAGGCTTGAGCGTGGTGAACGTGCTGGTCGCCGAGGTCGTCTTGCCGCCGTCGCGGACGCGCACCGACACCGTGTAGGAGGTGCCGGGCACCAGGGTGCGGTC
>JGI25331J36430_1001717_pt1 | contig 11277 bp, 12 predicted proteins | sample HigsolmetaAR206D_FD_36430 | JGI IMG/M metagenome (IMG submission 36430) | reverse complement strand
CACGGGACTGGCTCCATGCCCCTCAAGCGCGGAACCTCGCAGCGCGTCATCTCGCAGAACATCAAGACCGAGATGGCGCACGGCAAGCCACAGAAGCAGGCGGTTGCCATCGCGCTCGACAAGGCTCGCGAGAGCGGCGCCCGCATCCCGAAGCCGCCGGCCAAGCGCAAGTAGTTCCGCTCCCCGGCCGGGTTTCGTGCAACCCGCGAACCAGGCCCCGTATGCCCGGAGGGGAGCCGCCGAGCGGGGCGGCGCAGGTGGCGGCGGCGTCGCCATCACCCCGCACCCATTCGGGCGCATCGCCCGCACGAGGCAGGGCGCCGGCCCCTGCACCGCCGCTAGGCTACCGTGAGGCCGACGCGGAACGCCGGCATAGGCAACAACCCCAACCGGCTGCCTGGGGTGGTGCCTCGCTACTCGCTCTTACGGAGCCGCCGCAGGGTGCCTCGAAAGCCCCTGCGGCGGTGCCGCCCCTTACAACCTGACGGCAAAAAACGTGCCAGAACCCAAGCGCACGCCGGAGACGCGCGAAGCCTTCATCGCCGCCCTTTCCGAGTGCGGGAACGTCACCCGAGCCTGCGAGGCCGCCGGCATCAGCCGCATGACGGCCTACGCTTGGCGCAAGGACGACCTCGACTTCGCCAACGCCTGGGACGCCGCCCTGGAGCTTGGCGCCGAGGGGTTGGAGGACGAAGCCCGGCGCCGCGCCTTCGAGGGCGTGGAGGACGTCGTTCTCGACAAGGACGGCAACGTCCGACAGGTGGTGCGGAAGTATTCCGACACCCTGCTGATCTTCCTGCTCAAAGGCGCGAAGCCCGAGAAGTATCGCGAGCGCCGCGAGAACGTAACCACCATGACCCACCAGGGGCCGGACGGCGGCCCGGTGCAGGTNGCGGCGCCCGCCATCGTCAACCTGACCATCGGNGGCAAGGCCCAGGAGGGTGGAGACTGAGCATGGACGACTTCGGCCGATACCTCGGCCTCGTGCTCGGCTGCTACGTCGCCGCGATCTTCTTCATCGGCGCCGCCTTCGGCGCGGTCGCGCTGTGGCTGCTGACCTGATGGCCCGCGACGCGCTGACCTACCGGGGCGAGGAGGGCCGCCGCCGTGGTTGACTTCCCCGCCGTCGTCCGCGAGCGCCGCGACGCCGACGCGCAGGCGCGGGCCAAGGTAGATGCCGCCTACGCCGCATGGCATGCGGCGGGCCGACCCTTTGAGGACGACCACCCGGCCTGGGCCGCGCTGCGGGAGGCCGAGAGCGCGGTCGAGAGCATCATAGGCCCGCGTATCAAGGCGCTCCGCGCCGCCGGGCTGTCGCCCTGGTCCGCGTGGGTTCTGGCCGTATCCGGGTTCGCGACGCTCGACGAGGTCCGCGCCGCAGGCCCGGAGGCGTGGAAGGCCGCCGGCCTCGGCAAAGCCGCCGTCAACTCCGTCGCCCGCGCCTGCGGCCTGCCCGCGAGGGAGGTGCGCAAGGTGGTGACGTGCCCGCACTGCGCGGGCGAGTTCACGCCCACCGAGTGGCACTGGCCGCGCCGCGACCAGCGGTGACCGCCGTCCCTCTGGACCTCCACCTGCACGACGCGCAGGGGCGCGCCTTCCGGTCGGAAGCGACGGAAATCCTCTACGGCGGCGCGGCGGGCGGCGGCAAAAGCCACCTGATGCGCGTCGCGGCCATCGTCTGGTGCGCCGCGATCCCCGGCCTCCAGGTCTATCTGTTCCGCCGCGTGCGCGAGGACTTGCTCAAGAACCACCTGGAGGGGCCGCAGGGCTTCCGGGCGCTCCTCGCCCCCTGGGCCAACGCCGGCCTCTGCCGGGTGCTGGAGGACGAAATCCGCTTCTGGAACGGCNCGAAAATCTGGCTCTGCCACTGCAAGGACGAGGCCACGATCTACCGCTACCAGGGCGCCGAAATCCACGTCCTGCTGATTGACGAGCTAACGCACTTCACCGAGGCGATGTATCGCTACCTGCGGCATCGCGTCCGCATGGTCGGCATCGGCCTCCCCGACCCCTACGCCGGCCTGTTCCCGCGCGTCCTGTGCAGCGCCAACCCCGGCGGCGTCGGGCACCTGTGGGTGAAGTCAACCTGGGTGGACGCCGGCCCCTGGACGATCCGCCGCATGCCCCGCGAGGAAGGCGGCCTGCTGCGCCAGTTCATCCCCGCCCGGCTGGAGGACAACCCCAGCATGGCGATCTACGACCCGGACTACGAGAAGCGCCTGGAGGGCTTGGGCAGCAAGGCGCTGGTCCAGGCGATGCGCTGGGGCGACTGGGACATCGTCGAGGGCGCCTTCTTCGACTGCTGGGACAAGCGCCGGCACGTCATCCGGCCCTTCGAGATACCGGAGCACTGGCTGCGCTTCCGCTCCGGCGACTGGGGCAGCGCCAAGCCCTTCTCCTTCGGCTGGTGGGCGGTGGCGAGCGAGGACACGCCGGTCGAGAACGAGGAGGGCCAGCGGCTCTGGCTGCCGCGCGGCTGCATGGTCCGCTACCGCGAGTGGTATGGCTGCCGCCGCAAGGAGGACGGCACGCCCATCGCCGACACCGGCCTCAAGCTGGACGCGGAGGAGGTTGGCCGGCGCCTCGCGGGTATGGAGCCGGAGCACCCGCCCGTCACCTACGGCGTGCTCGACCCGGCCGCCTTCGCGGTGGACGGCGGCCCCTCCATCGCCGAGCGCATCTACACCGGCAGCGGCCGGCGCATCCGCTTCCGCCCGGCCGACAACGCGCGGGTGCCGCAGCGCGGCGCGATGGGCGGCTGGGACCAGATGCGCGGCCGGCTGGTGGGCGACGCGGACGGCAGACCGATGGTGGTGTGCTTCTCCACCTGCAANGACAGCATCCGCACNATNCCCGTGCTCCAGCACGACCCCGACAGGCCGGAGGACGTGGACACGGAGGGCGAGGACCACTGCTTCGCGGCGGGAACGCGGGTGCTGACGCCGGACGGCCCGGTGCCGATCGAGAGCCTTCCGCCTGTCGGGCTGGTGCTGTCGGCGGACGGCTTTCGACACTACCGCTCCGCGCGCCTGACCCGGCGCAACGCCGAGACGGTGCGCCTCACCTTCGAGGACGGCACAGTCATCTGCTGCACGCCAGACCATCGGTTCCTTGAAGATACTGGCGAATGGCGCTACGCTGCTGATCTGGTCGGCAGGAGTGTCAGATGCGCCCCGTTGTCGTCAGCGCCACCATTCAAGAGTTCAACGGCGAGCGTTATTACCTCTGCGGGCGGTATTTCCAGCGGAAGGGCAAGCGCCTCCATATCGCTGTTTGGGAATACCATCACGGGGCTGTTCCACCAGGCCATCACGTCCATCACGGGCCTGGGGGCCGCGCCGACAACTCACCCGAGAACCTTGAGTGCATCCCGGCTCCCGAACACCTGGGCGACCGCCACGGGGCCGAGAGCGGGGAACGTGGCAGGCGCAGCATCGCCAAGGCCGTCGCCGCCGCCGCCGCGTGGCATGGCAGCGAGGACGGGCGCCGCTGGCATAGCGAACACTACGAGCGGCACATCCGCCCCGTCGTGGATCAGCGGGTTCCTGCGACGTGCCAGGAATGCGGCGGCGGCTATCTGGTCAGCGCCGCCAGGGTTAAGCAGGGACGGTTCTGTTCCGGCGCCTGCAAGGCGCGTGCGCTGCGTCGCCGTCGAAGAGGCGGGCCGGGCTGACGTTTACTGCCTGACCGTCCCGGCCACCGGCTGCTTCGCCATCGAAGGCGGACTGCTGGTGTCCAACTGCGCCGACGANTGGCGCTACGCCTGCATGAGCCGGCCCTGGGTGCGGCCGGCGCCGGAGCAGGACGCGCCGCGCTTCGAGTATGGCGTCCCCGGCGAGGGCACCCCGTTCCGCGTGGGCGCCACGATCCGCGAGCTTATCGAGCGCGCCGAGCGCAAGGCGCGGCAGGAGAGCNACTGAGCATGTTCGTCATCTCACCGCTGCCCGGCACGGTCGCCGTCGAGGCGACGAACAGCAGCGTGAACGCAGCGATCACCATGCCCGAGACGGCCAACGGCCTCTACGTGGTGAACACGGGCAGCGTGCGCGCCACCATCGCTCTCGGCTACGGCACCGCGCCCACCGCTTCGCTCGGCACCAGCGGCCCCACCCTGCCGCCGGGCACGGCGCTGCTGGTCGAGACGAACAACCGCTTGACGCACGTGGCCGCCATCGCCGCCAGCGCCGGCCCCCACACCGTCGTGTTTACGCCCGTGAGGCTGCCATGANCCCGNTTGCGCACGGCCGCGACGGCCTCTGCTCCGGCGTGGCGCTGTCCGACAGCGGGGCCGCGACCACCCTCAACGAGAACGACATCACCAACGCGGTGTATTTCGCCAACTACTCCACCTCCGCCGCGACGGTGGCGCTCGGCTACGGCACCGCGCCCGGCGTGGCGTTCGGCGAGGGGCCGACGATCCCGCCGAACGGGCAGCTTGTGATCCGCACCGGCCGGCCGCCGACGCACTTCTTCGCCATCGGGCCGACCGGCGCGAGCGGCACCGTCAACGCCTGCCCGGTGCGCGTGGGGTAGCCCATGGCGACCGAGCAGGGCACCAGCGTCGCCGCCGCCGGCAGCGTCGAGGACGTCCGCGAGGAGGAGCAGAAGCCAGAGCGCGGCCTCGCGCGCGTGTGGCTGGAGGCGATCCAACTCGCCAGCGCGGAGGAGAAGGACTGGCGCGATCAGGCCGAGAAGGTGGTGAACCTCTACCGGCAGGAGAAGAAGCGCGCTGGCGACGCGGGGCCGAAGGCCGACCTCACGAACCGCTTCAACATCCTGTTCAGCAACACCGAGACGCTAGCCCCCGCGCTCTACAACGCGCCCCCGGTGCCCGACATCCGGCCGCGCTGGAACGACGAGAGCGCGCCGACGATGGGCATGCAGGCCGGCCCGCAGGGCGGCGCGCCCGCCGACCCGATCCGCCGCGCGGCCCGCGCGCTGGAGCGCGCCATCTCCTACAGCCTCGACGTCTATCCCTTCGACGACGTCATGCAGGCGGTGGTGAAGGACGTGCTGCTGCCCGGTCGCGGCGTGGCGCGCGTGCGCTACGTGCCCCTCTACGACGACGGCGCGGGCGGCTTCACCGACAAGCCGCCGGAGGCGCCCGAGGGCCAGCCGCCGCCGCCGCCGGTCCACCACGAGGTGCGGTGCGAGATCGTCCCCTGGCAGGACTTCCGGCGCGGCCCGGCGCGGCACTGGGGCGAGGTGCCCTGGATCGCCTTCCGCCACATGATGACGCGGGAGGAGATCACGCGCCTGAACCCGCAGATCGGGCCGCGCATCCCGCTCGACGCCTGGGTGCCGGGCGCGCAGCACCGCGCGCAGGCCGATGCGTCGGACAAGGGCGCAGACATCCTCAAGCGCGGCGTGGTGTGGGAGATTTGGGACAAGGACAACAAGCGCGTCCTGTTCGTGGCCCCCGCGTGGCCCGACGAGCCGCTTGCGGTCCTGCCCGACCCGCTGAAGCTGCAAGGCTTCTTCCCGGTCCCGAAGCCGGTCTATGCCGTGCGGACGGCGGGAAGCCTCGTGCCGGTCGAGCCCTACCGCCTCTACCGGCCGCTGGCGGAGGAGCTTGACGAGATCAGCCGGCGCATACGCGCCCTGGTGCGGGCGCTCAAGTGGCGCGGCGTCTATCTCGACACCGCCGCCGGCAAGCTGATGTCCGAGCTTGAAAAGCTGGACGACGGCGAGATCACCCCGGTGGAGAACCCCTTCGGCATGACNGCCGAGACGGGCGGCGATCTGTCGAAGGCGTTCTTCTTCATGCCCATCGAGCACTGCGTGGCGGTGCTCAACCAGCTTTACGTCGCCCGCGAGCAGGTCAAGCAGACCATCTACGAGGTGACGGGCATCAGCGACATCCTGCGCGGCTCGACGAAGGCGACCGAAACCGCCACCGCGCAGCAGATCAAGACGCAGTGGGGCAGCCTGCGGGTGCAGGACTTGCAGGCGGAGGTGGGGCGCTTCGCCCGCGACCTGATCCGGCTCAAGGCGGAGATCATCGCCGAGCACTTCCCGCCCGAGATGCTGTCCACGATGGTCGGCTTCCCGGTGGGCGAGGCGGAGGTGCAGGTGCTGCGCAGCGACGTCATGCGCTGCTACCGCATTGACATCGAGACGGACAGCACGATCCGCGCCGACCTCCAGCGCCAGCAGCAGAACATCGCCACCTTCGTCGAGGGGCTTGGGCAGTTCATCCAGGCGGTCGGCCCGGCGGTGCAGGGCGGCGTCATGCCGCTGCCGCTGGTGGCCGAGATGCTTGCTAGCTTCTCGCGGGTGTTCCGGCTCGGGCGCAACGTCGAGGAGATGTTGGACCTCCTGCCGCTCCAGGCCGCGCAGATCGCGCAGCAGATGCCGCCGCCCGGCCAGCAGCAGGCGCAGCAGCGCGCGGAGGCGGACGTCGAGCGCGAGCGGCTTGAATTCGAGCGCGAGAAGCACCGCGACGAGATGGCGCTGCGGCGCGAGGAGGTGGCGGCGAAGAACACCGACCTCGCGGCGGTGCGGCAGGCCAGCGCGGCGCTCGCGCAGGTGGTGCAGCAGATGACGCAGATGGCGCAGGCGCAGGCCGAGCAGGCGCAGGCGGTCGCCGAGATGATGGAGCAGGGCGTGGAGCGGATCGAGCGCGCCAGCATGGCGATGATGGCGCCCCGCCGCTTCCGTCGCGGCGCCGATGGCACGCCGGAGGCGGCCGAGCCTGCGGGGGTGTTCTGATGGGCGACACGCTTGAGCAGCCGGGTGGCCCGCCGCCGCAGCAGCCGCAGGGGCCGGCGCAGGCGCCGCAGCAGGGCGGTGCGATGCTGCCCGGCCTGGAGGGGTTGGCCGATGCGCTGGCTATGCTGGCGGCGGCCCAGTCGGCGACCGCGCAGGCGCTGGAGCGGGTGACGGTGGCGACCATGCGCGCCGCCGAAGCCATGCAGCAGGCCGCGCTCGCCGCCGCCGCGCCGCGCCGCATCGTGCGCGACCCCGCCACCGGCAAGGCTATCGGCGCGGAGGTTGTCCCGGCGGACGACCTCGCCCTCGACCAGTTCTGAACGCACGCACCGGCACGGGCTGGCCGCGAACGGCCCAGTAGAGTTCCGCGAGGTCGGTCGCCGCGCGGCGGTCCACGACGCTGCGCATCGGCGCCCCGGCCGCGCGCGCCGCCCTGTCGAGCAGCGACGCCAGCACGGACCTGTCCCCGTGCGCGCACAGAATTCCCGCCCACTGAGCGGGTGGCTGGGAACTGCACCGTCGTGATGACGGCGCGTCCCTTAGATGGACCGCTCCTCCTATGGCGAGCATCATCTACAACAACTTCTGGAATGCACTCTGCAAGGGCAACGTTGACCTCGACAGCGACACCTTCAAGGTCATGCTGGTGACGTCGTCCTACACCGAGAACAAGGACACGCACACCAACCGTAGCAACGTCACGAACGAGGTGTCGGGCACCGGCTACACGGCCGGCGGCAACACCGTCACGGTGACGGTGCAGAACGTTGACACCGCCAACGACCGCCAGGAGATCACGCTGGGCGGCACCACGTGGCCGAACAGCACGATCACGGCGCGCAAGGCGATCTACTACAAGGACACGGGCAACGCGGCGACGGACATCCTCGTCGCGTGCATTGACTTCGGGACGGACATCAGCACGAGCGCCGGCACCTTCACGCTCAACGCCTCGACCATCCGCATCCAGAACTGATGTTCCGCGACCTGCGCGGCGCGTCGCCGCGCGAGCGGTTCCGCTTCGCGCTCAAGGAGAAGGCGGAACGCATCCACCGCGTCCTCCTCCGCACGGATGCGAAGGTCGCGGACGCATGGGCGCGCGGGTTCCGGCGCCGGCTGCACATCGAAACCGGCGTGCGGTTCCCGCGCAGCGCCTTCCACGAGGAGGGCGCCACCAGCAACCCGCCCGCGCCGTGAGGCGCCGGCCATCCCGCAGACGGACCAATGGCAACCTCGCGCTTCACCAGCTACGGCAGCGCCGCCGACGCCTTCCAGCAGAGCGACCTCACCGGCCTTGCCAATGGCGCCGGCAAGCTGTCCACCGCCACGCCGGTTGACAACAGCAGCAACCGGCACTTCTACCTCGACCTGTTCTTCCGCATGACGCTGTCGAGCGGCAGCTTCTCGCCCGGCGCGGGCGCGCACCTCGCCTTCTACCTGCTGCCGCGCATGGACGACGACACGTCCTACCCGGACGCGGACGACAGCGCGACGGCGGCGCAGCAGGCGCCCATCACCGCCTTCATCGGCGCGATGGCGGCCCGCACGGCGGCCTCGCAGACCCAGCTTTTGCTGCCGCCCCTGCGCGGCATCATCATCCCGCCGGGCGTGTTCAAGTTCTACGTCATCAACCGCCTGGGCGCGAACCTGCCGAGCAACAACGTCACCATCGCCTGCCGCTACCGGACCTACTCCGAAGAGACGGTCTAGCGGGAGCCGGCGGCGATGTTCGTGCGGGTGGACCCCGACCACCCGCTGGCGCCCGGCCTCGCGTCGTTGTGGCTGCCGTCCCAGTTCGTTGGGGCGGACTTCCTGCCCAACCTCGCGCCGCTGGGCAACGGCGGTGGCGCCTTCGAGCCCATGCCGTTCCCCTCCGCCGCGTCGCAGCGGCCGGCGTGGGACACCGGGCGCATGGGCGCGTGCCTGCGCTTCTCCGGCGGNCAGGTGCTGACGCGGAGCCTGACGCCGCTTGGCGCGCGCGGCCCCTGGCGGCCGACCGTGTCGGCCAACTTCACCCTCGCCATCTACGGCGAACTGGTCAGCCCCGGCGGCGAGTTCGACACGCTCTACAGCATCTCGCGCTCGACCGGCGGCAGCGCCGAGCCGCAGGCGACCATCTTCCGGCAGAACGTCGCCGGCACGCTGGTCGGCGAGTTCACCCTGGACGGCGTCGCCTGGATCACGCTGCCCATCGCCAGCCCGGACGTCGGCGTGCCGTTCATTGCCGTGCTTAACAGCAACGGCGCGGCCAACCACCGCTTCACGGTCCTGACGCCGGGCGCGGGGGCCATCTCCACCACCGCGAACACCAGCATTGATCGCGGCCTCGCCTCCGCCGACCCGGACCAGGAGCAGATCGGCGCGCAGACCTACGGCGGCGCCGTCAACGACCACGCGAACTTCCGCCTCTACGGGGCGTGGTTCTGGAACCGGGGCCTCACCTTCCGGGAGGTGGTGGGCTTCCTGCTCGACCCCTTCGGCATGCTCGACCGGGGGCGGGTGTCGGCGGGCGGATCGGTCGGCGGCGTGCAGCACGGCGAGACGCAGAGCGCCCGCGTCACCGCNACCGCCTCCCTGATCGCCGGGGCGCCGGAGGCGGGCGCGACGGTCAACGGCGCNGCCCTCGCGGCGACCGCGACCCTGATCCCCGGCACGCCCATCGGCTCGGGCGACGCCATCGCCGGCAACGTCCTGCTGGGGGCCACCGCCACCCTCGTGCCCGGCGACGCCCGCGCCGCGTCGNGCTTCTTCGGCACGACGCTGGAGGTGGTGAGCGGCCTCACGGCGGGCTCGCGCCTGTTCGACAACACCGCGCCCGGCCGGACGCTCACGGCGGTGGCGATGGTGGTGGAGGGGCCGGGCGGCGGCGGCGAGGGCATCCCGCGCCCGACCACGCCCATCGGCGGCGGCGGCTTCGGGCCGGGCGGCGTGGGCGCCGGCATGGACCCGGAGCGGCGCCGCCGCATCCGCCGCAGCCTCCAGCGGGCGCTGGGCGACGGCCCCACGCCGGAGGACGTCGCCGACATGGACCTCGACGAGATCGAGGCCCTGTTGCGCGAGCTTGGGCGGCCGGAGCCGCCCCGCGACGACCCGGAGGCCATGGTCGCGATGGCGATGGCGGCGATGGCGGAATTCGAGGCGGAGGCGGAGGCCGAGGCCGCCCTGGCCCTCGCGAGCTAAGGCATGTCCCGCACCCGCCCCATCCTGCCGCTGCTGCTGCCGCGCTGGCGGTCCCGGCCCTTCGTCCGGCCTGACCACCCGCTTGCGCCGCGCCTGGGCTCCCTGTGGGTGCCTGCGGCGGACGCCGGTTCGTCGCGGCTGGTGAACCTCGCCAGCGAAGAGGCCGGGGCGCTGCGGGCGATGGACCTCGCGGCGCCCGAGCCGGAGTGGGCGACCACGCAGATCGGCACCGGCCTGCGCTTCGACGGCGGCAACGGGCTCGTCCACGCCAGCGACGTCCCCTGGGTGCCGTCCGACAAGGAGCACACCATCGCCGTCGTGGCGGTGACGGCGACGAACCCGAGCACGGGGTTTCGACCCTCTACGCGCTCAACCGGGGCACGGACGGCGCCGGCTCCCCCTGGCTCGGCATGTATCTGGAGCCCGGCGTCAACTTCCTCCAGGCCGGCACCTTCGACGACTTCGGCACGCCCATGACCATCGGCGTGTCGTGGCCGAGCGTCGGGCAGCCGTTCGCCGCGATCTTCACCAGCCGGGGCGACACCGACCACGAACTCCTGCTGCTCAACTACGGCAACGGGACGGTGACGTGGGGCCAGTCAAGCGCCGGCCTGGGCTTCATGNGCGGGGAGCCCGACCGCGAGAGCATCGCGTGCGACCTCGCNGGCGACGAAGCCTTCAACCACTACGACGGCACCGTCCTGGGCTGCTTCTTCTGGCNGCGCAGCTTCACGGCGGAGGANATGCTGTCGTGGGCGCTCGATCCGTTCGGCATGCTCGCCGACGCGGAGCGGGCGCCGCAGGTGCGGGTGCGGGCGCTGCCGGACACGACGGCGGCCGGCCAGACCCTGACTGCCAACGTCCTCCTGTTCCCTGGACAGGCGGTTCTCGACAACGAGGCGGCCGGCGCCCTCCTCGAAGCCGAGGCGACCCTCACGCCGGGCGACGTCTCTGCCGGCAACACGGCGGACGGCGCCACCGCCACGGCGACCGCGACGCTGATCGAGGGCACCCCGGCCGCGACGGCCTCCAGCACGGTGGCCGGGCGGCAGTTCGTGCCGGTCGCTACGCTGATCCCCGGCAACGCCGGGCAGGCGGTTGGCGGCGACACGCTGCGCGCCGAGGCGTTCCTGTTCCCCGGCGGCGCGTTCGCGGATGGCGCGGCGGGCGCGGTCGCCTTCGCCGTCACCGCGACGCTCATCGCCGGCCCGGCGGCGGGGCACTCGGCCACGCCCGAGCGCACCCTGGCCGCGCTGGCGGCGCTCATGCCGGGGCGGGCCATCGGCAACTTCATCCCGCGCCCGGTCCACCAGATCGGCGGCGGCGGGTTCGGCCCCGGCGGCGACCCCGAGCGGCGGGCGGCGATCCGGCGCAGCGTCGAGGCGG
>JGI25331J36430_1001716_pt1 | contig 11306 bp, 12 predicted proteins | sample HigsolmetaAR206D_FD_36430 | JGI IMG/M metagenome (IMG submission 36430) | reverse complement strand
TTTCTCCGACGCACTATATTGTTTATTAGGCATGAAAAAAGCTCCCTTTACAGCAGCAGGTTTTATTATTTCACCTGTCTACCTTAAGGGGAGCATATCACGGCCCCGCCGGCTTTAAGACAGTCTCTTTTTTGACGGCGCGCGCTTCCGTTTTTCCTGTCGGGCGGCGGAAAGAACCGTTAAAATGGAGACAAAGACCGAAAAAGGAGGAACACGCTGTTGGCCAAAGTGATCGATCTGTCGGTTCCGATCCGCTCGGGAATGCCGGTCTATCCCGGCGATCCGGACGTTGAAGTGCAGGTGGTTCACACGGTGGAGAGCCACGGCTGGGAGCTTAGGCGCGTTACGCTCGGCACGCATACGGGAACACATGTCGACGCCTTCTCGCATATGCACAAAGGCGCGCCGGCGCTCGACGCCATCCCGCTGGAACGGTTTTTCGGCAAGGCGCAGGTCGTCCGTCCGGACGGCAAGTGGCCGCGCGATCGCGGGCTGTTTTTCAAAGAAGAGATCGGCATGGAAGTCTTCGCCCGCCTCAAGGAGCTTCGTCCGCCGTTTGTCGGCGGCGAACTGACGGAAGCGCTGGAGCGGGAGCTGCTCGGGGCCGGGATCTTGACCTACACCTCGCTCGTTCATCTCGATCTCATTCCGGAGGAAACGGATTTTACCTTTTACGGCTTTCCGCTGCCGATCGAGGGCGGAGACGGCTCGCCGGTCAGGGCGGTGGCGGTGCTGGAATAGCCGGGCAGCGCATGCTCGGCGCGTTTGCGCCATTCGGACGGCGAGATTCCGTTCCATTTTTTGAACATCCGGCTGAAGTAGTAAATATCGCGAAATCCGGTCATTTCCGCGATTTCCGAGATCGTGTGGGTCGTGTTGCGAAGCAACTGCTCGGCGTTTCCGACCCGAATCCAGGTCGCGTATTCCGTAACCGTGCGCCCGGTCACCTGCTTGAACAGCCGCCCGAAGTGATACCGGCTAAGTCCCGCCAGTCCGGCAAGCCGATCGACGTGCAGCGGCTCGGCGTAGTTCGTTTCCATGAACTGCAGAACCGGCGTCAGCCGTTCGAGATTTTTGGTCCGCAGCTTGTCCTCGGTCGCCGTCAGCACCTGCGCGACGTCGCGCCGGATCAACAGCGTCAGTATCCGGTACAGATACGATTTGACGGACAGCTCGAAGCCCGTCTCGCGCGTCCTGAGCTCTTCGACGATCGCCTGGATGAGGCTGCCGATCTCGCGGCTGCTTGCGCTTTTGTGGCGGAACAGCAGGCGGTTGTCGGCGACGGATTCGATGTATTTGGTCTCCGCGGCGTCGGGAGAAGGGCTCTGCAGCAAGGACGGGTCGACGATGAGGGCGTAATAGGCCAAATCGTTCGACAGGCAAGTGCCGGCATGGAGGTCGTTGCTGTTGACGATGACGGTTTCCCCGGCTTCCATCGTCATCGGCGACGAGTTGCATTCGATGAGCGCTTTGCCGGAAAGGCAATGTAAAATTTCGAGATGCTTGTGCCAATGATTCGGAAACAGCAAATGTCCGCTTGAAGCCGACGTGCAGTAATGAACCTTGACCGGAAACCGGGGATCGGGCATATCCATCGGCTCCAGCAGCGCGGCCGGTCTTGCCACGTTCGATCACCTCGCAAGATAGCACAATTGTCCAAATAAACCGCATAGCGGTTCATGGCTGATCTTCGCTCTTCTCTCATAATATCAAATCAGAGTCCAAATGCCAGAAGAGGAGAGTTGGAAGCGATGAAACCGATCAGGACGGCGGTAATCGGAACGGGCTCCATTTCCGATTTCCACTTGAAATCCTATGCCCGCCACCCGGACGCGGAGCTTGTCGCGGTATGCGACCTGAACGCGGAACGCGCCCGGAAGAAAGCGGATCAGTTCGGAGCGGCCAAAAGCTACAGCGATTACAAGGAGCTGCTGGCGGACCCCGATATCGACGCGGTGAGCGTCTGCACCTGGAACAATACGCACGCGGAAATCAGCATCGCGGCGCTNCGNGCGGGCAAGCACGTGCTGGTGGAAAAGCCGCTGTGCACGACCGTGGAGGAGGCGCTGCGGATTCGGGAGGCGGTCGAGGAAACGGGCAAGCAGCTGATGATCGGGTATGTGCGCCGCTACGATCCGAACGCCCGGCTGCTGAAGGAATTCGTCGACAAAGGGGAATTCGGCGACCTTTATTACGCCAAGGCGTCCTCGATCCGGCGGCACGGCAACCCGGGCGGCTGGTTCGCGGACCGCTCGCGTTCGGGCGGCGGGCCGCTGATCGATATCGGCGTGCACATGATCGATTTGTGCTGGTACATGATGGGCAAACCCAAGGCGGTCACGGTAAGCGGCAATACGTACCGGAAGCTCGGCAACCGCGCGAATATCCGCAACCTGTCCCATTACAAGGCGGCCGATTGGGACCCGAAGGTGAATACGGTCGAAGATTTGGCGAGCGCGATGATCCGCTTCGAGAACGGCGCCAGCCTGCAGGTGGACGTCAGCTTCGCCCTGCATGCGCAAAAGGACGAAGCCTCCATCAAGNTGTACGGGGACAAAGGNGGCTTCGAAATCGATCCGGAAATCGTGATCGTGACGGAGNAGCACGATACNATTTTGAACGTGACGCCGCAGACCGACCATCGAGGCTTCCACTTCGAAGCCGCGTTCCAAAGCGAAATCGACCATTTTGTCGAGTGCGTGCGGGAAGGACGCAAGCCGATCAGCCCGGTCGAAGACGGCGTGGAAATGATGAGAATTTTAAACGCCGTCTACGAATCCGCCGAGCGCAGAGAGGAAATCCGGCTATGAAAATCGGCGTAAGCACGTACAGTCTGCTCGGTGCCATCCGCTCGGGCGAGCTGACCGTTCCCGAGGCGATCGCCTATATCGCGGACATCGGCGGCGAGCATGCGGAAATCGTGCCGATCGGCTTCTCGCTGACGGACAACCCGGAGCTGATCGGGCAAATCCGCCGGCAGGCGGAGGCGAGCGGCATCGAGCTGTCCAATTACGCGGTCGGCGCGAACTTTTGCGGCTTGTCGGACGATGAATACGANGCGGAAATCGCGAGGGTGAAAAAGGAAGTGGACGTCGCCCGCCGGCTTGGCGTCTCGCTCATGCGCCACGATGCGGCTTCGTCCGCCGACCTGTCCATCCGCAACTTCTTGCGCGAGCTGCCGCGGGTGGCCGAGGCCTGCCGCCGGATTGCGGATTATGCCGCCCGATTCGGCATCACGACGAGCGTGGAAAACCACGGCTATTTCACGCAGGCGAGCGACCGCGTGCAGATGCTGATTCATGCGGTGGACCGGCCGAATTTCCGGACGACGCTGGACGTCGGCAATTTCCTGTGCGCGGACGAGTCGCCCTCGGTCGCGGTGAAGAAAAACATCGGCTATGCGTCGATGGTGCACATCAAGGATTTCTATTGGCGCCCGGCGGCGCGCGGCAATCCCGGGGAAGGCTGGTTCAGGACGGCCCACGGCCATTACTTGCGGGGCGCGATCGTCGGCAACGGGGACATCGATCTGCCGGACGTGCTGCGGATCATCCGCAAATCCGGCTACGACGGATACCTGTCGCTGGAGTTCGAAGGGCTGGAGGAGTGCAAGCTCGGCGTCCGGATCGGTTTGGATAATTTAAGAAGAATGTGGAAGGAAACGGAGGCGTTGTCCAAATGAACAACAAAATCGGCGTCATTGTCGACAGTTTCCGCTGCGGCGTTCGCGAGGGGCTCGTCAAGGCGAAGCAGGTCGGCGCGGAAGGCGTGCAAATTTACGCGGTGTCGGGGGAGATGGACCCGGACAATCTGAACGCGGCCGCGCGCAAGGAATGGCGTTCGTACATCGAATCGCTCGGCCTCGAAATTTCCGCGCTGGTCGGGGATCTCGGCGGCCACGGCTTTCAGGACAAGACGCAGAATCCGGCCAAAATCGAAAAATCGAAACGGATTCTCGACCTTGCCGTCGAGCTCGGCACGAACGTGGTGACGACGCATATCGGCATCGTGCCGGAAGACGAGAACGGCGAAGTGTACGAAACGATGCTGGCGGCGTGCCGGGAGCTGAGCGAGTATGCGACGAGCCTGAACGCCTACTTCGCGATCGAGACGGGACCGGAGACGGCGGAGCGGCTGAAGCGTTTTCTCGACAAGCTCGGTTCCAAAGGGGTATCGGTCAACTTCGATCCGGCCAACATGGTGATGGTGACGGGCGACGATCCGGTTCGGGGCGTATACACGCTGAAGGATTACATCGTCCATACGCATGCCAAGGACGGCATCCGGCTGAGGGAGGTCGACCCGCGCGAGGTGTACGGCGCGCTCGGTTACGAACCGCTCGATCACGCGAAAATCGCCGAAGAAGCCGAACAAGGAGCGGCGTTCCGCGAAGTTCCGCTCGGCGAAGGCGCGGTGGACTGGCCGAACTACTTGCGGGCGCTGAAGGAGATCGGCTATACCGGCTACCTGACGATCGAACGCGAAGTCGGAGCCGATCCCGAGGCGGACATCGCCAAGGCGGTGCAGTTTCTCCGGCAGTTCCGGGCGTGAAAGCGGAGGGCAAGGAGGGCGGTCCGTCTGCGCGCCATGCGGAACAAGCGGGGCTAGGAAGATTCCGCGCAAACGACATGCAGCCACTCGTTCAGGCGCCGGTAATGCACTTTAAATCCGGCATCGGCGAGCAGGCGGAGCAGCCCGGACAGCGAGACGGCCGATTCGGGCTTGGCGCCTGCCGCCTTGGGCCTGTCTTCCGGCTGCGAAACCATCAGGTCGGCGATGCAGATGCGCCCGTGGGATTTCAGCACGCGGCGCATTTCGTTGACCGCAAGCATCTGCTGGCCGACCGCCAGATGGTGGAACGCGAAGCTGGATACGATAAAATCGAACCGATCGTCCAAGTAAGGGACGGCGAGAAAATTGCCGAGCCTCGTTTCCATCCCGGGGAACTTGCGGCGGCAAATGTTGAGCATTTCCTTCGATTGGTCCACCCCGGCCATGACGGCGCCGCGCTCCATCAGCCGGCCGGCCAGATTGCCCGTTCCGGTCCCGATGTCAAGGCCCCGCTCTCCGGCGGCGGGACGGACCCATTCGACGACCGCATCCAGGGCCGCTTCGTAATCCGGATATCGTTCGGAATCGCGGAGCACGCGTTGGTCGTGACCTTCCGCCAGCCGGTCGTAATTCCATCTGTCCGTCCAACTGTTGCGATGCTCCCGAAGCCGTCTGGAACCTTCCGCAAGCTTGTAAATATCCTCAGGCGGCAGCGTCTTCCGCTCCCGCACGATGCCGATCATTTCGTCCGTCGTTTCGATAAGCTGCCGGATCTCCAGCCACTTGGACACCAGAGCGGACCGCTGCAGTTCCAAATAATAGGAAAGTTTGTCCTCCTCCCGGCTCTCCGCATCTGCCAGCACTTCTTTGATAGCCTCCACGCTCATGCCGGATTCGCGCAGCGCCACGATCGTCTGCAGCCGCCAAATATCCTGTTCGCCGAATTCGCGGTACCGGTTGTTCCGGTCTTTGGCCGGCGCGATCAGCCCCTTTTCCTCGTAAAAGCGGATCGCCCTTGCCGATAGGTTCAGCTTTTCCGCCGCTTCCTTTATTCTCACCCGGGCCCACCTCTTTTTTCTTCTTCTACATCGTCCATTGTAAACCTTCACGCAACGGAAAAGTAAAGCGCCTTTTTAGCGGCGTCTTGACCTTCACGCAAAGGCAGGGCGCATGCTGAAAAGGCGTTGACCATTTAAGACGGAGGGTGAAAAAAAGATGCGAACGCTGATCAAGCAGGCGACGATCGTCACGATGAGGGAGGAGGAGCCGTTTGTCGGAGACATCCTGATCGAGGGGGATACCCTGGCTGGAATCGGAAGCGCAATCGATGAACCGGCCGACGAGGTCATCCGGGGCGAGGGAATGGCTGCGATGCCCGGGCTGATCAACGCCCACCAGCATACGCCGATGAGCCTGTTGCGGGGCTTTTCGGACGACCTGCGGCTGATGGAATGGCTGAAGACCAAAATGCTGCCCGCCGAAGCCAGAATGACGCCCGAGGACATTTACATCGGGGCCAAGCTCGGGATGGCCGAGATGATCAAGTCGGGCACGACCGCCTTCGCCGACATGTACATCCATATGAACGAAATCGCGCTGGCGGTGCAGGAGACGGGGATGCGCGCATCGCTTGCGAGAGGACTGGTGTTCGTCGAGGACGACGGGGGCAGGCGGATGAAGGAAGCGCTTGATCTCATCGAACGCTGGACGGGAAAAGCGGAAGGCAGAATCACTACGATGCTGGGGCCGCACTCTCCGTATCTGTGCCCGCCGGAACCGCTGGCGGAAGTGATCGCGCTGGCGGAAGCGCGGAATATCCCGATCCATATTCATCTGGCCGAAACGGTCGAAGAGGTCGTGCGAATCCGCGAACGCTACAACCGGACGCCGACGGAATACCTGGTCGACACCGGCATGTTCGACCGGGCGCATGTTCTGCTGGCGCACGGCGTTCATCTGAACATGAAGGATGTGCGGCTCTTGCGCGGCATGCGGGGCGGCGTGGCCCACAACCCGGTCAGCAACCTGAAGCTCGGCTGCGGCATCGCGCCGGTATGCGCCTTGACCGGGCAGGGCGTAACCGTCGGGCTGGGTACGGACGGAGCGGGAAGCGCGGCGAGCGTGGACATGTTCGAGCAAATCAAAGCGGCCTCCTGGCTGCAAAAGCTGGATTGCGGCGATCCGACCAAGCTCCCGGCCCGGCAGGCGCTCCGCATGGCGACGGTTGAGAGCGCCAGGCTGCTGAACCTGGACGATCGGGTGGGAACGCTTGAAATCGGCAAAAAAGCGGACCTGATCCTGATCGATCTGCGCAAGCCGCACCTGCAGCCGGTGCATCAGGTGGAATCGCTGCTCGCTTACAGCGCGACCGGCGCCGATGTGGACACCGTCATNGTCAACGGCAAGGTGCTGATGCGGCAACGGCGGCTGCTGACGATCGACGAGGAGGAATTGCTGCGCGAAGCGCAAAAACGCGCGAAACGAATCGTGGAAGGCCTTTAGCGTGTTGGATGTTTTGGGTTGTAAGCGGTTGATAAATTTTTGTTTTTGTTTGAAATCTCATATTCAAAAACAAATAAAGATGATATAATCAAAACAAACAAAAACAAAACCATCATTCGGAGGTTTTCTCAACATGGTACAAAGCTTGTGGGACTCTTCNAAAGCGNCTGAGCTTCAAAGCGCGTTGGACCAGCTCGTTTATCGCTCGAACCTGATCGGGGCGGANCGGCGCGTCTGCAACTGGGGCGGCGGCAACACGTCGGCCAAGACGGTCGTGAAGGACTTCCGCGGGCGCGATGTCGAAGTCATGTTCGTCAAGGGCTCAAGGGCAGCGGCTCCGATCTCGCGACGATGAAAGCGGGCAACTTCACGGGGCTGAGAATGGACGACATTCGTCCGCTGTTCGAGCGCGACGACATGAGCGACGAAGAGATGGTGGCTTATCTTGCGCACTGCATGATCGATGCCAAGCATCCGCGCGCTTCGATCGAGACGCTGCTGCATGCGTTTCTGCCGTTCAAGCACGTCGACCACACGCACCCGGACGCGATTATCAGCATCTGCTGCGCCGATAACGGCAAGGAGATCGCGAAGGACATTTTCGGCGACCGGTTNGTCTGGGTTCCTTACGTGCGCCCCGGCTTCAAGCTATCCAAGATGATCGCGGAAGGCGTGCTGGCCAACCCGAAAGCGGAGCTTGTGCTGATGGAGAAACACGGGCTTGTCACCTGGGGCGAAACGTCCGAAGAAGCGTATAAACAGACCATCAAGATCATCAACGAAGCGGAAGCGTANATCGAAGCCCGCGTGAACGAAGACAAGCTGTTCGGCGGCGTGAAGCATGCGCCTCTGCCCGCCGACGTCCGCCGCAAGATCGCGGCGGANATTATGCCGACGGTACGCGGCGCGGTCAGCGNCGAGAAGAAAATGATTTTGACGTTCGACGACGAAGAGGANGTGCTCGCGTTTGTCGGCGGCAAGGATTCCCCGCAGCTTTCCCAGGTCGGCGCGGCTTGCCCGGACCATCTCGTGCATACGAAAGTCGTGCCGCTGTTCGTCGATTGGACGCCTAATGCGGACGACGTCGAAGGCCTGAAACAAATTCTGAAAGAAAGCATCGCGGCATACAAAGAGCAGTACAAAGCCTACTTCGAGCGCAACAAAAACGAAGGCGACGTCATGTTCGAAGCCGCGCCCCGCGTCATTCTGATCCCGGGCGTCGGCATGATCAACACCGGCAAAAGCTGGGCGATGTCGAAGGTCAGCGGCGCGCTTTACCATCGCGCGATCGCGGTGATGCGCGGCGCCACGGCGCTCGGCAACTTCGTTTCCCTCAGCGAGAACGAATCGTACAACGTCGAGTACTGGCCGCTTGAGCTTTACAAGCTGACGCTCGCTCCGCCGGAAGCCGAATTCTCCCGCCAGGTCGCGTTCATTACGGGCGGCGCCGGCGGCATCGGCAGCGAAACGGCCCGCCGTCTCGTTTCCGAAGGCGCGCATGTCGTGCTTGCCGACCTGAACCTCGAAGGCGCGCAGAAAGTGGCGGCCGAAATCAACGCCAAGTACGGCGAGAACCGCGCCATTGCCATTCAAATGGACGTCACCAGCGAAGAAGCGGTTCAGGCGGCCTATGCCGAAACGGCGCTGACCTACGGCGGCGTGGACATCCTCGTCAACAACGCGGGACTGGCCACCTCCAGCCCGTTCGACGANACGTCGCTGAAGGAATGGAACCTGAACATGAACGTGCTCGGCACCGGCTACTTCCTCGTCGCCCGCGAAGCGTTCAAGCTGATGAAGGCGCAGGGAATCGGCGGCAACATGGTGTTCATCGGCTCCAAGAACTCCGTTTACGCGGGCAAAAACGCAACGGCCTACAGCTCCGCCAAGGCGCTGGAAGCGCATCTGGCCCGCTGCATCGCAGCCGAAGGAGGCGAATTCGGCATCCGCGTCAACACGATTTTGCCCGACGCCATCCTGCAGGGCTCCGCGATCTGGAACAGCAGCTGGCGCAACGAACGCGCCGCCGCTTACGGCATCGAGCCGGACCAGCTGGAAGAATACTACCGCAAGCGCACGACGCTGCTCGTCAACATCTATCCGAAGGATATCGCGGAAGGCGTGGCGTTCTTCGCTTCCTCCAGGTCCGCCAAAACGACCGGATGCATGCTGACGATCGACGGCGGCGTGCCGGCGGCCTTCACCCGGTAATCCGTCGCGCAATCATACCGATATTCGATTAAGGGAGGTCAAGCGGACATGCCGCAAGCGAAAGGCGAAAAGCACTGGATTATTCCCGACGGCTACATTCCGCCGGCAAGCTCGGGATCGCTCGAAAGCCACGAATCCGTATGCGTGCTGAACGTGTCCTCGGAAGAAGCGCTCCTCNACTTCACGATNTATTTCGAGGACCGGGACCCGATCGAGGATATTCCCGTCGTCGTTCCGCCAAGGCGCACCAAGCATATCCGCACCTCATCCCTGGCCAAANACGGAGCGTCGATCCCGGNCGGCGTTCCGTACGCCATCGAGGTGCGCAGCGATATCCCGGTCATCGTNCAATACAGCCGTCTGGACGCGACGCAGGCGGAGAACGCGCTGATGTCCGTCGTCGCGTATCCGGTAAAATAAAGGAATCCGATTCTAAGGACTGGTCCGGAAGGAGTTTGTCTATGTCTTCAAATATCGAAAAAAGCTATGAAGAAGCGAAGCAGCTGTACGCGAAACACGGGGTCGACGTCGACCGGGCGCTGGAGACGCTGGCGAACATCAAAATCTCGGTGCACTGCTGGCAGGGCGACGACGTGCGCGGATTTCTGAACCGCGATCAGGAACTGACCGGCGGCATTTCCGTCACCGGCAACTATCCGGGAGCCGCCCGCACGCCGGAGGAGCTTCGCGCCGATTTGGAGAAAGCGTTCTCTCTCATTCCCGGCAAGCATAAGGTCAATCTTCATGCGATTTACGCGGATACGGACGAAAAGGTCGAATTGGACCGGATCGAGCCGAAGCATTANGAAAAATGGGTAAGCTGGGCGAAAGAACAAGGGCTNGGACTGGATTTCAACCCGACCTGCTTCTCGCACGAATATTCCAAAGACGGCTTCACGCTCAGCCATCCCGACCCGAACATCCGCAAGTTCTGGATCGACCACTGCAAGGCGTCGCGCAGGATCGGCGCCTATTTCGGCGAGCAGCTCGGCCAAACCTGCGTCACGAACGTCTGGATTCCGGACGGCTACAAGGATACGCCGGCGGATCGTCTCGCNCCGAGGCAGCGGTTGAAGGACGCGCTGGACGAAGTGTTCGCGGAGCCGATCAACCCGGCTTACAACCTGGATGCGGTGGANAGCAAGCTGTTCGGAATCGGCGCGGAAGCGTACACCGTCGGCTCGCATGAATTTTATATGGGGTACGCCTTGAAGAACAACAAGCTGATCTGCCTCGATGCCGGCCACTTCCATCCGACCGAAGTGATCTCGAACAAGCTGTCGGCGCTGTCNCTGTTTGCCGANGGCATCCTGCTTCACGTCAGCCGTCCGGTGCGCTGGGACAGCGACCACGTCGTGACGCTGGACGACGAGCTGCTGGANATCGCCAGAGAGCTTGTCCGCGGCAATCTGCTGGGCAAGACGCACATCGGCCTGGACTTTTTCGACGCCAGCATCAACCGCGTAGCCGCCTGGGTCATCGGCACCCGCAATACGATCAAGGCGCTGCTTCGCGCGCTGCTGGAGCCGGTCGAAGCGCTGAAGAAGGCCGAGCTCGAAGGCGATTACACGACGCGTCTTGCGCTGACGGAGGAGTTCAAGTTTTATCCGTTCGGAGCGGTATGGGATTACTATTGCGAAAAATCCGGCGTGCCGGTCCGCGAAGATTGGCTGGCCGAAGTGAAGGCTTACGAGCGGGACGTTTTGCTCAAGCGTTAAGCGTTACCATTGAGAACAAGGATGATGCCTGTTGACGAGCATACTTGCGTATGATCTCGGCGCGAGCAGCGGCAGGGCGCTGCTCCTTGCGCTGACGGAGGAGTTCAAGTTTTATCCGTTCGGAGCGGTATGGGATTACTATTGCGAAAAATCCGGCGTGCCGGTCCGCGAAGAGTGGCTGGCCGAAGTGAAGGCTTACGAGCGGGACGTTTTGCTCAAGCGTTAAACGTTACCATTGAGAACAAGGATGATGCCTGTTGACGAGCATACTTGCGTATGATCTCGGCGCGAGCAGCGGCAGGGCGCTGCTCGGCCGGTTGACGG
>JGI25331J36430_1001703_pt1 | contig 11367 bp, 9 predicted proteins | sample HigsolmetaAR206D_FD_36430 | JGI IMG/M metagenome (IMG submission 36430) | reverse complement strand
CCCCGAAGATATCGTCAATAATCCCAACATTGATGTCGTCATTGAAGTGATGGGCGGCATGGAGGAAACGAAAGAGCTGATCCTCCGCGCTTTACGCCGGCNCAAACATGTGATTACNGCNAATAAAGATCTNTTGGCTTTATATAGCGGTGAGCTGCTGTCCGTCGCCTCAGAGTATGGNTGTGATCTGTTTTACGAAGCAAGCGTCGGCGGCGGCATTCCTGTTTTGCGTAGTGTTGTTGACGGATTGTCTTCAGATCGCATCTTTAAAATGATGGGCATTGTCAACGGGACGACCAATTTTATCCTTACTAAAATGACAAGAGAAAAGATATCGTTTGAACAAGCTCTCGCGGACGCCCAAGCGCTTGGTTTTGCCGAAGCCGATCCCACAAGTGATATCGAAGGGCTGGATGCGGCCCGAAAAATGGTGATTTTAAGTACCCTTGGTTTTTCGATGAAAGTATCCCTAGAGGATCTTTTTATAAAAGGCATTTCGACCATCACCCCCGAAGACATTGATTACGCGGACCGTTTTGGCTATGTCATCAAACTCATTGGCATCGCCCGGCGCGATAACGGGAGGGTGGAAATCAGCGTGGAGCCGGCCTTTATCTCGAAGGACCATCCGCTCGCTTCCGTGAATAATGAATTCAACGCCATCTACATTTATGGAGAAGGCATCGGCGAAACGATGTTGTATGGCCCCGGAGCCGGCCAGCTCCCAACGGCAACAGCCGTCGTCTCAGATCTCGTTGCTGTCGCTAAAAACATGCGCTTAGGTGTCACTGGTAAAAGCGCGCTTATACCGTATAATAAAAAACAATTAAAAAATGACGAGGAAATTTTTGTAAAATACTTCCTTCGCCTTCTCGTTAAAGACGAAGCCGGATCGTTCGCCAAATTATCCGCCTTATTTGCCGAAAAGAACATTAGTTTTGAAAAACTGTCTCAGCAACCCCTTAAAGGAAAGGGCATGGCGGAAGTGGTGATCATTACCCATCAAACGACTCGGAAGGCTTTTCTGTCCGTCTTAAGCCAGCTCCGCGATCTGCAGATGGTTTACGAAATAAAATCAGGATACCGCGTTGAAGGAGAGTAGTATATGGAAAACTGGCCCGGCCTATTACAAGCCTATAAACCATTTTTACCTGTGACTGAACAAACCCCACCCTTGACACTTCATGAAGGCCATACGCCACTTATTCGGTTAGAAAAGCTATCCAATGCCTGGGACATTGATTTATACGCCAAATACGAAGGGGCTAATCCGACTGGCTCTTTCAAAGATCGCGGGATGGTCGTCGCCGTTGCGAAAGCGAAAGAAACCGGTAGCCAAGCGATCATGTGTGCCTCAACAGGAAACACATCCGCTTCAGCAGCTGCTTATGGGGCACGGGCAGGCTTGAAGACTATTATTGTGATTCCTGATGGAAAAATCGCTCTCGGAAAGCTCGCCCAAGCCGTCATTCTAGGTGCGGAAATTTACGCGATTAAAGGTAATTTTGACCAAGCCTTAAAAATGGTCCGTGACATTGTGGAAAAAACCCAAACGGTTACGCTGGTAAATTCCATCAACCCTTACCGCCTAGAAGGACAAAAAACGGCCGCCTTTGAAATCTGTGACCAGCTCGGTCAAGCTCCTGACGTGTTGGCCATTCCCGTAGGTAATGCGGGGAACATTTCCGCATATTGGATGGGCTTTAAAGAATACCACCGGTTAAAAGGGACAGGCCTACCCCGGATGCACGGCTTTGAAGCGGAAGGGGCGGCGGCCATTGTAAAAAATCGCATCATCGAAAATCCGGAGACCATCGCGACCGCCATCCGCATCGGCAACCCGGCAAGCTGGACGAAGGCGGTTGCGAGCGTCCAAGAATCCGGCGGTAAAATGGATGCTGTCAATGATGAGGAAATTTTACAAGTCTATCGTTTGTTAGCGCGAGAAGAGGGCGTTTTTGCCGAACCGGCTTCCTGTGCAGCGATTGCCGGCATAAAAAAACAAGTGCAAAGCGGTGCTATTAAAAAGGGGAGCCGCGTCGTTGCCGTTTTAACAGGAAATGGCCTTAAAGACCCGGATACCGCGCTTTCAGCTATCCAAATAAAACCAACCGTTATTGAAAATGACGAAGCCCAACTCTTCTCCCTTCTAGAAGGCAAGGGGGTCATTTAACGTTGACATTTACAATCAAAGTGCCTGCCAGCACCGCCAATTTAGGACCCGGTTTTGATTCGGTCGGTTTAGCCCTTAACCGTCATCTCGTACTTTCTTGTACTTCCAGTGATCAATGGCGGTTTCGTTATCAATCACCAGGCTACGAAACGCTACCAACTGATCATAACAATTTCATCTATCGCATCTACCGAAAAACGGCATCCATATATGGTTTCCCGGATCCGGAGCCAGCCGTTCACATTGATATTACGACAGACATCCCGCTTGAACGCGGGCTTGGCAGCAGTGCCGCGGCCATTGTTGCCGGCATTGAACTCGCCAACTACTTGCTTGGGCTGCAATTGACAACAGCCGAGAAGGCAAGACTCGCCAGTTGTTTTGAGGGTCATCCCGATAACGCGGGGGCATCGGTGTACGGCGGTCTAACGGTCGGCACGCATAGCGAAGAAGATACCGTTATCATCCCTTGCGGCGTGCCTCCCATCGATGTGATTTTGATGATCCCGGACAACCACCTTTTAACGGAAGCTTCTAGAAATCTACTACCCGAACGCCTTGATTTCTATGAAGCCGTGCGCGGATCGAGCTTAGCCAACGTCTTGGTCGCCTGCTTAGTTCGCGGGGATATCGAAAAATTATCCCACATCATGGCTTGCGATGTGTTTCACCAACCTTATCGGATAAAAGCCGTACCCGACCTTGAAACCGTCACCGCTTATCTATCCGGCGAGCCGTGCGGCGTTGCCCTCAGCGGCGCCGGCCCTAGCATCGCCATCCTTACGAAAAAAAACAAAGGAGAAGCGATTCGCGAAAAACTTGCCCATCGCTTTCCGAATTACACCATTGACCTCCTCCATCCGGAATCTCAAGGGGCATGTGTGTACGAAGGTTGCTAAACACCTAAAGATAACCTTTTTAAGATAGTTCCAAACTCTTAACGCTGCGAATGCAAATATCTTTTGGACCAAGACCTTTCTTACCAATATAAAAAAGCACAAGTTTTTTAAATAAAATTTGAAAATGCCTATTGCTATTTTCCTTATTTACTGATAGTATAAATAAGCGTAATTGGAAGGCTAATATTCAATATATCGCGAGTCTTTCCAAGCAGATAATTTTTGACCACTTCCTTTTGAAATAAGAGGAAGTTAAGGCATAGGCGTGCCGGGTCAAATGCCGATCGGCAACTTTTAGTTGCCTTATTGATTGAGTTAAAAGCTCAAATTTTATAAGTTGGTAACTTTATAACCGGTGCCCTAAGCACATCAACTTGTGAAACGATCAATAAGAGTATTAAAAGTAATTATTTGCTATATAGACTCTGATCATATGATATATCGAATATTAAAGACCTTTCTATCATAATTGTCTTTATGGTAGACTTATGACTTTTTGTCATAATGCCCACTTTAATATGAGAGATGATATCAAAAGCAAGTGGCGTGCGCGGGTCATGCGTTTGTCACTTGCTTTTTTCTTTGGAAAATTTTATGCATACCGGGTAATGATTCTCACATTTTTTTAAATCTATTAAGTAAGGGGATAGAATAATGGGGAAAGCACTTGTCGTCGGTTGCGGCGGCGTGGCATCGGTGGCCGTTCATAAAATGGTCCAAAACAGTGAAGTTTTTGAAGAAGTATGCATCGCAAGCCGCACCAAATCCAAATGTGATGCGTTAAAAGCAAAACTCGATGGGGGCAAAACCAAAATTACGACCGCTCAAGTTGACGCCAACAATGTGGATGAGTTGGTAGCTTTAATTGAAAAAGAAAAACCTGATGTTGTCGTCAATTTGGCCTTGCCGTACCAAGATCTCACGATTATGGAAGCTTGCCTGGCGACGAAAACGCACTATTTAGACACGGCTAACTACGAACCGGAAGATACCGCCAAATTCGAATATAAATGGCAATGGGCATACCGTGAGCGCTTTAAAGAAGCTGGGATTACCGCTTTATTAGGCAGCGGTTTTGATCCAGGTGTGACCGGTGTCTTTTCCGCTTATGCGCTGAAACACCATTTTGATGAAATTGAATACATCGACATTCTTGACTGCAACGCCGGTGACCACGGCTATCCTTTTGCGACGAACTTCAATCCCGAAATTAACATCCGGGAAGTGTCGGCAAAAGGCAGCTATTGGGAAAACGGTCGTTGGATTGAAACCGAGCCCATGGAAATTAAACGCGTTTATAATTTCCCGGAAATCGGCGAAAGGGAAATGTACCTGCTGCATCATGAAGAACTCGAGTCACTCGCCCTTAATATACCGGGAATCAAGCGCATCCGCTTTTTCATGACGTTTAGCCAAAGCTATTTGACCCATTTAAAATGCCTGGAAAACGTCGGCATGACATCGATTGAACCGATCGAGTTTGAAGGAAAACAAATTGTACCGCTGCAGTTTCTCAAAGCGGTCTTGCCGGACCCGGCATCACTTGGCCCGCGCACAAAAGGGAAAACGAATATCGGGTGCATTTTTAAAGGTAAAAAAGACGGCAAAGAGAAAACGTATTATCTCTATAATGTTTGTGATCACGAAGCCTGCTACAAGGAAGTTGGATCGCAAGCCGTTGCCTACACCACCGGCGTCCCGGCTATGATCGGCGCCATGATGTTGATGACCGGCACCTGGAATAAACCGGGCGTCTACAACATCGAAGAGTTTGATCCAGATCCATTCATGGAAGCTTTAAATAAATGGGGCCTCCCATGGAAAGAAGATTTTAATCCGGCATTAGTGGACGACGAACCCATTAAAGTTTTAGAACCGGAGCTAATCAAATAAGATGCGCATCGAAGATTTACCGACCCCATGCTATGTAGTCAATGAAAGCTTGCTTGAGAAAAACTTGAAGATTTTAAATGGGGTCATGAAACGTACCGGATGCAAAATCGTTTTAGCCCAAAAAGCTTTTTCCATGTATACGATGTACCCACTGATCGGCCAATATTTAAGCGGCACAACGGCCAGTGGTCTATTTGAAGCCCGATTAGGATATGAAGAAATGGGGAAGGAAAACCATATTTTTGCACCAGCGTATCGCGAAGAAGAAATGGATGAAATTGTTTCCATCTGCGATCATATTATCTTTAACTCCTTCTCACAACTCGAAAAGTTTAAAGACAAAGTGCTGAAAGCCGGTAAAAAAGTCGGTTTGCGCATTAACCCGGAATGTTCGACACAAGTCGGCCATGCCATTTACGATCCTTGTTCCCCCGGTTCGCGCTTTGGCGTGACGCTGGAAAATTTCCGGCCGGACGAGTTGGATGGCGTTTCCGGACTCCATTTTCATACGCTTTGCGAACAAAATTCGGACGACTTGGCGACCACTTTAGCGGCGGTCGAAGAAAAGTTCGGACCGTGGCTTTCCCAAATGGAGTGGATTAACTTCGGAGGCGGCCATCACATCACAAGAGAGGATTATGATATCCCGCTCCTTGAATCTTGCATCAAAAGGATGCAAGAGAAGTATGGCCTTGAGGTGTATCTTGAACCAGGGGAAGCCGTTGCCCTTAATGCAGGGTATCTCGTCACCACGGTTTTGGACACGCATAAAAACGGTATGGATATTGCTATTTTGGATACGTCGGCATCGTGCCATATGCCTGATGTTTTGGAAATGCCGTACCGCCCACCGCTACTTGGTTCGGGAATGCCGGGTGAAAAGCCTTATACGTATCGCCTTGGCGGCCAAACATGCCTGACCGGTGACGTCATTGGCGATTATTCCTTTGACCAACCGCTAAAAAGCGGGGACCGTTTGATTTTTGGCGACATGGCTATCTATACAATGGTTAAAAATACGACGTTTAACGGCATGCCATTACCCGCCATCGCCATTCAAGATAAAAACGGGGACTGTCGAATCGTCCGCGAATTCGGATACCAAGATTTTAAAATGCGGTTAGCATAAAATAAGATGACCGTCTTAGGCATTCAAAACCTGAGACGGTCATTTCATTTTCCAAATCTTTTCATTCAGCGATTATGGGCAGTCTGTCTTGCGCCTTTTTTGCGAGATCAGTGATGTAGTCAAAAAATGCATCGCGATTCACATCATAAACCACATTTACCGGACGCCCATCTTCTTTTTCTTCCGTGCGCCCCTGGCTCGGACCATCCGTATGGACGATTGCATGTACAGTTTTAGTTTTAACAAGGTCGGGGCAGCCAACATAGGCAGTTGTTAAAACATCCCATAAATAATAAGTTGAGTTCGTGGAAAAATGGACAAGCGGAGGGCAGAGCGCATAACATTGTCCGATAAAATCCACACCAATGTGTTTGCGTTCGGATGCCCAGCGTTGACGTATATCTAAAGTCAGAGGGACTTGATTCGTGCTTTCCAGTGCCACAATGTCAATCACCATTTGGGACGCCCATACCCGTCCAACAGCTTCCGGGTCCCAAAATGCATTCCATTCCGCCGTTCCATCGTGTTCCGGCTCTTCGACATTACCCACCTCACCAAAAGTCCCGCCCATCCAAACCAACCGCTCGATTTTTTCTTCAATGGAAGGATCTTCATCAAGGGCACGGGCGAGGTCAGTCAGCGGACCGGTAAACAACAGGGTCGTTTTCTCCTCATAAGCATGAAGGGCTTCGATGAGATGGCGATGGGCCGGTTGGTACGCCATCGGTGTCAGGATTTTTCCTGATTCATTTAAAATCGGTAAAGCGTCGACAAAAAAGGCATGGAGCCGCCAGTCCTTCGGAAAAGGGTTTTTCCCGCGCGAAGTGGAATTCGCCACCGTCAAATCGCCGCTCCCAAAGCGATCAATGATTTTCCGGCTCGCAGAAACCGCAGGCTCCAAATAGCAATCCGCAGGGATGACGGAAACCCCGGTAAGATTGATAGAATCCATTTGCAACAATAAAAACAAGGAAACGAGATCATCAACCCCACCATCGTGATTGAAATAGACGTTTTTCATATCTGTTCCTTTCCTTATCCAATAAGTTTGACACAACAACACTTCTTTATCATAGCAAGACACAAAAGGGTGGTACAATAGCCTAACACCTTATTTAGAAAACCATGAACCGCATCTTTTTTTCACATACACGTCACGAGAGAGGAATGAGTGGAGAACCGGGTGAGCAGACTTTTTTGCAAAACGAAAAAAACCGTCTATAATCAAGGCAAACCAACGAACACCCGATGGAGGTTGTCATCATGAAAAAATTAGAATCGCGCAAGCAATTCGATGATATTATTAAAAATGATAGGGTTATTCTCTTGTTTTCTGCGGACTGGTGCCCCGATTGCCGTTTCATTGCACCGGCACTCCCCGAAATTGAAGCGGAAAATGAGCGGTTTACTTTTTATTACATCGATCGGGATCAGTTTATCGATCTGTGCACTGAGTTAAATGTCTACGGCATTCCGAGTTTCATCGCTTATCACCAAGGCGAAGAAATCGGCCGATTCGTCAATAAAGACCGGAAAACAAAGGAACAAATCCAAGCGTTTATAGACTCTCTTCCTGTATAGATTGTTCCACATATGGATTCAGTCTTGCATGAAGGTAAAGAAAACGTGGCTCTGCCTAGTCTTTTGGGTGAAGGCAGAGCCTTCGTTGCCTTTATTTGACATTACCAGTATAAAAAGAGGCCGCCACATCAAGAGAATCCCTTGATAGAGCAGCCTCTTTTGTTTTATTGTTCGCTTTCCGCTCGTTGGTTAAGACGAAGTGATTCCGACGTCATCGCATGGATTTCTTTAAACAACTCGGGTTGTTCGGCAAGCGATTGACCATAAGACGGGATCATTTCTTTAATTTTTGGCTCCCATTCTTTCATTTGGTTCGGGAAACATCTCTTGATGACATCAAGCATAACATGAACAGCCGTGGAAGCGCCTGGTGAAGCCCCGAGCAGAGCCGCCACTGAACCGTCCGCACTGGTCACGACCTCGGTGCCGAATTGCAGCGTTCCTTTACCGCCCGTAGGCGTATCTTTAATGACTTGCACGCGCTGACCCGCAACGATGATTTCCCAATCTTCTTTCCGAGCCGTCGGCACAAACTCACGCAGTTCCTCCATGCGCTTGTCATCTGACAATAATACTTGTTGGATCAAGTATTTTGTCAGTGCCATTTCTTTAATCCCAGCCGCAAGCATCGTCAAAATATTGTTCCATTTCACGGAACGGATCAGGTCGAAATAAGACCCCGTCTTTAAAAACTTGGGTGAAAAGCCGGCAAACGGACCGAACAATAATGATCTTTTATTGTCAATATAGCGGGTATCCAAATGCGGCACNGNCATAGGCGGCGCGCCAACCTTTGCCTTTCCGTACACTTTGGCATGATGCTTTTCAATGACCTCAGGGTTATGGCAGACCATAAAGAGGCCGCTAACAGGAAAGCCGCCGATATGCTTCGATTCCGGGATACCTGTTTTTTGTAATAAGGGTAAACTACCGCCGCCCGCACCNATAAACACAAATTTGGCGACGTGACGTTCCACTTGTCCNTTTTGGAGATTTTTNACTTTCAAAAGCCAGTTGCCGTCATTTGTGCGCTTAATCGTCTTCACTAAATGCCGATAGTGAATGGCGACGTTTTTCNTTTCTAGATGTTTAAACAACTTGCGCGTTAAAGCGCCAAAGTTAACATCCGTACCGGTGTCAATTTTGGTTGCCGCCAGCGGCTCGTTTACTGTGCGGCCTTCCATAATGAGTGGAATCCATTCTTTCAATGTTTCAGGGTCATCGGAAAATTCCATGCCCTCAAATAAAGGCACTTGCTTAAGTGCTTTGTAACGTTTTTTGAGAAACGCCACGTCTTTTTCTCCACGTACCAAACTCATATGCGGCAATGGCCGTATGAAATCTTCTGGGTTTTCCAACACGCCACTTTGAACGAGAAAAGCCCAAAATTGCTTCGATACTTGGAATTGTTCGTTAATGGTGATCGCTTTTTTAATATCTACGGAACCNTCAGGCCGTTCTGGTGTGTAATTGAGCTCGCAAAGGGCCGAGTGACCTGTTCCGGCATTGTTCCATTCGTTGGAACTTTCTTCGCCGGGTTTTTCAAGTTTTTCAAACACTTGAATNTCCCATTCCGGTGCCAATTGCTTGAGGAGTGTGCCTAATGTGGCACTCATGATGCCCGCACCGATGAGAATGACGTCTGTTTTGGTTTCTCTGTTACCCATTTTTATACTTCCTTATTTAAAAATTCCAGAAAAGCAATAGCCATGGAAAAACCATCGCACAGCTTTCTGTCGTACCGATTTCCATCATCTATTTTATCAAAATTATTGTAGGAATTATAGTTAAAAGCTATGCATGCCGATGGGAATACATGTCATCACGCATCCCAGCTACCCTTTGGGCACATCGCTTTAACAGCACNCTTTGAAGATGTTAGCATATTTTTAGGTGGGTATTTNTTGTCNTGAACATTTTCAAACCAGTGATGGCACATATTATAATTAAATCCTTTGGTCCGGAAAGGAGTTTTCCTGTGAAGCTGTATCAAGTGAGAAAAGGACAATTTGTCTATTTCAATAACGAGCTACATAAGGTGTACGGGGTTAAACCGATGTATAAAAAGTCTGTTCACCTTTTAAGGTTGAGAGACTTAAGCCAACACTTAGCCAAGGCCATTGAGGTGGAGCGATACAAGCCGAAGGAAGGGGACAGTTTTGTTTTTAATCATCAACCATACACACTCTCAAAGGACAGGCGTGCCGTTGAGGGGGATTACATCTTAATCCATAACCCAAGGCCTGACGCCTTGGACACCTATACCTTAAATGAAATTGAAGTCGTCGAAAAGTCTGATGCCAAAGGTGTCATAACGGGCAACTCTCACGGGGTAAAACACCATGAATATATGTTAATGATTCCGGGGCGCCTACAAGACTGCCATCCCATCGACTTTAAAGATTATGCCTTAGGTACGGATAGCGATGAGGCATTAACNCCTCCGCCAGTCGAACAGCGNATCCCCCAATTAGGAGATATTTATATAAAAAGGGATGGTTCCGACTATAGCGAAGTCATGGTCACAGCCATAAAAGGACAAACGGTTTATCTCGGTGACGGGACGGAAATCGTNAAAGAGGATTTAATGGACGCAGACAAATGGGAATTTCTTTATAACTTTCTTGAAAAATAGATGTAGCCAAGATTTCAACAGGAGGTATCTATGAATAAAGAAAAACAATCAGGAAGCAGTGTTTTTTGGATTTCTTTGGGTATTACCGTCATCTTCATCCTATGGGGAACTCTTTTTACCGATAACCTTGCCACCGTGATCAACGCCATTTACAACGGCTCCATTGATTACCTTGGTTGGGTGTACTTGAGTGCCACTTGTTCTTTGTCATCTTCTCCGTCTTTTTGTTGTTTTCCAAATACGGTAACATTCGCCTTGGTAAACCCACGGACCGGCCGGATTTTAACACAGGTTCGTGGTTGGCCATGTTATTTGGCGCCGGAATGGGGATCGGGATTGTTTATTGGGGCGTGGCCGAACCCGTCACTCATTACACCGACCCGCCATACGGGAAGCCATTTACCATCGATGCCGCCAATACAGCGATGAAATACACGTTTTTCCATTGGGGTTTGGACCCATGGGCCATCTATACCGTTATCGGCCTCGCGCTTGCCTTTTTCCAATACAATAAAAAACTCCCAGCCGCAATCAGCTCGGCGTTTTATCCGGTCCTCGGCGACCGCATTTACGGACCGATCGGAAAAACCATCGATGTCCTGTCCATCTTTGCGACGGTCTTCGGCATCGCCACTTCTCTAGGCCTCGGAGCGATGCAAGTAACCGCTGGAATGCACGATATCTTTGGCATTCCAAACACGTTGTTGATTGACTTGATCGTTGTGGCTGTTGCCACCGTCCTATTCATCATTTCCATTAACACCGGTTTGGAACGAGGGATTCAGTATTTATCGAACGCCGCAATGATTTTATCGTTTGTCATCTTACTGTTTGTTTTTGTACTCGGGCCAACGTTAACCATTATTAAAGTTTTCTTTAATACAACGGGGCTTTATCTAAGCGACTTTCTTCATATGAGTTTAAGGTTAAACCCTTTTCAAAAAGATGAGTGGATTGCCTCTTGGACGTTATTTTACTGGGCCTGGTGGATTGCCTGGGCGCCGTTTGTCGGCATGTTCATTGCACGGGTGTCGAAAGGGCGGACGATCCGCGAGTT
>JGI25331J36430_1001697_pt1 | contig 11410 bp, 8 predicted proteins | sample HigsolmetaAR206D_FD_36430 | JGI IMG/M metagenome (IMG submission 36430) | reverse complement strand
CCCGAAGCGGCAAGGTGCAGTAGGATCGAACAGGAGCCGCCGATCCAGTGGCTGACCCGCCAGATATGGTGGGACCACATGCGCGGCCAGCGTGGGAGCAGCAGCGAGTCGAACAGAAGGTCCTGCTGCCAATCCTGGTAGATCTCCTCGATGTCATCCTCGGAGTTGAGCTTACCAAGCTCGACAAGGATGCGGATCGTGGCGAGCAGGTACGCGCTCACATGGGCGTTCAGCCCCTTTCGCGTCTTTCCGTACAACGGTAGCCCAGCTAGGTGCTTCGCGAATCGCTTCGCAGCGCCCGGATCTATGCGTTCACCTTCACCGATCAGGTAAAGCGAATAGACGATATCCGCGTGATCCTGTGGTGGAACCACGTCCGCGGCGCCGTTGCCTCCCGTCCAGAAGGCAAGGCCGTCCGGGGATTTGAGTCCGATCAACCGGACAAGCGCGTTCCGATAGTCCTTTGCGTCTGGTTCGGGACGGGACTCATCATCAAAAAGTTCGTAGGCCTCATCCTCGGCACTGACGTTCCTGTTCCGCAGCATGCGCCACCCGTCGACGAGAGGTTCATGCAGGCCCCAGCCAAGGCGGACCGACAGATACTGGGTCGCCGCGACAAGCAGCAGGAACGTCGCTGCGCCTGCAAGCGTCGCGGCCGCTGGGTGATCCTTCAAGGCGAGTACAAGCAGAGCGGTCGGCACGGTAGCGACCAGCGCCGACGCAAGGCTGCTCTTGCCGCGATACCGGATCTTTAGTCCCGTTTCCCTGCCGAGAACGCGCACGGTCGTCCAAACGGCGAGTGTATGGACGATCAGCATGGCAATGGCCGCGCCCCTGACGCCATCGACCGCGGAAAGCGCGTAACCGAGGGCTACCGTCAGGACGGCGTAGACGATCGTGATTCGTGCCGCGATGCTGGCGGTTCCGGTTGCGATGGCAAGCTCACCCGAAAGGATCTGCGCGTAGGCCTTGAGCGCGACCAGCGGCGCAATGATGGCCAGCACCACGGCTGCCCCGGGGATGGCCGGGAAAAACCAAAGGATTGCCATGGGGCCGACAACCATGAGGAAGCCCGCGGCCAGCATGTTTGCCCACACCGAGAACGCAGCTGCCTGCGAAGCGGCTGCACTAGCGGTTTCCAGGCTCCTGACAGTACCGCGCGCATGCAGCCGGGCGATGGCTGGCGACATGACGGTCGCGCAGACGATCGTCAAGGCCATTGGCAGGTTGGTCAGCTGAACTGCCATCTCAAATCCGCCCAGAGCGGCGCCCGAGTCATGCAAACCGGCCACCATCACCATCGCCCGTGCATAGAGGTAGACGGACAGCGCATTAATGATGACGGGCAGGCAGTTCTTCAGCAGTGAGGCGCCGTCGCGGGATAAAAGGGAGGGTGCCGCGTGTCGCCGGAAAGAGGGGAGGAAGTGGCGCGCCAGCAGGATGACACAGGAAACTTCCGCCAAGGCAAGGCATGCGAAAAGTGCCTCGACCTGCGGTACGAACGGCAAGACGACAGCAAAGAGCAGAATTCCAAACAGCCTGCTGGCAATCACTGCCGACGCGAGCGCGCGGAAGCGGCTCTGCGCTCGCATGATCCCGTCGAGAAACTCGGTGAGACCAAAGGCGTAAATGAACAACGCACCTAAGGCGACTGCGATCGCCGAGATTTCCAATCCATAGATCCGGTTGGCGACCGGTACCGCCACGACGATGAACACAAGGCCCAGCGCCGACATGGCGAAACCGAGCCGTGTAGCGAGCGCGATTACCTGCTGGGCCCTTGCGTCCCCACCCTCGGCGAACGCGGCTCCTGCGTTGCGAATCGCCGTCCTGCCGAGCGACAGGCCGACCAGCGGCCGGAAAAGCGTGGCCACCGAAAGGAAGATGGCGACCGCGCCAAGCTGTCCGGCGGGCAGGAAAGTGGCGCAGAAAATCAGAACCAGTGCCGGCCATATGTGCATGAAGCCGAACTGGAGCGAACGATATAGAAAATTCATTGAATGAGCGCTGCCGCCGCGAGTTGTTTTCCGATTTCGGATTGGGTTTTAACCTGGCTGGCGCCTTGCTGCTTCTCAAGCCTAACGCGCTCTACCATTCCCATAAACGCAAAGAGGAACGTCGCGTGGTAGAGGTCAACGATGAACTCATTAACGACAAGAAGAGCTAGATAAGCGCTGAAGCTGGCGACCAGCCAAGCTGATATCCGAGCGTCGCCTCGCCCCTGTGAATGTCTTACAAGATAAATCAAAGATGACAAGCCACGGAAGAGGACCGCCATCATGCAAACCGCAGCAAAAGCCCCATGCTTGAACGCCAACCCTAGCGGCGTACTGTGAGAACCAAGCGGGTAGTCGAGACCCGGGTAGTCCAGCTGTGTTCCGTGCCCAAGAAGAGGGTTGTCAAGGAAGCTTGAGAAGGTGAGTGCATAGATTGCACTGCGCGACTCTGCACTTCCCTTGCGTCGCTCGAAAAGTAGCTCGTACACGAAATCTTCGATAGCGCCCGCATACAACAAACCCACTGCGGCAACAATGGAGATCAATGCAACTAGCAAGAGGAGCTTGAGTGGAGATCCGCGCCTTGCAATTACAAGCGAAGCAATATCTGCCAACAGGGGCAAAATTAGATATAGAATCATCGCAAGCCGGGCCTGCGCTAAGAAAATAACTGCGAATCCCAGACTAAAAACGAGAACCTTGGTAATTCGGCTCTGTACCTGTGCGAGAGCAAAGGGGATGAGTAGGACGATTATGCAAGACAGCTGAATGGGTGAGCCAAATATCGAGCGCGCCCGTACGGTGAGCCCGAAGAAGTAAAGCTCTTCGCCGAACTTCTTCAGGAGGTACCTTCCGCCGGTCATGGTCTCCGCAATAGAAGGTGGGGAAATCAAATATCCGATTGACTTGAATTCAAAAGTCGGAAATGCCAGGTGGAAGAAGCACGTAGCGCTGACGAATAAGAAGAAGAGGAAGATCGGTTTGGCTGCTCCAGAGAGCGTGCCATTTGCCCTAAGTGAATAGAAGTGAAAGTAAAAGAGTATGCAAGTTGCCCAGGTCATCAGGTCTCGGGTAAATGTGATTACCCGAGGCCCACTAGTGACCTGCAGCCCGGATGCTATGAAAAGCAGTCCGAACAGGAGTAAGAGCAAGCTTGTCTTAGGCAGACAGAAACGTGGCACAACCTTCTGCGTCACCATATACATAAGCACGTACAGGCATAGCAAAAGGGGGGGGAATAACTGTTCCAAGCCGACGGGCCACAGGAGCAAAGTGGAAACCAGCAGCAGGCCTATGCCGCTCGCCACCGAGATTTTTTTACGATTGCTCTTTATTCTTAGCATTTTGGTCGGCTAACGGCTCGAGGTGTAACGGAGGAGGCGATACGCTGCGATCGGATTGGTACTTAGGTATCTCCAGCCAAGGCGCTTCGGCTCTTCAAACGCTCTGTAAAGCCATTCAAGTCCAAGGCGCTGCATCCAAGCGGGCGCTCGAGGAGAGTCGCCGGTGAGGAACGAGTAAAGGCCGCCGCAGGTCTTGATCCAGCCCACGCCCTTGAGGTTCTCGCGATTACGGATCGACCAGAACTCCTGCCGGGGCTTTCCCAGGGCGACCCAGAGCACGTCCGCTCCACTCGCGCGGACGAGGTCACACACGCGCTTGTCGTCCTCCGGCGGGAAGTAGCCATGGTGCCGGCCAACGATCTCGACATCCGGATAAAGCTTCCGGATGGCCTCGACCACGGCCCGGTTCTGCTCTTCCTTCGCGCCGAGGATGAAGAAGCGCAGCTTGTGTTCGCTCGCCGCCTGGGCCGCATCATGGAAAAAATCGGTGGTGCAGACCCGCTCGGGCAGCGGGTGCGCGGTCCTGCGGCTTGCGAAGACCACCGGCATGCCATCTGCATGGATGATATCGGCCGCAGCCATGGCATCTGCGAACGCCGGATCCTGTCCGGCGAGGGCGATGCCCTGTCCGTTCGAGGAGAACACAGCCTTCGGCAGCCAGTTCTCCCGGTTACGGCGGGCTGCCATGCAGTCCTTGACCATGCACTCGGCCAGCTGCCGACGGGTCACGGAGGCGGTCGGGAACCCGCCAACCATGACTACGGGGAAGTCGTAGCAATCATTGCGGCTGGTCGCCTGGGGATCAGCAGTGGCCATGGTAGCTCCGGTACCAGGTGACGAACTCGTGCAAGCCTGTGGCCAGGTCGGTCTTGGTCCTGTAACCATAATCCCGGCTGATGTCCGAGATATCGGCATAGGTGGCGTACACATCGCCGGGCTGCATCGGGAGCATGCGCTTCTCCGCCTTGCGGCCCAGGAGTTCCTCCAGCAGCCCGATCATGTGCAGCAGCTGTTCGGGATGGTTATGCCCCAAGTTGTACACCTTGTGCGGTGCACCGGCGTCCGGGACCTTTGGCCCCTGTTGGAGAAGGGCTTCGATGGCATCGACGATGTCATCAATGTAGGTGAAGTCGCGCCGCATGTCGCCGTGGTTGTACACATCGATCGGACGACCGGCCATGATGGCGTCGGCGAACTTGTAATAGGCCATGTCCGGACGGCCCCAAGGGCCGTATACGGTGAAGAACCGCAGCCCGGTGATGGGGAAGCCGTACAGGTGTGCGTAGGTGTGCGCCATGAGCTCGTCCGCGCGCTTGGTGGCGGCGTAGAGCGAAACCGGCGTGTCGACGCGGTCCTCGATGGCGAACGGGAGCTTGATATTGGACCCGTACACTGATGAGGAGGACGCGTACACCAGGTGCTTGACGCCGTTGTGCCTGCAGCCTTCCAGCACCGTGAGCATGCCGACCAGATTGCTGTCCAGGTAGGCGAACGGATTCTCCAGCGAATAGCGGACCCCGGCCTGGGCACCCAAGTGCAGCACGGCGTCGAACTGGTGCTGGCGGAACAAGGCGGCCATGCCCTCCCTGTCGGCCAGATCCAGCCGGATGAAGGAGAAGCCGGACTTGCCATTCAGCAGGGCAAGGCGGCCGCGCTTGAGGTTTACGTCGTAATACGCATTGAGGTTGTCGATGCCCACCACCTCGTGTCCTGCAGCCAACAGGCGGACCGAGCTGTGGAAGCCGACGAAACCGGCCGCGCCGGTGACGAGGATCTTCATGGCCTTCAGCCCATTCCTCAGTCGGCCCCGAACAGGTCGCGGCTGTAAACCTTGTTCGCCACGTCGCGGATGTCGTCGGTGATGCGGTTGGCGATGATCACATCGGCNTGCCCTTTGAACGCCTCGAGGTCGTTGACCACGCGCGAGTGGAAGAACTCGCTGTCCTTGAGCATGGGCTCGTAGACGATGACCTCGACGCCCTTGGCCTTGATGCGCTTCATGATGCCCTGGACGCTGGAGGCGCGGAAATTGTCCGAACCGGCCTTCATGATCAGGCGGTACACGCCCACCACCTTCGGTTCGCGGCGCAGGATGTCGCTGGCGATAAAGTCCTTGCGGGTGGTGTTGGAATCCACGATGGCGCGCATCAGATTCTGCGGCACGTCCTGATAGTTGGCCAGCAGCTGTTTAGTGTCCTTGGGCAGGCAGTAGCCGCCGTAGCCGAAGCTGGGGTTGTTGTAGTGGTTGCCGATGCGCGGATCTAGGCATACGCCGTCGATGATCTGGCGCGTATCCAGACCGTGTGTACAGGCATAGGTGTCCAGCTCGTTGAAGTAGGCCACGCGCATGGCTAGGTAGGTATTGGCGAACAGCTTGATCGCCTCTGCCTCTGTCGCGTCGGTGAACAGCACCGGCACGTCCTTGTCGATGGCCCCTTCCTGCAGCAGGGCGGCAAATCGCTGGGCGCGCTCGGAGCGCTCGCCCACCACAATGCGGCTCGGATGGAGATTGTCGTATAGTGCACGCCCCTCTCGCAGGAACTCTGGCGAGAAGATTACATTCTCAATGTCCAGGGCCGCTCGGACGCGGCGCGTATATCCCACCGGGACGGTAGACTTAATTACCATCACCGCCGCGGGGTTTATCTCCTTTACGTCCCGGATGACGGACTCCACCGAGGAGGTATTGAAGTAGTTGGTCTGGGGATCGTAGTCCGTGGGCGTGGCGATCACTACGAAATCTGCGCCGGCGTAGGCTTCGTGCTTGTCCAAGGTCGCCTTCAGGTCGAGTGGGCGATTGGCGAGGTAGTCCTCGATCTCCCGGTCCTCGATGGGCGACTTGCGGGCGTTGATCAGTTCAACGCGCTTCGGATCGATATCCAAGGCGACCACACTGTGGTTTTGCGCGAGCAGGACAGCGTTGGACAAGCCGACATAGCCCGCGCCGGCAACAGCAATCTTCATTGGATGCTCCGTTTTGTACTCCGTGAGCCCGTCGTCGGCTCAGTACGCGTTCTTGTTCACAAAGCCCTTGAACACGGTCATCAGGATGATGCGCAGATCGAACCAGGGTGACCAGTTCTGCATGTAGTACAGGTCGTACTCCACGCGGCGTGCCATCTTCTCGATGGTATCGGTTTCCCCGCGCAGGCCGTTGACCTGGGCCCAGCCGGTGATGCCGGGCTTGACCCGGTGCCGCTGCATGTAGCGGTCTACCAGGGTCTTGTACTGCTCGTTATGGGCGATGGCGTGCGGGCGCGGGCCGACGATGGACATCGAGCCCTGCAGCACGTTGATGAACTGGGGGAGNTCGTCCAGGCTGGTNCGGCGCAGGAAGGCACCGAACGGCGTCACGCGCGAATCATTCTTGCGCGCCTGGGTGACCTTGCCGTCTTCCTCCTGGTGCACCCGCATGCTGCGGAACTTCCACACCTCGATGGGCTTGCCGCCCAGGCCGTGGCGCAACTGGCGGAAGAACACCGGTCCGGGCGAGCTGAGCTTCACGCCGATGGCGATCGCGATCATCAGTGGCGAGATCATCAGCAGGATCAGGGAGGCCAGCACCTTGTCCATGGTGGCCTTGATCAGATGGGCCGGGCCATCCAGGGGGCTGGAGCGCAGGTTCAGCACCGGAAGGCCACCAATCTGCTCCACTGAATGGTTCAGCAGCTGCAGGCCGAACAGGTCCGGCAGCAGCTTGATGTCCGCGGTCGAGAAATCCAGCTGCCGCAACACGTAGGCGATCTGGTCCTGCTCGCGCATGGGCAGGGCAATCCAGACCTGGTCGATGTGCCGGGCCTCCACGAAGGCGGCCAGCCGGTCCACCCGGCCCATGGGGCGGATGCCATGCAATGCGCAACGGTCGGCGCTGGTAGCAAACCAGCCGACAACCTTGATGCCCATCCAGGGATTGCGGTGCAGCGTGTCGACGATGCGCTGTGCATCCGGGTTGCCACCCACGATCACGGCGGTACGCAGGTCCATGCCGCGTGCACGGGCCCACGAGGCGCAGCCGCGCAACACGATGCGGATGGAGGCGGCGCCGGCCAGGCTCAGGCCGAACCAGGCGCCAAGCCACAGCCGCGACAGTTCGCCGATCATCTGGATCAGGGTCGTGTAGAACAGAACCCCGGTGCAGATCAGCAACCAGCACAGGCCCAGATGCATCAGCTCGGCGCCAAGGCCGCGGCCACGCCAGCTGCGGTAGAGGGAGGAGGACCCGAAGATCAGCAGGCCGAACAGCGTGGTGATCACCACCAGGCTGACGTAGTCCTTCTGCAAGTGCCAGGTACCGAAGCGGATGCGGTACGCCAGCAGCGCACCGCCAACGAGGATCAGCGGGTCCGCGATTCGTATCAGCGCACCGATGGCGGCCGTGAACTTGCTCGCCGTCCGAGGTGGGGCACTGGTTTCCGACCTGATTGGCATGAGCAGCATGGTATTTCCCCTTCATCCTTGTGCGTTGCCGGCAGGCGCCGGTTGGGGAGACTTGATGTTGCATTGCAGCATCAAGTCTTGCAAGTCCTTAGTTTGTGCCTCCCGCTCATCCAGTCTGGGAGGCTATGTCAACGGGTTATGGATCTATGTATTCAATATTGTCAAAGTAAAAGTGGCTGTCGCGTTCGCCGGTGAGCGAATAGAGGCTGTACTTGCGCTGCAGGCGTGCGCCACCATCGCGTACCAGCGGATGCCACATCAAACGCGAACGCACCTGGCTGGACCGGGGGAGCAGCAGGTCCATCGGCACGGACAGGTAAATGCCCTTGTCAAAGCTGCCTTCGCCGAACTCCGCCGACGAGACATCGGTCTTGGTGGCAAACGCGCCCATTACCACGCCGTTGCGGAACATGCGCGAAACATCCAGGGTCACGCCCCAGTCGCCGGCCAGGTAGCGTCCAGCCGAGGTGGCCACCTGGACGCGGCCGTCGTCGCCGAAGTGGGTGTAAAGCGTCGCGTGTCCGGTCGCGACCTCGTAGTCGCGGAACGAGAACTTCTGGTCGAAGTCGCGCTGCTTGACCCAGTTGGCCTCCACGCCCAGTGCCCAGCGCTGGCCGACGGGACGGTACAGCAACTCGCCGCCCACGCCGCCATACATCATCTCCAGCAGGCCCGCATAGGCCATGCCGTACAGGTCACGGCCCAGCGCATGCACCGTGGTGACCTGAAGGTTCGGGATGGTGACGTCGGAGGTGGTGACGTAATGGCGGATGTCGGTGCGGACGCGCGGCAGGTTGCTCGGGGCGTCGTACTTGAACTTGCGGAAGTTGTTGTGCACGTCCACCGCCGTGGTGGCGGTAAGCCAGGTGCTGTCATTGACCCGCAGGCTCGTGTGCAGGTTCGCGGTCAGCTGGTACAGGAAGAAGCCGTCGGGGCCGCCAATGATCTCGTTCAGCCCGGGGGAAACGTGGTAGTCAAAGAGCCGTCCCTTCGGCCCCTCGTAGACCACCTCGCCCTCGCGCGAGCTGCCGGGCGGATTGACCTCCACATGGCGCGCCATTTCCCTCAGGTCGATATCGCCCTGCGCATAGGCGTTGAGCGCATTACGAGAGACGCTGCTCTGCGCGATCGGCATGTTTTGCCGCGTGTATTCCAGCGTGACCCAGTCGACACTGGGATCGATCGCCGTATCCAGCACGCGCGCCGCCCGCCCGAGGCCCTCGGTCGGGTAGAAATACTTCAGCTGGGTGCCGTGCAGGATCACCTCGTGATCGTTGACTTCGACCTTCTGCACGTAGAAGCCGGCGCTGCGGCGCAGCTCCACATCCACGCTCTCCCAGGTATGGCCTGGCAGGAGAGGGTGGTTGTTTGATGCTGCGATTGCCTCGGCATCGGCGCCTTGTGGCGCGCTGCCGGTTGCATCGGCCGGAATGTTGGAGCCTGCGGACGCATCCGTGTTCCTGGCGACTTCGCTGCGAAGCGGGGGCTTCGGCGGGTCCAGCCAGCGGGTCGGGCGCGGCGAGTTCTTCAGGTTGCCGCGCAAGGTAAGCGTGGCCAGCAGCTCGTTGCCGCGCTCCCAACCCAGCGTGATCCGCACGCCGGGCCTGGGGGTGTAAAGCAGGCCCACGTTGATGCGCGAATCCTGCTCCAGCCGGCCGATACGCACTTCGTCATCGTAGTCGTGGCCGTCGTATTCCAGCTTGACCAGCAGCGGCTCCCAGGGGGTCTGCCATGAAACGCCACCAAACACGCCAACCGGGCCGTGCAGCAGGTAGCGCAAGCCGAATTTGCCCGCCTGGGTGATATCGCTGCTGGCACGCGGACGGGTCTTGAAGTCCTCGTCGATCCAGCCGATCGGGTTGGCGATGCCGCCATTGCTGCCCAGGTAACCTGTCGCCAGGCCGAGGCTGGCATCGATGGAGCCGAAGCGCTTGTTGGCAACCACGTACTCGCTGGAGAACAGCCCGGTACCACCGATATCGCGCGCGCCTACCGCGACCTCTGGCAGCCAGCGCCCTTCCTCCCACAGGCGGATCTTGAAGTCGATGGACTTGTCTTTGTAGTTCTGGTCGCCGCTGAACCACTCCGCCGTACCTGACGCCCTGGACATTGGCATAGCGGTAAATGCCCTCGAACCAGGGGAACGGCTGCATCGCTACGCTGTAGCGGGTATAGGGCGAGGTATGGCTTGCGGTAAAAGCAAACTCACCCTCGTCGGCCATGCGCGCCGTAGGGGTCTGCAACAGGCCGATGCCGCCCCAGTCGTTCTGCGTGGCCGGCACCTCGGCACGCAGCCCGCCGCATACCGCCAGGCTGAGCAGGCTCAGGGCGGGCAGGGCGCGGTGGCGGAGGGTGTTGCGGCTCATGGCGTCACCAGCCCGTCGTGGGGCAGGGGCAGGGTGGCGAGGAAGGCAGTCATCGCGCCATCCAGCTCGGGCGCGAACCTCTCCGTGGCGCGTGCGCGCAGCGGCACGTAGACGATGGCACCCGGAGCCAAGGCCAGCGGCTCGCTGCGGTTCCACAGGGCAATACCGAGTTCGTGGATGCTGCCGTCGGGCTGCACCACGTGGATCAGGTCGCGGTTGGCCGCCTCACCATCCACCGTGCAATCGCGCAGGTAATCGGCCGCGTCGCGCAGCGGCACATGCGCCACCGCGCAGGGTTGGAGCACGGCGCCGACGATGGTCACCGTTGCCGGGCGCTCGGGGAAGTGGAAGCGGTCGCCATCGGCAAGCAGGCGGTTGCGGTCGCCCTTGCTCGCCTCCAGCCGCCGCGGGTTGCCTTCCAGCGGCAGGCGGCCGGTGGCCGGCAAGGCGGAGACCCAGGCATGCAAGGTACGGGCGCGTGCGGCCACGGCGTGCGGCGCATCGGTGGCCGTGGCCAGGGATTCCAGGTCATGGAGCAGGCCGGCGCGCAGCCTGACCTGTCGGGCAAGTTCTTCCCTGCGGAAGACCGAGGCGCCCAGGGCATAGGCATCACGGCGCGGCATCGCGGCCACGACGGCGTCGTCGAACCGGCTGCCCTCGGGCAGCTGCAAGGTGCCAGCGCGTTGTACCGCGCCTTCGGCCGAAACCTGCAGCGTGCGGGGCTGGGCGGCGGAAGCGAAGGAAATGCAGGCCAGCAGGCCGGCCATGGCCATTACCCGCGGTCGCATCATCGCGACCTCCGCCGGTAAGGCTTGATCAGGCTGATCTCGAGGTAGACATCCGGGGCGGCCAGCTGCCGGCTCTTCCACAGCACGCCGGTGGCCGGATCGACCCAATAGGTATTGGTGCCCTCCACGCCGGGGCCTTCCAGGCGTTCCTCGTACCTGGCCAGGGTGCGGCTGCGGCCCAGAGGGTCCACCACGGCTTCATGGCCCACCCGGCGCAGCTGGCCGGTGACCGGCACGCCGTAGCGGTAGCCGCTGCGCCAGTCGTAGCGGCGGCTGACGGTGATGCCTGCCTCGCCCACCGTGCGCAGGTCGGTGAACGGGTTGTCGCCTTCGATCCGGGCCTCATCCAGGCCTGCGCGCAAGCCATGGGTGCCGCATAGCACGCCGCCCTCGCACAGGAACACGACGGCCTGCCGGCTATGCCAGGAAAGCCGCCCTTCGTCATCGTTGCCCAGCACCATCACCGCGCGGTACTGGCC
>JGI25331J36430_1001690_pt1 | contig 11438 bp, 9 predicted proteins | sample HigsolmetaAR206D_FD_36430 | JGI IMG/M metagenome (IMG submission 36430) | reverse complement strand
CGTCGACGGGTGAACCGCCGGTACGGTTCCCGCCGCGACCGCGGACGGTGGTGGGGGAGCTGTCGGGACCGGCGGCGCGGCGGGCGGTTCGCCCGACGTCGGCTGGTTCTGGTCTGGCGGACCTCCCGCCCGCCGGGACGCGTAGACGCGACGAATCCTCGCTCGTAGCTGGTCGAAGCGGCGCAAGCGCACCTCCTGGCTGAGGAACCGGCCTTCCTACCGTAGCCGCACCGACACAATCCGGCCCGGGGCGCTCGGCGGGCGGCCGACCACCGGCCAGGGGCCCGCGTGGCGGCATCGCACGGTACCGTTTTCGGACGTGACCGCCAACGAGAATTCCGACGTGACCGCCAAGGAGAACAACGAGAACGGGCTGCCCATCCGTCTCCTGCACGACCGGGTGCTGGTGCGGGCGGACGGCAGAGAGGGCGAGCGGCGTTCGGCCGCCGGCATCGTCATCCCGGCCACCGCCTCGGTGGGGCGGCGGCTGGCGTGGGCGACCGCGGTGGGCGTCGGTCCGAACGTCCGCTCCATCGTCTCCGGTGACCGGGTGCTCTTCGACCCGGACGACCGCTCCGAGGTCGAACTGCATGGCCGGGAGTACGTCCTGCTGCGCGAACGCGACGTCCACGCGGTGGCCGCCCGCCGGGTCGAGAACGACTCGACCGGGCTCTACCTCTGACCATCCGGGTGCCCGGCCGCCGACCGCGCCCTCCCACCGTCGGTTCCGTCGCCGCAGCCGATCCGGCACTGTCGTCGCAGCCGGCACCCGACCTCAGCCGTCGTCGATCCGCGTCGCCGACGGCACCGGGCGTCGCCGCCGCCGAGGTGTGGGGCGGTCGTCACCACCGGCGTGGCGGCGGACCCGGGTACCCGTACGGTCCGCCGGGGGCGTGGCCGCCCCCGGCCCAGCCGGGCGCGGGCGGCGCCGGCGTGAGGATGACGGGGATCGGCACCACCGGGTCGCTCGGGGCCGGTACGACCCGGCGCGTCCCGTCCGGGAACGTGAGGTGGTACCGCGTGCCGTCCCAGATGCCCGACGGTGCCTGTGGATCCCGCCCCACGAAGACCTGTCGGACGGCCAGCATCGCGTCGAGAAGTTGCCGCTCCTCGGCCACCGCGCGGGCCAGTTGGGCGGGCTTGGCGTCCAGGCCCCGGACCAGCCCGTCGCGCAGCAGCGCCAGCCGGGTGGCGGTGTGCTGGAAGCTCCGCATCGCGCGCAGGCCCTCGACACCCGCCACCCGCCGGGCCCACCGCCGGGCCGCGTGCCGCCGCCCGAGGCTGCTCAACGCGGCGACCTCCGGCGGGGTGAGCCAGCCCGCGCGCACGTAGTCGGGCAGACGCCGTTCCGTGAGCCGGCCCTCCCAGCCCCGCAGCCAGATCGCGAGCCCCACCATGCCGATGAAGATCGGCACCATGAGGCTGATGTAGCTGTAGAGCATGATCAGCGGCTGCCCGGTCTGCTGGACCAGGGTCGGAGCCAGGTTCCAGGTGCCGTGCAGGATCATCGCCAGCAGCAGGCCGGCCAGGGGAGCGAAGATCCGCACCGTCCGGTCGGCCGACCGGGCCGCGACGCCCAGCCCGACGCCGGTCATCGAGGTGAAGAGCGGATGGGCGAACCCGCTGATCAACACCCGGACGATGAAGATCGCGAAGACGTTCATCGCGCCGGTGGCGGGACCGTACTCGCTGACGCCCTCCGCGTACCCCAGGCCACCGAGGTACAGGATGTTCTCGACCATCGCGAAGCCGATGGCGGACATACCACAGTAGACGATCCCGTCGGTGATGCCCGACCACTCCCGCCGCCGGAAGAGCAGCAGCAGGATCGGNCCGAGTGCCTTCGTCAACTCCTCGATGAAGGGCGCGACCAGGACCGCGACCAGTGAGTCCGACAGACCCGCNGACTCGAACCAGGTCGACGCGAACGTGTTGACCCGCAACGAGGTGTACGTGGAGACCGCCGCGCCCCAGCCGAAGCAGAAGACCAGGTACTTGATCGGCTCCGGCTCGTACCGGTCGAGCCAGAGGAAGCAGGCGACCAGCACCGGCACCGGCAGGATCGCCGCGACCACCCCGACCACCAGCGCCGTGAGGCCGAGCCGTTCACCGAGGGTGACCAACATCAGCACCGCGCACCCGGCGATGAGCAGGATCGCCCCGGCCAGGGCCAGGATGCGACGCCAGCTCAGCCCGGGGCGGGGCGGCCCGGGCGGGACCACCGGACGTCCGCCCGAGGGCGCCGACGGCACCGACCAGGGCGGATGGGGCANCGGCGCGCCGGGGGGCGGGGTCTCGGGCATGCCATCAGCGTAGTCACATCCACCGGCGGCTGGCCCCACCACGCCCGGTCCCGCTATGCTCATCGACAGGTCACGAGCGCCAGCGTCAAGCCCCGGCTTGCTGGCCGGCAACCCTCGTCGAGGTTCGCGGTGGGGTGCCCCGGGTGATGACCGGGTCCAGGCGCGGACACGCGCCGGGCAAGCGCGGGCCCCGATCCATCCCACCCCGGGGTCCCTGGACTGCCGGAGGTCGATGATGCGTTCCACCACCCTCGCCACCTGCCGTACGCTCAGCGGTGCCACGTCCGCGGNCAGCACCGACCTGACCGCCGGCGGGGTCGACACGGCCGCCACGTGCGGGGGCANCCTCACCGGCCGNCCCGACGACGTCGCCGNCGGGGCCGGTGTCCCCGCCGACGGCGAGGGCGACGGCGACCCGCTCGACGTGCTCGGCGTACCGGGGCAGATCAACCTCGACTACGCGGCCACCGCGCCCTGCGCCAGGGCCGCGGCCGACGCGGTGGCCAGGCTGCTGCCCTGGTACGGCAGTGTGCACCGCGGCGCCGGCGCGCTGTCCCGACGGAGCACCCTCGCCTACGAGCGGGCCCGGCAGGACGTCGGTGACTTCCTCGGCGTCCGCGCGGACGACCACGTCGTCTTCACCCGCAACACCACCGACTCGCTGAACCTGCTCGCGCGGGCCCTGCCCCCGGGAACCCGGGTGGTGACCTTCGACGGCGAGCACCACGCCAACCTGCTGCCGTGGGCGGCGGGAGCGGTCCGGCTGCCGGTGCCGGACTCTCCCGGCGGGGCGGTCCGGGCACTCGACACCGCGCTGCGACAGCTGCGCCGCGACGCCGGCGGCACGACGCCGATCCTGGTCGCGGTGACCGGGGCCAGCAACGTCACCGGCGAGATCTGGCCGGTCGCGGAGCTGGCGACGGTGGCGCACCACCACGGCGCGCGGCTCGCGCTGGACGCCGCGCAGCTCGCCCCGCACGCCGAGGTCGACCTCGGCGCGCTCGACGTCGACTACGTGGCGATCTCCGGGCACAAGCTGTACGCCCCGTTCGGGATCGGCGTACTGGCCGGACGGGCGGACTGGCTGGACGCGGCACCGCCGTACCTGGCCGGCGGCGGCGCCACCCTGGCGGTCGGGGACGGTCCCCACCACGACGTCCGCTGGGCGGACGGCCCGGCCCGACACGAGGCCGGCACACCGAACCTGTTCGGCGCGGTGGCCCTGGGGGCGGTCTGCGCGGCGCTGGCCCGCGCCGACCGGGCCGCGCTGCACGCGCGTGAGCAGACGCTCCTGGCCCGGCTCCGGGACGGGCTCGCCGACCTCGCGGACGTGGTCGAGCTGCGTACCTTCGCCGCCGACGCGCCCCGGGTCGGGATCGTCTCGTTCGTGGTCGCCGGGCGGGACTCGACGGAGGTGGCCACCGCCCTCGCCGAGGGGTGGCAGATCGGGGTACGGGACGGGCTGTTCTGCGCCCACCCGCTGGCCCGCCGCCTGCTCGGCGAGGCGGCTGCCCGGGCGGGCCGGGACGACCTGCCGCCGACCGCGGTCCGGGCGAGCATCGGCCTGGGCACCACACCCCAGCACGTCGACCGACTGCTGACCGCGCTGGCCACGCTCACCGGTGCCCGCTGAGACCCGCCGCGGCGGGCTGGACCGGCACCGCCACGGGCCGGGCACGGGCGCACGACCGGGTCACCGGCGCCGGCTGGAGCGGGAGGCCGTGCGGCGCTCGCGGGCGGCCGCGGCGGCGGCCCGGGTGGCGTCCTGGGGGTGACCGCCGGCCGCCAACCGCACCAGCCGGTTCGCCTCGGTCCGCTCGATCCCGGTCGCCCGGAGCACGTCGCTGCCGGTCGTCCGCACCTGCGCGATCACCACACTGCCGGAGAACCCGACCCCGGTGTCGTACGCCCGGCCGGCCTGGTGGATCGCGTACAGCGCCTGCTCCCGGGCGGCCTCCGGCTCGACGCCGAGCCCCAGGTCCCTGCGGAGCAGCCGGACCGACTCGGCCAGGCACGCCACCGCGTTCGGCATGGTCTCCGGCACCGGCTCGTCGTCCTCCAGCACGGTCACCGCGCGCCGGATCAGGGTCCCGCTGTTGTGCACGGCGTGCTCGATGAACTCGTAGCTCTCCATGTACTGGCTGAGCGCTCCCCGGCGGTGCCAGCGCACCGGCGACAGGATGGTGGTCTCGCGGCCGCCCTCCAACGCCTCCGTGAAGCCCTGCATGTGCTCCTCGACCTCACGCAGCCGGTCGAGTGCCGCCTGGGCCCGGTCGGCGTCCCGGCCCCGGAGCGCCTCGGCCGTCTCGGCCAGCTCCTTGGTCAGTCGGTCGAGCGCCGGTCGGGCGGCCCGGTCCACCACGCGCAGCGGGTTCAGCGGAAGGACCAGGGCGATGACCAGCAGCCCGGCGAACCCTCCGATCAACGCGTCGACCACCCGGGGGAACTCGATGTCCTCCATGGGGTTGGTCACGGTCACGATCAGCACCGCGGTCGCCGCCGCCTGGGTCACCACGGCCGGGCCGCCGCCGAGGAAGATGGAGACCACGATCGAGAGGAAGACGATCAGGCCGAGCTGCCACGGGCCGTTGCCGGCGAGAAAGACCAGGAAGTCGCCGACGCCGATGCCGACCGCCACGCCGAAGATCAGCTCGACGGTGCGGCGGAACCGCTGCCCCACCGAGGAGGCCACGGTACCGATCGCGGAGATCGGCGCGAAGACCGGCGACGGGTTGCCGATCAGCTCGTGCGAGCCGACCCAGGCCAGCGCCGCCGCCACCGCCGCCTGGAGGGCGAGCAGCAGGTTGAACCGCACCGCGTGCCAGCGGTCCTTCACCGTGACCCGGGACCGCTGCCGTAGCTCTCGTGTCAGCTCCGTGATGCGCTCACGGTCCAGCTCAAGCTCAACCGGCACCTTGCCGATGGTGTCCCGAACCGAGCGCATGCCCGGGACTACCCACTTCCGAACCGGATGAACGCTTCCCGGCCCCGCGACGGCGGGTCGGTCGGCGACGGCCCCGACCGGTGACGGACCGGGGACGACAGCGGTCGGCGACGGGACCAGCGGCGACGAGGCCGGCACCGAAGGCGAAGGCGGCCGACGGTGATCGGTACCCCGCCCGGCGGCTAGCCTGCCAACCATGCCGGATCTCCTCCACGAACTGCGGGCCGCACTCGGCGAATCAGCCGTCCTGGCCGATCCCGACCTCCTCCGTGGCTACCAGCGCGACGAGGCCGACCTGTGCGCGGCCGGGACGCCGGTGGCGGTGGTCCGACCCCGGAGCACCGCGGACGTGGTCGCGGTGGTGCGGGCCGCCGCGGCACACGGCGTACCGGTGGTGCCGCAGGGAGCCCGGACCGGCCTGGCCGGGGCCGCCAACGCCGTCGACGGCGCCATCGTGCTCTCGATGACCGGNATGGCCGAGATACTGAAGATCGACCCGGTGAACCGGATCGCGGTGGTGCAGCCGGGCGTGGTCAACGCCGTGCTGGCCGACGCCGTCGCCAAGCACGGTCTGCGCTACCCGCCCGACCCGGGTTCCTGGCAGTCGTCGACGATCGGCGGCAACGTCGCCACCAACGCGGGTGGGATGTGCTGCGTCAAGTACGGGGTCACCACCGAGTACGTCCTCGGCCTGGAGGTCGTGCTGGCCAGCGGCGAGGTGCTGCGGACCGGACGGCGGACCGCCAAGGGAGTCGCCGGGTACGACCTGACCCGGCTCTTCGTCGGCTCGGAGGGGACCCTCGGTGTGATCACCGAGGTGACGGTCGCGCTGCGCCCGGCGGCCGAGGAGTCGCTGACCCTGGTCGCGGTCTTCCCGTCCACCGCCGCCGCCGGCCGGGCGGTGGCGGAGATCTTCGCCCGTGGGCTCACCCCCAGCCTGCTGGAACTGCTGGACCGGACCCACCTGACCGCGATCGAGGCGTACCGCCCGATGGGGCTGCGAACCGACGCCGAGGCGCTGCTGCTGGCCGCCGCCGACACCGGTCCCCGGGCCGCCGCCGACCTGGCCCGGTTGGAGGAGGTCTGCACGCTCAGCGGTGCCGACGAGGTGTACGCCGCGACCGACGCCGAGGAGGCGGCCGCTCTGCTCCAGGCTCGTCGTCTGGCCCATCCGGCGATGGAGCACCTCGCCGCGCGGACCTACCCGGAGGGAAACGGTGGTCTGATCATCGACGACGTCGCGGTGCCCCGCGACGCACTCGCGGCGTTGCTCGACGGGGTGGCCCGGATCGCCGACGAGTGTGGCGTACCGATCGGGGTGGTCGGGCATGCCGGAGACGGCAACATGCACCCGAACATCGTGGTCGACCGGGCCGACCCGGCCAGCCTGGAACGGGGCCGGCGTGCCTTCGACGCGATCATGGAGCTCGGGCTGTCGCTCGGCGGGACCTGCACCGGCGAGCACGGCGTCGGGTTGTTGAAGCGGGACTGGCTGGCCCGGGAGATCGGGCCGGTCGGGATGCGGGTGCACCAGGCGATCAAGAAGGCTCTCGACCCGACCGGCCTGTTCAACCCCGGCAAGGTCGTGTGAGCCACGCGACCGGGGTGGCGCGGCGCGCACCCCGGTCGCGTGGCGCCGCGGCCATCCGGGGCATCTCGGGTCTTCCGGCCCGGGTGGGATGTCGCAGCACGCGGACCCGTCGGTACGCGGGCGCCGTCAGGGTCGGGCCGGGTCCGCGCCGCGGTCGGCGGCGAACCCGCGCACGTCCGGCGCACCGAGCCGGGCCGCGTCCGCGGTGGCGTCGTCGGGCATCCGCTGCGACTGCCGCTCGGCGGCCACCCGGGCCAGGTAGTGCTCGACCTCGCGGGCCCGCACCGAGGCATCCCAGCCGAGCACCCGGCCCATCAACTCCGCCGCCTGCTCGGCCGACTCGGTGCCCCGGTGCGGCGTCTCGAAGGAGATCCGGGTGCGCCGGGTCAGCACGTCGTCCAGGTGCAGCGCCCCCTCGGCCCGGGCGGCGTAGACCACCTCGGCGGCGAGGTACTCGGGCGCCCCGGCCAGCGGTGAACCGAGCAACGGCTCGGCGTCGATCATGGCGAGCAGGTCGGTGGTGAGGTTGCCGTACCGCTCCAGCAGGTGTTCGACCACGCCCACCGACACGCCGTGCCGGCGGGCCAGGTCGGCCCGGTCCCGCCACAGTGCGGCGTACCCGTCGGCCCCGAGCAGCGGCAGCTCGGCGGTGCGGGACGGGCGTACGGCGCCGAGCCGGTGGGCCGCGCGGTCGACGACGTCGGCGGCCATCACCCGGTATGTCGTGTACTTCCCGCCGGCCACCTGCAGCAGGCCGAGCATCGGTTCGTAGACGGCGTGCTCGCGGGAGAGCTTCGAGGTCGACTCCGCCTCGCCGGACAGCAGTGGGCGCAGCCCGGCGTAGACGCCCTCGATGTCGTCGGTGGTCAGGGGCCGGTCGAGGACGGTGTTGACCTGGTCGAGCAGGTACGCGATGTCCCTGGCGGAGGCGGCGGGGTGGGCGCGGTCGAGCCGCCAGTCGGTGTCGGTGGTGCCGATGATCCAGTGTCCGCCCCAGGGCAGGACGAAGAGCACCGAGGTCGGGGTGCGCAGGATCAGCCCCGCCTCCCCGGTGATGGCCGACCGGGGCACCACCAGGTGCACGCCCTTCGAGGCCCGGACCCGCAGCCCGCGACGGACGCCGACGTCGCCGAGCAGCTCGGCCATGTCGTCGCTCCACACGCCGGTGGCGGCGATGACGGTCCGGGCGCTCACCTCGAACTCGGCCTCCGGCGAGCCCGCCGGTGCCTCCATGTCCCGGATGCGCACCCCGGTGACCTCCCGGGCCTGCCGGATCAGGCCCACGACGCGGGCGCTGGTCACCACCGCCGCGCCGAGGCTGGCCGCGGTGCGGGCCAGGGTCACCACCAGCCGGGCGTCGTCGACCTGGCCGTCGTAGTAGCGGATCGCCCCGGCGACCGCGTCCGCGCGCAGACTCGGGAAGATCCGCCGGGTGCTCTCCCGGGTGAGGTGTCGGTGCAGCGGCATGCCACGCCTGCCGCCGACGACGCCGGCGAAGGCGTCGTACACCGCGACGCCGGCGCCGTAGTAGGCGCGTCGCCACAGGCGGCCGGGCAGTGCGGTCGGGCCGCGTCCCGCCGGCAGGGGCACCAGGATCGGGACGGGGCGCACCAGGTGCGGGGCGAGCCGGGTGGCCAGCAGGCCGCGCTCGGTCAGCGCCTCGTGGACCAGGCCGAACTCCAGCTGTTCCAGGTAGCGCAGGCCGCCGTGGATCAGCTTGCTGGAGCGGCTGGAGGTACCCGCGGCGTAGTCCCTCGCCTCCACCAGGGCCACCCGCAGCCCGCGCGACGCCGCGTCGAGCGCGGCACCCGCGCCGGTCACCCCGCCGCCGACGACGAGCACGTCGAACCGCTCGCTGCGCAGCCGGCGCAGGTCGGCGGCGCGTCGGGCCGGGGACAACCGACTGGCCGAGTTTCGGGAAACGCTGGGGTCACGCACCTGTCCACCGTAGCCCCTGTCGGGGCGGCGGAACGACGCCGCCTGTCGCCCGCCCCGTCCCGCCGGCCCGGCGAGGACGTGCCGTCGCCACTCCCAAAAGCTTTGCATTGCAAAGTATATTGCTGATGCAAAGTCAACTCCCTCCGGTCGCGCCACGGCCGCGCGGCGGCCGTCGGGGCGATGACGGGAGCCGTCGAGCGAGGAAGGGAAACGGTGATGGCCTCTCCTGACCACCGGCCGCCGGCCGACACGCTGGCCGAGCTGACGCGGCTGCGCCGCCGCACCCGGGCCAACGCCCACGGCGGGGCCTGGGTCCCGGCACTCGGCGTCGCCCTGCTGCTGCTGGCCAGCAGCCTCCTGTACGCCAGCCCGTTCGGCGGGCCCACGAGCATCGAGATCACCCACCCCTACTGGGCGGGACTGCCGGACGAGCAGCGCGACCCGGTCCTCTCGTACGTCTTCTGGTTCGTCGGGATCCCGCTGCTGTTCGCCGGGACGGCCGCCTGGTACGCCTGGCGGACCCGGCGGCTGGGCCTACGCGTCGCCTGGCCGGTCTTCGCCGTCACCGGTCTCGGGATGCTGGTGCTGCTCGCCGTGCTCGCGTCCGTACCCGAGCGGGCCGTACATCCCGACACCCTCGACGCGACCGGGTGGTCCGCGTTCTGGTGGAGGGCGCTGCTGACCCCGCTGCTGCCGGTGGCGGTGGCCGTCGTCGCGCTCGGCTGGGTCGAACGGAGCCCCGGTCTCGCCGCCGCCGGCGGCTGGATCGCGCTCCTCGCGACCTGGCTGTGCGGCTGGTACCCGGCCGGCCACCTGCCCGGCTGGGCCGCCGACCTCCTCGGCGGGACGGACGGTTCCCTCGGCGGCCAGCTCGCGCTGCGGCCAGGTCACTATCTTGGGCTGATGGGGTTGCCGCTGGTCGTCGTCGCCGTCGTCCACGCGCTCCGCGCCCGCCGGGCCGGTGCGCTGCTGCCGGCCACCGGAGTCACACGTGGCTGAGCAGCAGCCGACCGCCCCACACCCGGCCCTCGCGCTGGACGACACCGTCCACCAACGGGTACGCCTCGGCATCCTCACCGTGCTCAGCGAGGTTCGCGAGTGTCGGTTCGCCACGCTGCGCGACGAACTCGGGCTGACCGACGGCAACCTCAACCGCCACCTGCGGATCCTTGAGGAGGCCGGGCTGCTGCAGGCGATCAAGGGATACGAGGGACGGCGTCCCTGCACCTGGCTCCGGCTCACCCGGCAGGGCCGGGCGGCGCTGCGCGCGGAGGTCGCCGCGCTGGAGCAGTTGGTCCGCCGACTCCGCGACACCACCACCGACGAGCCGGACGTGCGTACCGGCCCGGACTGACGCACCCGGTCCCCGTCCGGCGACGTCCACCCGGAGGTCGCCGGACGGGGTGTCGTGCCGTGCCGGCATGCGGGACGGCGGGATCCTTCCCTACCCCGATCCGGGCCACCCGCCGCGGCCGGGCCGGACGCCCTCCACCGTCCCGGTGGGGATGGGCGCGGGCCGGTCGTGGCCGCCGTCCCCGTCGGGGTCCGGGCGGTCGGTGTCACCGTCACCGCCCGGGCCCTGGGCTGGCTCGGCGTGGTGTCCTAGGGTCGGCGATCATGGAAGCCGACTTCTCGATCGTGGCGCTCTCCGACGACCGGGTGCCGGACGTGGTGGGACTGTGCCGTGTCGCGCTGGACCTGTCCGACGACGCCGCCGAGGCGGCGGAGATCGTGGCGCGGCTGCGCGACGACGCACCGCCGTCCGGCGCCACGCGGCGGCGCCACACCGTTGGTCTGGTGGCGCTGGTGGGCGACGCGGTCGTCGGCGTGGCGCTCGGTTCGTTGGCGTCCCAGGACCCGACGGTCGGGCATGTCGACCTCTTCGCGGTCCACCCGCGGCAGCGGGGCCGGGGTCTCGGCCGGGCCCTGCTGACGGCGGTGGAGGCGGCGCTCGCCACCGCCGGTGCCACCCAGGTACGGCTGGCCGGAAACCCCCCGTACTACGCCTGGCCGGGAATCGACGTCCGGTACACCCCGGCGATCTGCACCGCGCTGGCGCTGGGCTACCGCCAGGACGGCACGGCGTGGAACATGACCGTCGACCTGACCGACAGGTCCTCGCCGGCGCTGCGCCCCACCGCCGCCGCCGAGGAGCGACTGGCCGCCCGGGGCGTCACCGTACGCCGCGCCGGGCCGGCGGACGTGGCGGCGGTGGTCGCGTTCGCCCGGCAGACCTTCGGCGGAAGCTGGGACGCCGAGGTGGCGCACTCGATCGGCCGGACGGGCGCGGGATGCCACGTCGCCGTGGGCACCCCGGCCGACGGCGGTGAGCCGCAACTGCTCGGCTTCGCCGCGTACGGATCGTCCCGGCCGAGCTGGTTCGGGCCGATGGGCACCGCTCCGACCGCCCAGGGCCTGGGCATCGGCGGGGTGCTGCTGCGGCGCTGCCTGCGCGACCAGTACGAGGCCGGGCACCGGCGGGTGCAGATCGGCTGGGTCGGCCCGGTGCCGTTCTACGCGCGCGGCGCCGGGGCGAGGATCGAGCGGGTGTTCCTCCAGTATCGGAAGCAGCTCTGACCGGCCCGCCGCACCGGCGCCGGCAACCGGTCCAGCGGCGACGAGGCTCCCTTGCGGCGCCGGACCGTACCGGTCGGCGCGGCGG
>JGI25331J36430_1001688_pt1 | contig 11439 bp, 10 predicted proteins | sample HigsolmetaAR206D_FD_36430 | JGI IMG/M metagenome (IMG submission 36430) | reverse complement strand
CCCCGTCCATCGCCGCGATCCAGCGCGCCCTGCTGCGCCTGGAGCAGGACGGCGGCAAGCAGTTCTTCGGCGAGCCGGCGCTGGACCTGGCCGACATCATGCGGGTCAACCACGACGGCCGCGGCGTGATCGGCATCCTCGCCGCCGCGCAGCTGGTCCTGAAGCCGCGCCTGTACTCCACCTTCCTGCTGTGGCTGCTGAGCGAGCTGTTCGAGCGTCTGCCCGAGGTCGGCGACCTGGACAAGCCGAAGCTGGTGTTCGTGTTCGACGAGGCGCACCTGCTGTTCGACGACGCGCCGCCGGCGCTGGTGCAGCGCATCGAGCAGGTGGTGCGCCTGATCCGCTCCAAGGGCGTGGGCGTGTACTTCTGCTCGCAGTTCCCCGACGACGTGCCCGCCCCCATCCTCGGCCAGCTCGGCAACCGCGTCCAGCACGCGCTGCGCGCCTACACTCCGCGCGACCAGAAGGCGGTACGCACCGCGGCCGAGACCTTCGTGCCCAACCCGAAGCTGGACGTGGCCCGCACCATCTCCAGCCTGGGCACCGGCGAGGCGCTGGTGTCCACCCTGCATGACAACGGCGTACCGGCGCCCGTGCAGTACACCCGCATCGCCCCGCCGCGCTGCCGCATGGGTGCCATCACCGAGGCCGAGCGCGCCCGGGTGCGTGCCTCCAGCCCGGTGGGCTCGCGCTACGACACCCCGGTCAACCGCGAATCGGCCGCCGAACTGCTGGCCGCGCGCGCGGCGCAGCAGACGCAGGCGGCGCCGCAGGGCGGTGCCGCGCCGGCGGCCACGGAGGGCGGCGGCCTCGGTCGGAAGATCAGCGAGTTCCTGTTCGGCACCGGGCGCCGCCAGGGCGTGGTCGAGTCGGTGGCCAGGCAGACCGCGCGCAACGTCGGCGGCTCGATCGGCCGCAGCGTGGGCAGCAGCATCGGCGAGCGCGTGGCCGGCAGGACCGGCAAGAAGTACGGCGGCCAGATCGGCAACCAGATCCTGCGCGGCATCCTGGGCGGGATCATCGGCCGCCGCTGAACCCGCCACCCGCGACGCCTGCCGGCTCCCCGCCCGTGCCGGCAGGCGCTAGGATCACGCCCCCCCCGAAGCAGTATCGCGACANCATGTCCCGCTGGCGACCGCCNCCCGAGAAGAGCACCGCCCTGATCACCCGCGCCGGCCACGAACGCCTGAAGGCCGAGCTGGACGAGCTGTGGCGGGTCCGGCGCCCGGAAGTGGTCAAGGCGCTGGCCGCGGCCGCGGCCGAGGGCGACCGCTCGGAGAACGCCGAGTACACCTACCGCAAGAAGCAGCTGGCCGAGATCGACCGGCGCGTGCGCTACCTGAGCAAGCGGGTGCCGGCCCTGCGCATCGTCGACGAGCCGCCGTCCGACCGCGAGGCGGTGTTCTTCGGCGCCTGGGTGGAGCTGGAGCGCCTGGACGACGGCGCCACCAGCCGCTACCGCATCGTCGGCCCGGACGAGACCGACGCCGGCAACGGCTGGATCAGCATCGATTCGCCGCTGGCGCGCGCCCTGCTGAAGAAGCGCATCGACGACGAGGTCGAGGCCGAGCTGCCCGGCGGCAGGGCCCGCTTCCTGATCGTGGACGTGCGCTACGACTGAGCCGCCCGGCNGCGCTCAGCCGGGGACGACCGGCANCTCCAGCGGCGCACCGGCGTACTCGACCTCGCCGTACAGGTCGTGCTCGTCGCTGCCCATGATGCGCACGTCCACGAACTCGCCCGGCTGCAGGCCGGCCTCGCGGCCGTCCTGGATCTGCACGGTGCCGTCGATTTCCGGCGCGTCGGCCATGGAGCGGGCGATGGCCAGCTCGCCGTCCACGACGTCCACCAGGCAGCGCTGCACGGTGCCGACCTTGGCCTCCAGGCGCGCGGCCGAGATCGCGGTCTGCCGCTCCATGAAGCGGGCCAGGCGCTCCTGCTTGACCTCCTCGGGCACCGCGCCCGGCAGGTCGTTGGCCGCCGCACCCTCCACCGGCGAATAGGCGAAGGCGCCCACCCGGTCCAGCTGGGCCTCGTCGAGGAAGTCCAGCAGCGCCTCGAACTCCCGTTCGGTCTCGCCGGGGAAGCCGACGATGAAGGTGCTGCGGATGGCCAGTTCCGGGCAGATCTCCCGCCANCGCCGGATCCGCTCCAGGGTCCTGTCGACCGCGCCGGGCCGCTTCATCAGCCTCAGGATGCGCGGGCTGGCATGCTGGAACGGGATGTCCAGGTAGGGAAGGATCTTCCCTTCGGCCATCAGCGGGATGACCTCGTCCACGTGCGGGTACGGGTAGACGTAGTGCAGGCGCACCCAGGCGCCCAGCTCGGACAGCCCCTCGCACAGCGCCTTCATGCGTGGCGTACTCGCGGCCGCGCCAGGTCCCTGGCGCGTACTTCAGGTCCACGCCGTAGGCCGAGGTGTCCTGGGACACCACCAGCAGCTCGCGCACGCCGCCCTTGACCAGACGCTCGGCTTCGCGCAACACCTCGTCCACCGGACGCGACACCAGGTCGCCGCGCAGCGAAGGGATGATGCAGAAGCTGCAGCGGTGGTTGCAGCCCTCGGAGATCTTCAGGTAGGCGTAGTGGCGCGGGGTGAGCTTGATGCCGTAGTCCGGCACCAGGTCCACGAACGGGTCGTGCTTCGGCGGCAGGGCCCGGTGCACCGCCTCCATCACGCTGGCGTAGTCCTGCGGGCCGGAGATGGCCAGCACGTCCGGGTACTGCTCGCGGATCAGCGCGCTGCGCTTGCCCAGGCAGCCGGTGACGATGACCTTGCCGTTCTCGTTCATCGCCTCGCCGATGGCGTCCAGCGACTCGGCCACGGCCGCGTCGATGAAGCCGCAGGTGTTGACCACCACCACGTCGGCGTCATCGTAGGTCGGGACGATGTCGTAGCCCTCCACCCGCAGCTGGGTGAGGATGCGTTCGGAGTCGACCAAAGCCTTCGGACAGCCGAGGCTGACGAAGCCGACCTTGGGGTTGCGGGGCATGGGGCAGGCCTGGAACNGGGGACGGCGGCGCGCGGCCGGGCGCGCGATTATAGCCCCCGCGCCCGGGTGGCCCGCCGCTCCACGCGCCCTGCCCCATAATCCGCACTCCCGTCTTCAGGAGGATGCCCATGGGCCAGTGGACCGAGCTCNAGACNCCCGCCGGCAGCGTCGCCGCCTGGCAGGCCGATCCGCCCGGCACGCCACGCGGCGGGCTGGTGGTCATCCAGGAGATCTTCGGCGTCAACCCGCACATCCGCGCCGTGGCCGACGGCTACGCGGCCGAAGGCTACGTGGTGCTGGCCCCGGCCTTCTTCGACCCGGTGGAGCGCGGCGTGGAGCTGGGCTACGGCGAGGACGGCTTTGCCCGCGGCCGCGCCCTGGTCCAGGAGCTGGGCACGGCGCGCGCCCTGGCCATCCTCCAGGCCGCCGCCGAACGCCTGCGCGCGGACCTGGCCGCGCGCCAGGCCCCGACCGCGGTGGGCACGGTCGGCTACTGCTGGGGCGGCAGCATGGCCCTGCTGGCCGCGCTGCGCCTGGGCCTGCCCTCGGTCAGCTACTACGGCGCGCGCAACCTGGCGCTGCTGGACGAGTGCGAGCGCGAGGACCCGCGCCTGGTGGCCGAGCCGAAGGCGATGGTGATGTTCCACTTCGGCGAGCAGGACCCCTCGATCCCGGCGGAGGCGGTCGCCGCCCACCGCCAGCGCCTGCCACAGATGCCGCTGTTCGTGTACCCGGCCGGCCACGCCTTCAACCGCGACGTGGACCCGCGCGCGTACCACGAGCCCAGCGCACGCCTGGCGCGCGAGCGCAGCCTGGAGTTCCTGGCCGCGCGGCTGGGAGCGGCCGCATGAGCGCCGGCTTCGGGCTGGACCCNCGCCTTGCGGCCGACAGCGTGTTCGTGGCCGACGGCCCGCTGTCGCAGGTGCGGCTGATGGACGACACCCGTTTCCCCTGGCTGCTGCTGGTGCCGCGCGTGCCCGGTGCGGTCGAGTGGATCGACCTGGACGGGGCGCAGCAGCGCCTGCTGCTGGCCGAGCTCAACCGCCTGTCCCAGGCCCTGCGCGCCGAGCCGGGCGTGGAGAAGATCAACATCGGAGCGCTGGGCAACATCGTGCGCCAGCTGCACGTGCACGTGGTCGGCCGCCGCGCCGGGGACGCCGCCTGGCCGGGGCCGGTCTGGGGCAGCGGCAGCCCGGTGCGGCACGCGCCCGAGGCGCTGGACGCGGCTGCCAAACGCTGGCGCGGCCGGCTAGCATAGGCGCTCTTTGTTCTCCGCAGCCGGTTCGCACCCATGGGTTCCAACGCCTTCGCCGCCCTTGTCCTGATCGTGGTGGGCCTGTTCTTCCTGGCCCGCAACCTCGGCTGGATCGACACCGGACTGGGGGCGCTGCTGGCCACCTGGTGGCCGGTGGGCCTGGTGGCGGTCGGCATCGGCATGCTGCTCAAGCGCAAGTGATCCCGGGCCGGCGCCGCCCCGCCGCCGGAACCGCGGACCGGCACCGTACCGGTCGCGCCCGCCTGCCCGCGGTCCGCGGCCGTGCCTGGCGCGCCCGCGGAGCCGCCAACGGCGGCCACACCCGGGCGCGTGAAGGTTTTCCACATCCGGTGTGGATCGTTGCCGGACAAAGATGTGGATAACCGCGCGCACGCCTTGCACGGCGGGCACGTCAAGTGGNTTGGCGAAATTTTCGCCACGCCCGCCGGTGCCAAGCGGAAGCACCTGCCGGATGCGCGGCCGGCGCGCCGGAGGGCGCGCGATGCGACCGCACGCGCAACCGCCGCGTGCGTCCGCCGGGTGGTCAGGTACCCGCCGGTGCCCCCCTCCCTCCGGACCCCATACGGACGCCTGCCGCTCCAACGGCGCCCGGCATCCCACCGCTGCGTATTCAGCGGCCAGCCCTGCACCCGGGTGCGCACCGCGGCGCAACCGGTTGTGCGTGAAGGTTTTCCACATCCGGTGTGGATGGTTGGCGGACAAAGATGTGGATAACCGCGCGGACGCCTTGCGCGGCGGGCANGTCAAGNGGGTTGGCGAAAATTTCGCCAGCGTGGAGGCAGGTCCCCTGCGGTGCGGCGGCCCGGCCCGGGCCTGGCGGCGCACGTGCGCCCCCGTCCGTGCAGGCCCCGGGCGTGGCGGATGGAGATCGGTGGCAATGCGGCGCCGGCCGCCGGAGCGCGGCTCAGGTACGCGGCAGGGTGACGCCGGTCTGGCCCTGGTACTTGCCGCCGCGGTCCCGGTACGAGGTCTGGCACACGTCGTCCGGGTCGGACTGCAGGAACAGCATCTGTGCCACGCCCTCGTTGGCATAGATGCGCGCCGGCAGCGGCGTGGTGTTGGAAAACTCCAGGGTCACGTGCCCCTCCCACTCCGGCTCCAGCGGGGTCACGTTGACGATGATGCCGCAGCGGGCGTAGGTGCTCTTGCCCAGGCACACCACCAGCACGTCGCGCGGGATGCGGAAGTACTCCACCGTGCGCGCCAGGGCGAAGCTGTTGGGCGGAATGATGCATTCGTCGCCCACCACGTCCACGAAGCTCTTCGGGTCGAAGTTCTTCGGGTCGACGATGGTGGAGTTGATGTTGGTGAACACCTTGAACTCGCCGGCGCAGCGCACGTCGTAGCCGTAGCTGGAGGTGCCGTAGCTGACGATGCGGCGGCCTTCGACCTCCTTGACCTGCCCCGGTTCGAACGGGTCGATCATGCCGTGCTGCTCGGCCATGCGCCGGATCCAGCGGTCGCTCTTGATGCTCATGCGGTGTTCCCCGGGGCACGTCGGCCCGTGACCGCCCGATTCTAGCCGACCCGTCCCCGTCGCCGGGAAGCGCCCTCCCTGGCGCCCGTGCGTTCAGAGCGTGCGCGTGGCCAGCGGGATCGAGGCACGCGGCCGCGCGGCCAGGCGCGCGGCCATGGCCTGCGCGGCGCGCAGGTAGGCCTGTGCCGGCTCCGAATCCGGCGCGGCCACCACCACCGGCGTGCCGGCGTCGCCCTGCTCGCGGATGCGCGGATCCAGCGGCAGCGAGCCCAGCAGCGGCACGCCGTAGGCCGCGGCCATGGCCTGGCCGCCGCCCTGGCCGAACAGGTGCTCCACGTGCCCGCAGCGGCTGCACACGTGCATGGCCATGTTCTCGACGATGCCCAGCACCGGCACCTGCACCTTCTCGAACATCTTCAGCGCCTTGCGCGCGTCCAGCGTGGCGATCTCCTGCGGCGTNGTGACGATCACCGCGCCGGCTACCGGGATCTTCTGCGCCAGGGTCAGCTGGATGTCGCCGGTGCCCGGNGGCAGGTCCACGACCAGGTAGTCCAGCTCGCCCCAGCGGGTGTCGCCCAGCAGCTGCATCAGCGCCGAAGTGGCCATCGGCCCGCGCCAGATCATCGGGGTGTCGGTGTCCACCAGCAGTCCGATGGACATGGCCTCCACGCCGAAGGCGCGCATCGGCTCGATGCTCTTGTTGTCCGGGCTCTCGGGACGGCCGGACAGGCCCAGCATGGCCGGGACGCTGGGACCGTAGATGTCCGCGTCCAGCACGCCCACCCGCGCCCCCATCCGTTGCAGGGCCAGGGCCAGATTGACCGCGGTGGTGGACTTGCCCACCCCGCCCTTGCCCGAGGCCACGGCCACCACGTTGCGGACCCCGGGCAGCGGGGCCAGCCCCGGTTGCACCTGGTGCGCCGCCACCCGCGTATTCAGCTCGAATGACTCCAGCGTCTGCCCGGCGCCCGCCAGGGCGGCGGCGACCGCGTCGCGCAGTTGCGCCTCCCAGGCCGGGGCGAACGGGAAGCCGACAGTCCCGGCCACGGCCACGCCCCGCCCGGCGGCGCGCGTCTCCCAGCGCACCGCGTTGCCCAGTGCCTCCCCCGCCCAGGGGTCCACCACGGTCTCAAGGAGGGGCGATACGGAAGCTTGCATGGGTTGGCCTCTTAACAAAAACGGGATAGTGAATAGACGCAGATGTAACAAATTAAGCGTGCGTTAAGCGCTCATCTTGCTTTCATTCATGTGAAGGCAAGGAGGCCTGGACCCACGCAGGAAGCACGTCACCCTAGGGGAGAGAACCTGAAATAATGAACAACACCTTCCAGACACTCCGGCGCAACCGCCTGACGGCCGCCATGCTGTCGGCCCTGGCCCTGCCGTTCGCGGCCATGGCCCAGGACGGCAGGGCCAGGGCAGCACCACCGACCTCGACCGCGTCACCGTCACCGGTTCGCGCATCGCCCGCGTGGGCTTCGTGACCCCGGCCCCGGTCGCGTCCATCACCGCCGAAGAGATCCGCTCCACCGGCGCGCTGACCATCGGCGACCTGATGACCAAGCTGCCGCAGCTGGCGCCGAACTACACCCTCGGCAACTCCACCCGCTTCATCGGCACCGCCGGCCTGGGCCTGATGGACCTGCGCGGCATGGGCACCTCCCGCACCCTGGTGCTGGTGAACGGCCGCCGCCACGTGGGTGCCAGCCCGGGCTCGGTGGCCGTGGACGTGAACACGATCCCGGTCGAGTGGATCGAGCGCGTCGAGGTGATGACCGGCGGCGTGTCCGCCGTCTACGGCGCCGACGCGGTCGCGGGCGTCGTGAACTTCATTATTGAAGGACTCCTTCGAGGGCTTCGAAGCCCGCGGCCAGACCGGCAAGGCCGCCGAAGGCAGCTTCGACCGCAGCTTCGTCAGCTTCTCGGCCGGCAACAGCTTCGCCGACGGCCGCGGCAACGCCGCGATCTCGATTGAGTACAGCACCCAGGACCGTTTCGGCCGCGGTGACCGCAAGATCGGCCGCCAGTTCCTGGTGAGCGTGCCCAACCCGAGCTACGACCCGACCAAGCCGCCGAGCCAGACCAACCCGCAGAACGTCTACAGCGGCCCGGGTGGCAACCACTCGATCTCCTACGGTGGCACCTTCACCATCGGCACGTTCAACCCGGCCAACCCGGCCACCTGGGGCAACCGGTACGTGTTCAACCCGGACGGCACCTTCCGTCCGAACCGCTACGACGGCACCGTCGTCAGTGCCTCCAGCTGCGTGGACTGCGACTTCGCCGACCTGAATGCGGTCGCCGACCTGCAGCCGGCGTTCGATCGGTTCAGCACGAACTTCATGTTCAACTTCGATCTGAACGACAACCACCGGCTGTTCTTCGAAGGCAAGTACTCCAAGACCGAGTCGCTGTTCTACAGCCAGCCGGCGTTCGACCAGCCGATCCGCATCCGTCGCGACAACGCCTACATCTCGCCGGAGCTGGGCGCGCTGATGGACCAGGCCAACCTGTCGCAGCTGCTGGTCTACCGCTTCAACGTCGACGCCGGCCGCCGCGGCGAAGACGTCGAGCGCCAGACCTCGCGCGCCGTGTTCGGCCTCGAGGGCTACCTGGGCGACTGGAACTACGAGGTGTCGGCCAACTTCGGCCAGACCACCATCTCCCGCCTGAACCTCAACAACCGCATCAACGAGCGCTGGCACGCCGGCCTCGACGCGGTCGTGGACCCGGACACCGGCAAGATCGTCTGCCGCGTGGACGTGGACCCCAACGCGATCAACCCGCACACCAACGCGCCGTACTCGTCCATGGCGCGCAACGGCTGCGTGCCGTTCAGCGTGTTCGGCCACGGCGCGGTGACCGCGGAGGCGGCCAAGTGGTTCAACGTCAACTCGCTCAACACGTCCAAGCTGGAGCAGACGGTGCTGGAGGCGAACATCGCCAACAGCTCGGTGTTCTCGCTGCCGGCCGGTGACGTGGGCTTCGCCGCGGGCATCGAGCACCGCAAGGAAAAGAGCCAGGAGAACACCGACCCGCTGGCGGCCCTGGGCCTGACCTTCCTGAACGCCATCCCGAGCCGCGGCGGCCAGTACGACGTGACCGAGGTGTACGCCGAGACCACCGTCCCGCTGCTGTCCGACCTGCCGGGCATCAACATGCTGTCGGTGGACCTGGCCGGCCGCTACTCGGACTACAGCACGATCGGCACCACCACCACATGGAACATCGGCGTGAACTGGGAGATCCTGGACTCGCTGCGTTTCCGTGGCACCCTGGCCCGCGCGGTCCGTGCGCCGAGCATCGGCGAGCTGTTCAACCCGCAGTCGGAGAACTTCTCGTCGATCAACGACCCGTGCAACTACCTGAGCACCAACCCGAACCGTCCTGACACGGCGAAGGATCCGGAGCTGCGCCGCAACAACTGCTCGGCGCTGGGCATCCCGGTGGGCTGGGTGGACACCTACACCGCCACCCGTCCCGGTGTGAGCGGCGGCAACCCGGACCTGTCCGAGGAGGCGGCCGACAGCTGGACCCTGGGCCTGGTGTGGCAGCCGGGCTTCATCGACGGCCTCGGCGTGACGGTGGACTACTGGAACATCACGCTGAAGGACGCCATCGGCGCGGTCAACGCCCAGACCCTGGCGACCCGCTGCGTCGACTCGCCCGGCGGCATCGACAACGAGTTCTGCCGCTTCATCACCCGCGCGCCCGTGGGCGGCTATGTCGACCCGGCCGGCCGCCAGTTCCCGGAGCACAGCATCACCCGCTGGGTGGCGCTGAACGAGAATCTGGCCAAGTCGCGTCGCGTCGGCGTGGACCTGGAGGTGGACTACCGCTTCCCGCTGCTGGGCGGCAACAGCTCGCTGCGCCTGGTGGGCAGCCGCCTGCTGCAGTCGCGTGAGTGNCCGTTCCAGGCGTTCCCGGACGAGTTCAACGAGTACGTCACCTACGTGACCGACCCGCGCTGGCGTGCCAACCTGGACGCCCGCTACTCGAAGGGCAACTGGCGTGCGTCGTGGAGCATGCAGTACGTGCACCACAACCTGCGCGTCACGCCGGGCAGCTACAGCTCGAACCCGGGTTCGATCTCGCCGATCTGGAACGGTTCGTACACGTACCACAACTTCCAGGTCAGCTACACCTTCCCGCGTGACAGCGGTCTGGAGGTGTACATCGGCATGGACAACGTGTTCGACAAGGATCCGCCGCTGAACTACTTCGGCTCGGACCTCGGCTCGTCCTACTACGACGCGATCGGTCGCTACATGTACATGGGCGCGACCTACCGCTTCTGACGGACCTGCCCTCGGGAAGCCCGGCGCAAGCCGGGCTTCCTTTTTTGCGCCCGTCCCGGCAGGGCCATCACGGCACGCCGGCATTGGCGCCCCTGCCCCGTCGCCGCCGGCACGGCCGCCGGAGGCTCGCCCCCCGGGCACGGAGCGCCTACGGCCAACCCTGGGGGTTGCGAGGCGTTCATCGAGCGGGTATCCGCATGCAACCGTGAACTGTCCGGCCACCAGCGGCACGCCCTGGAACAACGACAACCGTCAGGTTGCAATCCGGAGCCTGCGTCAGCCGGGCTCCTTTTTCGGCCGGTGCCCGCAACGGGCCGCGTCCGCGGCAGCACCCTGCACGCGGAACGCGCGCGCATGGGCCACCCCGGCCTCCATTCCCAAATCGCACGCCTCGTATGGAGCATGCATCGTACCCCGGGCAACCGCCGCTCCCGGAGCTCGCCTCCGCGAGCGTGCGCGAATCCGCCTGGCGGTGCCTGCCCCAAGCCGCATTTGCGGCCATCCTCGACCGCGCGCCGCGCAAGCGCTACCAGCATCCACCACTTGCCGCAAGTGGCATCGGCAACACCCTGCATCCCGCACATCACCATTAACCGCGTGTTAACTTCGGCTTGCAGCTGTTGGCCGTTTCGCGGTCTGCGCTTGCTCATTGCCCGGTTTCCTGCCGGCGACGGCAGGAAGGGTGGTGATCGCCCACACTTCTGGAACTTTGTTCATGACGTCCTACACTTCCTGCTTCAAGCCGAGCCTGCTGAGCCGTGCCGTGCTCAGTGCTCTTCTCATTCCCGCATCCGTGACGGCCTTCGCCCAGGAGGAGGACTCGTCCCGGGTGAGGGACCTCGGTGCGGTCGTGGTCACCGGCTCGCTGATCCCGCAGACCGAAATCGAGACCGCCACCCCGGTGATGGTCATTTCGGCCGAAGACATCCAGATGCGCGGCTTCCAGAGCGTGGCTGATGTCCTGCAGCAGGCCAGCTTCGCCACCGGTGGCATCCAGGGCGGCCAGACCAGCGCCTCGTTCACCCAGGGCGCCGAAGCGGCCAGCATGTTCGGCCTGGATCCGGGCTACACCAAGTACCTGATCAACGGCCGCCCGATGGCCAACTATCCGGCCCTGTACAACGGCTCGGACGTGTTCAACAACATCAGCGGCATCCCGGTCGCGCTGATCGAGCGCATCGAGATCCTGCCCGGCGGCCAGTCGTCCCTGTACGGCTCCGACGCCATCGCCGGCGTGGTCAACGTGATCCTGAAGAAGGACGTGGACCAGGGCGAGTTCTCGGTGCGCGGCGGTTTCTTCAGCGAAGGCGGCGGCAACAGCCTGCGCTTCACCTTCGCCGACAGCTACTCCGGCATGGACGGCCGCCTGAACTCGCTGCTGGGCATCCAGCTGGA
>JGI25331J36430_1001686_pt1 | contig 11449 bp, 9 predicted proteins | sample HigsolmetaAR206D_FD_36430 | JGI IMG/M metagenome (IMG submission 36430) | reverse complement strand
TTTTTGTCCAATGCCTTAACCGTAATTTCAGGCCCAATACCTGCAGGGTCACCCATAGTTACTGCTATGAAAGATCTTTCGTTAATCATTTAAAACAGCTCCCCTTTGACTTAAAATTTTTGTTTGTAAAAATTTAACGCTCTCATAAATAGCTCGATTATCCCCAATCATGCCACCCTTTGTGACTATATGAAGACCGTTTAGATGACCTCCAACCAATCGCCCATATGCAGCGAGAGGCAATACCTCATCTAATAACTCAATACCATTGGCTCTTCCAACAGCACATAGAGATGCGGTAACATCACCCCCACTTGTAAAACACCCACTAATTTCAAATGAAGAAAGCTCTATAATTTTGCGGGTAATGACTGCAAGACCATCCGTAATTCTCTTTGCCAATGCATCCTCNGAAACCTGCTCTGATTCAGCCAATTTTCTTAAGTCAATAATCTTATTTTTNGGATTATGGGTAGTAACTACTAATATGGATTGCGATTTAAGAGCTTCAAGGCCTTCATTTATTGCCCTATCAACTTCTTTCTGCCAACTGTCACTATAACTGGCTAATTGATTTGGATCTACATACACCGGACTAGCATTAGTTTTAGCTAGTAAATAATGGATTTGGTGACCGGTTAAGGAAGTCACGCTTCCAATCGTCACTAACAGCTTTTGTTCTTCAACCTTTTGATGTAAGTAGCATTTTGCATAAAAAGCTGTTAAGGGGCCAGGGTCAACAGGAACCATCATTTTATCATCAAAACTTGCCATAGCATGTGCAATAGATTCTATTTGCTCGTCGTTCACAGCATCACAAACGATCACTCGTATTCCGTTATCCATCTGCTTTCGAAGTTCTTTTACGATTGCCTGGGCACCTGCTAAAATAGTGTCCAAAGAAATTAAACCGACTTTATATTCGCTTTGGTCTTTGATGATGGCTGGAACATAAGACTTCGTAATGGGTGTAATCGGATCGTTTGCAACGTCAGTGTCTTGAACCGGAACACCGCCCACAAGTAAATAGCCGCCCGTTGTAATCCTCCCGGAATCAGGAAAGGAAGGAACAACAATTGCTATGGCGCTTTCACCTAACTCATCCAGAACAGCATCAATTTCGACACCTATATTGCCACGTATTGTACTATCTATTCTTTTGCAAAATACTTTTGTGTTCCATTCTTTAAAATCACTGATAACCTTTCGAACGCGTTTTTTTGCGATTTCTTTTGCTACATATCGGCTGTCTGTATCTACACAAATGGCATCGTATACATTTGATGAAGGAAATGGGGCATCTCGGACGACAGTTGCTGTTTTAAACCCTTGTTTTGCAAGCCGCACACCGGTTGCATTGGCACCCGTTAAATCATCAGCTATAACTCCGACCTTCATTTCCCTCCACTTCCTTCGATGTGCAAAATGACTTCCCTTTCATATCGTTTTCTTTCATCCTCACTTAAACCTACATCGGTAATTATTCCTTCTAATTTTGAAATCGGGCAGATAGAGGAGAATGCTTTTTTGCCAAACTTGCTTGAGTCAGCAAGTAACCAAGTTGTCTCTGCAGCATTCATCATTAACTGTTTTATTAATGATTTTTCTAGAGTCGGGGTTGAAACTCCGAACTGTAAATCGACCGCATTTGCACCCAAGAAAAATATTTCAACGTGTGTATTTTCTAAAAAGTGGATAGTAGGTCCGCCATATAATGCACCAACATTGTTTTGCAACTCACCTCCAGTTACTATGACATGTAAATCGCTTTCAATTAACTCTGCAGCGATTTTTATATCATTCGTCACTACAGTTAAATCNCTTCGGAATTTTAAGAGTTTTGCTAACTCAAGTGTCGTTGTACCAGAGTCTAAAATAATACGTGAATTCTTAGGAATAAGTGAAACTGCCCGTTGGGCTATTGCTTTTTTTTGTTCAAGATTCTTACCTTCTTTAAACGAATAGGGCAATTCCCTTATTAACGATTCGGGAGATATAGCACCACCATGGGTTCTTATAACTTTCCCGAGTTTTTCAAGTTCAGCTAAATCTCTCCGAATGGTCATGGTGGAAACATCAAGCCTTTTTGCTAATTCCTCAATATCTACCTTTCCGTATTTTATTATTTGCGCTTCTATCCAATTACGACGTTCCAACGGTAGCATTTTTCATACGCTCCCATTTTCTATTTGTTTATTTTTAACATAATTACTGTTACATTATGTTTCATTTGTTCGTTTATGTCAATTATAATTTAGAAGTTTGATGCAGTCAAGTTTTTGTGGGCATTTTTTTGTACAATAAAGTTTGAATTATTTTGTAAGCGTTTACTTCTCCCCTTAGTTTTGCTTTATTTGAATAACCATCCTTTTAAAAACCAACCAATCCTTTTAATGCATGATAAATGGGTGTGCCTGATGATTGCTTTAGATAGGCGATATTATCCCGTGTCAAATGTACAGCTTGTTTTTTATATCTTTTATGCAACGATCGTTGTATACGGTCTGAAGCTTGTTGTTCCTGAGCTGTTTCCCAAAGTCCAACCAGCGTCTTTACGGTTAGTTGATCTTTAAGGGCGATGATCATTTTGGTCATTGCTTGGACACCTGCTTGGCTCCAACTGCGGCCTTGTTTTAGGCGGTCGGCAAATTGGCTCATGACTCCTTCGGAGGCCCCCATGGTATACATTTGACTGGTATCGATTCCTTTCTCCTTCAGCCAGGCTTTATAGTCGCGTAAAGCCTCCTTATGCTTCGTAATAAAAGCAATCAAAGCCTCCAACTTTTTCTCTTCTTCCTCAGTTGCCATTGTGCCAACGGCACTATTGAGCTCCACGATTAACCGATCCGGATTATTTTCTTTGATGGCCTGATACATCGCCTTAAAGCGCGGGTGAGACTGAAGCAGCTGGCGGACATCACGAATCACACGAAAGCGATCCAGATGGTAGAAAGCCCGATCGCCAAAGTAATCCTTGCAGGCTGTGATCCAACTCGCCGCATCTCCGTTAATCACAAAAAGGGTTTTCGTAGCGTCATAGTTATAGTTCTCCTCCAGAAAGGTTTCAAAACCTTCCCAGAACGGTTCATTCCCCTCATGGTAATAGTGGCGCTTATGGACCAATTGACGGCGTTTCGATCCATCAGTTGCCCATCCCATGTGTACCATGGCAATCTTTTGTTCCGTTGCCTTCTTCCTTTTGTTTCTTTTTCCTTTCTGTTGCTTGACAAACAAGCCATCCGTTTCCACAAACAAGACCTCAGGCGCCTCTTGTTTCTCTTCTGGTGCACAGACCTCTGCCGCAAGAAGGTGCTGTCTTAGGGCTTCGTGACTCATGGGACGATACCCTAAGAACCTTTCGATTTCGTGAATCGCGTGCCGATAGGATGAGCCGGTAACGGCCAATTCCATCGCATACTCTTCAAGCAGGGGACTGAATCCTTTTTGACCTTCGTAGCCCAGATAACGGTCTAGGAGGCTCACGTACTGGCCTGTTTCACGGTCTTTATAATAATGACGACAAAATGTGAGCGGACCAAACATAGTATCAAGACGAATATCCCGCTTGTCTTTAAGGCGAAAACGCTTTTTATCACGACATTCAGCTAACTGATTATCCAGATCCTCAAGGATCCTCTTGAGCAGCTCGCCAAAAATTTTTTGAAGGAGTAAGAATAGATTCGTCTCAATCTCTTTTAATGTTGGATATTCCGGGTTATAATGTTTCATATGAGGGCCTCCTTGTACGGTGATTTGTGTAAAACTTATTGTACAAAATAGAGGCCCTCTTTTCTTGTATTTTACCCTCCTTACGTGACCACCTTTACGAAATCTCTATCCCATTTTTCCGTCACCTTTGACCTTGTCTGTGCCCGTGTTACGCTTAACGCCACAGTCTCACCGAAAAATTTAGCCTAAGCGGCTCAACGAGTGGCCAGTGTAACACGGGCAATCGATTCTAAGCATCCGTCGGCGGGGCCCCGACCCCTTCCGCCGGACGCCAAGAATCGGGCGATCTGCGGTCAAAGGCAAGCAGCTTCGCTGTGACTCCTCTTTATACCAAAGAGTCCCATTAATACCTTTCATTTCGCCCATAAAAATTTTACTCTAACTAGAAGTTTTGTTTATTTTTTTTGAAATTATGCATTATCTTGGATACCGTTGAGTTGCGATATCACCCTACTTTCTACGCAATTTGGGCTTTTTTACCTCTTCGGTTATTGTCATTTCAAACCTACAAAAAAACACCCTTTGTTTTAACAAAGGGCGTTGTTTTTTACTATACACAAATTGATACAGCCTTTATTCATTACTTCTTCTCTACAGCATGGCCGCCGAATTCATTGCGCAATGCGGCGACAACTTTTCCGGCAAAGGTGTCATCTTCGAGGGAGCGGTAACGCATCATTAATGACAAAGCGATGACAGGGGCCGCGGTTTGGAAATCAAGGGCCGCCTCCACCGTCCATTTTCCTTCNCCGCTTGAATGCATAACGCCTTTAATGCTTTCAAGTTTTGCTTCTTTTGAGAAGGCATTTTCCATCAATTCCATTAACCACGAACGGATGACAGAACCGTTATTCCAAACTTTAGAAACCGCNTTATAGTCATAATCGAATGGGCTTTTCTCGAGAATCTCAAACCCTTCGGCAATCGCCTGCATCATCCCATACTCGATGCCGTTATGTACCATTTTAAGAAAATGACCGCTACCAACCGGACCCGTATACAGATAACCGTTTTCCACGGAAATATCTTTAAAAATCGGTTCAATGAGCTTGAAAGTTTCCGCATCGCCGCCGATCATCGTGCAAACACCATGGCGTGCCCCTTCCATACCACCGCTCGTGCCGCAATCAAAGAAGTAAATGCCTTTTTCTCCNAGTTTCTCAGCCCGGCGCAACGTATCTTTATAGTTTGAATTGCCGCCATCAATGATGATATCGCCTTTTTCCAAATAGGAAGAAACGTCATTGATGACGCCTTCTGTAATTTCCCCTGCCGGCACCATGACCCAGACAATGCGTGGTGCTTCCAGTTGTTCAACCAATTCTTTAATCGAATAAGCGCCGGTTGCTCCTTTGGCTTCCAGCTGTTTAACCGCATCCGNATTGACATCATAGGCTACAATCTTGTGTTGATGGTCGAGGAAATTGAGCCCGAGATTAAATCCCATTTTTCCCAAACCGATTAAACCGATCTTCATAACCATCTTCCTTTCTATTCATTAGCCGTAACAATGATTTATTATAACGATTTATCCGATNAATATCATTTATGAGGTATAACAATCCTTTATAGATAGCTTGACCGTTCAAGAAAAATTTATTTTATATAGGCATATTGCTGTCCGCAAAAAAAAAAGAAAGACGCACCTAAAAGAAAGACTCGGCACGCCTTTTTTACATCTCAATTAATCTATTTTTTTATAAAGGTTTCCGGCATAACGACAGCAATCACTTCACCGCGAACACATAACACGTCATCAGCATAGACCTCGGTAAGAACTTTCCACTTTTTCGGGTGAATTTCTTCCACTGTCCCAATCGCTTTAAGTGTCACACCCATTGGGGTTGGTTTTAAATAATTGATATTTAAAGATGCCGTGACAAACCGAGGTGGTGGCGTCCCGTCGCCTAGTTCATGACCGTTTTTGCGGTGCAAGGCCAGAGCAGCTGAACCCGTGCCATGACAATCGATTAAGGAAGCGATGAAGCCGCCGTAGACAAATCCGGGGAGAGCCGTATGTTCGGGCTTTGGGTNATATTCCGTGACCGTATGATCCCCTTCCCATCTCGTACGAATATGATGCCCCTTCTCATTTAACCGGCCGCACCCATAGCACCACGAAAAATCATCCGGATAAAAGTCTTGCACGGCTTGTATCTTTTTGTCTACCATAACTAGCCACCTTTCTGAAAATACGCTCGTATATTTATTCGCTGATAGAGCGGCCAATTCCTTTAAAATGCAGAAAGGCTAGTGACAAAGATGATCAAAATGGGCTGTCCCCAACGACCCAGAACAAGTGAAAACCAGATGGATCCTTCGGTTTTCGTTCTATAAAATTAACTGATTTTCCTTTTTTGGATTTGTTTGCTGCGNAGCTGNCCGCAGGCAGCATCAATATCCGTGCCGTGCTCTAACCGGACGCCACAATTGATGCCATTTTGCTTGAGNGTATCATAAAAACGCTGAATCGCTTCTGGCGTGCTTCTTTGGTATTGAATGTGCTCGCTGACGGGATTATAAGGAATTAAATTGACGTAAGCGAGGTGTTTTTTATCCTTAAGCAACTCGGCAAGCTCCAGAGCTTCTTTTTCATGATCATTGACATCACGAAGTAGAATATACTCAAAAGTGACGCGCCGATTCGTTTTTTCTAAGTAATAATTGACGGCTTGCATCAGCTTTTCTATCGGAAATGCCTTATTAATCTTCATAATTTGCGTTCTAAGCTCATTATTGGGCGCATGAAGGGATATGGCCAAGTTGACTTGCAAATTCAAATCGGCAAAGTCATAAATTTTATGTGCCAAACCGCTCGTGGATACCGTGATATGTCTCGCCCCGATTTTTAGTCCGTTCTGATCATTGACGATGCGTAAAAAACGCACCACGTTGTCAAAGTTATCGAATGGCTCGCCTATTCCCATCACGACGATATGGCTGACTCTTTCTCCCTTGCCGGCTTTGTCCAAAGTGTGTTGAACATTCATGATTTGTTCAACGATTTCGCCGCTTGTCAAATTCCTATTTTTNCGCAAGATGCCGCTAGCACAAAAAGAACAGCCGATGTTGCAGCCGACTTGGGTCGTGACGCAAACCGACAGTCCATAGTCAAAGCGCATCAGCACGGTCTCGATTAAATTCCCATCTTGCAGTTTGAACAAAAACTTCACCGTTCCGTCTGCTGAGACTTGTTTGATTTCTTCTTTTAATGTTTGTATAGCAAAATGTTCTTCAAGGAGCTCACGGCATTCCTTGTTGACATTGGTCATGTCCGAAAAGCTCAACACCCGTTTTTTATATAACCAATCCCAGACTTGTTTGGCGCGAAACGGCTTTTGCCCGCGCTCGGTAAGCCAATCGGATAATTGTTCCAGCGTTAACCCATAAATGGATGTTTTCACAATACNTACCCTTTCTAATTAAACCTATAAGACTCATTATACTATAAAAAGCACTCCGGACATACACCNCCAAAGGAAGCACGGGCCTTTGCTCGGTTATAAATCACGGCTAATGGCGCGGCCTGCCGTTCGTCCTGTAAAAAGACAACTGCCAACAAACGTGCCTTCAAGTGAGCGATAGCCATGAACCCCGCCGCCGCCAAAACCTGCTACTTCTCCTGCCGCATATAAACCCGGAATGGGTTGGCCTTCGGCGTCGAGCACCCGGCTTGATAAATCCGTTTGCAAGCCCCCTAATGTTTTACGGCTTAAAATATGGAGGCGTACAGCAATTAAAGGTCCGTTTTTCGGATCGAGGATTTTGTGAGGCTTGGCAACGCGGATGAGTTTGTCACCGATATAATTTCGGGCTCCGCGCATCGCCACGATTTGCAAGTCCTTCGTAAAGGCATTATCGATCTCCCGGTCTCTTGCGCGAATCTGGCGTTCAATGTCTTCGAGGTTAAGTAAATTTTCACCTGTCAGTCGATTCATTCCATCAACCAATTCTTTCAGTGTATCGGCAATGATAAAATCCTCCCCGTGATCCATGAAAGCTTGAACGGGTCCTGGAGGGCCGGGCAGGGCACGACCAAAAACCTTCCTAATGCTTTTCTCCGTTAAATCCGGGTTTTGTTCTGACCCCGATAAGGCAAATTCTTTTTCTATAATTTTTTGCGTCAGAATGAACCACGAGTAGTCATAACCGGTTTCTTGAATCGCTTTGAGCGTGCCGAGCGTGTCGAAGCCGGGAAGATAGGGCACTGGAAATCGACGACCCCGAGCGTCAAGCCAAATGGAGGACGGCCCCGGTAATATGCGGATGCCGTGATTGCGCCAAATCGGGTTCCAGTTTTTAATCCCCTCGGTATAATGCCACATGCGGTCGCGATTAACGATGCGCCCGCCTGCTTTCTCAGCGATGGCTAACATCCGGCCATCCACATGGGCCGGCACCCCTGAGACCATATGTTTAGGGGGCTCGCCCAGCCACTTCGGCCAGTTTTTCCGAACGAGCTCATGGTTGCCGCCGATGCCGCCTGTTGCAACTAAAACCGCCTCCGCTTGAAACTCAAAATTATCCTGTACTTCCCTAGAACTTTCCTCTCCCCGTTGCGCCGCACTCGGGACGAGAATGGCACCTCTTACGCCGACCACCGCGCCATTTTTCTTCACTAAACCATCGACGCGGTGACGCGGGCGGTAATCCACTCGCCCATGTTGAATTTGCTCACGGACGCGGCGTTCGAATGGGGCGACAAGTCCCGGTCCTGTACCCCAAACAATATGAAATCTCGGCACTGAGTTCCCGTGGCCGTCAGCCAGATACCCGCCGCGTTCTGCCCAACCGACGATCGGAAAAAACCGCACGCCTAAGCTGCGCAGCCAAGCGCGTTTTTCCCCTGCGGCAAAATCGACATAAGCCTCCGCCCACTTAATGGCCCAGTAATCTTCATCGTCCAAGCGGTCGAAGCCAGCTGTTCCGAGCCAATCCTGCCAGGCGAGCTCTCTTGAATCCTTGATGCCTAGGCGGCGTTGCTCGGGTGAGTCGACTAAAAATAAGCCCCCAAATGACCACCATGCCTGACCGCCAAGGGAGCTTTCCGGCTCTTGATCCAGCAAAAGCACTTTTTTACCTGCCTCAGCGAGCTCAGCTGTGGCAACCAGCCCGGCAAGACCGGCCCCGACGACGATCACATCATGCTCCATCCATTACGACCCCCTCATTTACACACTAAGCTGTTTCAATTAAAATCGATGAATTAATGTCTCGGACGCTTCGTTCGCCAGCAAGGGCTATCGTGATGTCCAGATCAGCTAAAAGATTCTGCAACACTTCTTTAACCCCTTTTTCACCCGCAACGGCTAAGCCATACATGCACGGCCTGCCGACAAGAACGGCCTGAGCGCCGAGCGCTAGTGCTTTAACAATATCCGAACCGCGGCGAATACCACTATCCATGAGGATAGTGAGTTGACCCGATACGGCATCAACGATAGCCGGTAAGGCGGAAAGCGCTCCGATCGCCCCGTCTACCTGGCGTCCGCCGTGGTTCGAAACGATAATCCCATCGATACCGTATGCCACCGCTCTTTTTGCATCTTCTGGATGAAGGATCCCTTTTAACAAAATGGGGAGATTGGTGTGCTCTCTTAAAAACTGTAGGTTTTCCCATGTTAAGCCGGGATTGCCAAAGACTTGTGCCCAATATAAGATCGCCGATAGTGGATCTTCCTGTGGTGATTTTTTTAATTTTGCACAAAAGGCAGGATCCGTGAAGTAATTTCCCACCCCTTCGCCAATGAGAAATGGCAAATAGACATTTTTCAAATCATGTTCTCGCCAAGCCATCATCGGTGTATCCAGTGTGACAACAATAGCGGAGTAGCCAGAAGCTTCCGCCCTTTGAAGGAAACTAGCCGTAATGTCCGGGTCCTTGCTCCAATAGAGTTGGAACCAGCGCGGTGCATCGCCCATTTCTTCAGCGATTTGCTCCATGGGAACGGTTGAAGCTGAACTGGCAACATACGGTATGCCGAGTTCAGCACAAGCCCGCGCGGATGCTCGTTCGCCATCCGGATGGATGATGGATTGGACGCCGATCGGCGCATGCAACACAGGAAATGGATACGTCTTGCCAAACAACTCGATCGTTGTATCNCGGTCTTCTACATTTCGAAGCATGCGCGGGACAATTTTCCAACGATTAAACGCCGCACGGTTCGCTTGCATGGTCATTCCGCCGCCGGCACCGCCCGCAATATAATAAAACGGACCATCTTCAAGAACTTCCCTTGCTTTTTCCTCCCATTCTTCATAGATGACCGGCAATCGATTCGGATCGGGGTTTGGCATCGTCTGATAAATGCGGAATTGTACATCATTGCCGTAATTCGCCAAGTCCATCCCTCCTTTTTACGAAAGCGCTCNCAAAATACTTTACGAATTTTTCGAAATAACTTTAAAGATATTATATATCAGATTCACCTNTTCTCATATTCCTTTTGCTTAAGTTCACAATGTTATCATTCTTCAAGATTTACTTATGATATATATCACTTTTTCAACTTGGTGCTCCAGGTAAACTGTAACCGTAAATGCTTTTAACGGGAGGCGAAGGCTATGCCGGAAAATCTGATTTTAGAGCAAGCCAAAGTAGATGAACTCGTCGAGAAATTTTATGAACGATTGCTTAAAGAACCTTCGTTTGTGACCATGTTTCGCGAAAGACAAGTNGATGTTAACCGATTAATCGAAAGGCAGAAACATTTTATATTCGAACTGATTAACAATACAAATCCGGACGCTAACTCAAAACACTCGAATCAAGTGAAAGAACGGCATGCCTTTCAAGCGAATCCGGAGCGGGCAAAACTTTGGTTGGATACGATGTTTGCTACAATTGACGACCTCGACATCGNCAATGGGGTTAAACAAACATTGAAAGAAAAAATCAGCCAGTTAATGTCTTACGTAGGACATTAATAGCTAGTGTCCGATTGAAGCCGTGAAAACGGACACTCAAGTGTTTATATAGCGAAAAACCAATGACGAAAATAGAAATGGTTGACTCAAGGGTTTTGGGGCTCACCCCACCCTCAATGAGTCAACCTTTTTATACTTAAAATTTTTTCAATCCAGCATAAGGACAACGACGGCTCCGCCATCGCCTAAAAGGCTTGGCAGAGCCAAGTTTTTTACATCAAACCATAATTTTGCAAATATCATTTGTAAAGGCCACCGGGTCGCTGATCGGGAGCCCCTCAATTAAAAGCGCTTGGTTGTACAGAAGATTGGTGTACAGATCGAGTTTAGTTTTGTCGTTGTCATAGGCGTTTTTCAGTGACTGGAACACCTCATGTTGCGTGTTGATTTCCAAAACTTTTTCCGCATGAACATTCTGGTTGTTCGGAAGGGCATTCAAGACCTTTTCCATTTCAATCGAAACTTCACCTTCCGCCGTGAGGCAGACAGGGTGAGACTTTAAACGTTTCGATGCCCGAACCGCTTTAACTTTGCCATCCAGAACCTTTTTCATATAGTCGAAGAGCGGTTGGTGATCTTTCTCAGCTTCCCCTGTTTTCTTTCCGTCTTCTTCCTCAAGACCTAAATCACTTCCGGAAACCGAACGGAACTCCTTGTCTTTATATTTCAACAACATTTTAATCGCGAATTCATCAATCTCATCGGTGAAGTATAAAATTTCATAGCCTTTATCGGCAACAAGCTCGGTCTGCGGCAGTTTTTCAATACGCTCGACGGAGTCTCCTGTTGC
>JGI25331J36430_1001682_pt1 | contig 11467 bp, 7 predicted proteins | sample HigsolmetaAR206D_FD_36430 | JGI IMG/M metagenome (IMG submission 36430) | reverse complement strand
GGGGGCCCGGGAGCGTGGCCCCCGCCGCACTGCACCGGCGGGCCGCCGCCACCGCGGACGCGGCCGCCGGCGTCCTGGAGACGATCCGGTCGACCCCTGCCGGCCAGCGCGAACAGCACGAGCTCGCGGAACGGCTCCGGGCCGCGGCGAGTCGGCTCGCCCCCGGGTGGCTCGGTGCTCCCCTGGACGCCCAGTCCGCGAGCGCCCCGCTGGGCGGCCCCGGACTACCCGCCTTCGTCCGGGTCGGCGTCGCCCAGCCGCTGGACGACGCGCGCTTCCCGGTGGTGGTGCCGCTGCTGGGCACCGGCCACCTCACCATCGACGCGGACAGCCGGGACGTGCGGGTGGCGGGCCTGCTCCAGGCCGTGCTGCTGCGCCTGCTGGCCGCCGCACCACCGGGGTCGCTGCTGGTCCGCGGTGTGGACGCGGCCACCGAGGGGCAGCTCTTCGCCTCGTTCGCCCCGCTTGCCGACGCCGGGCTGATGCCACCGCCGGCCACCGACCAGACCGGACTGCGGGCCGTGCTGACCGAGGCGGAGCAGTGGGTACGACCGGTCCGCCCCACCGCCACCCGCTGCCAGCGACACGACCGGACGCTGTTGCTGGTGATCGGCTCGCTGCCCGAGCTGACCGAGGGCGAGGACCTGACCCGGATCGGCGCACTGGCGCGCCGGGGGCCCGAGGCCGGACTGCACCTGCTGGTGGCGGGCTGGCCTCCGCCGCCGCTGACCGAGGAGACGACCCAGCCACCCCTGCCCCGCAGCACGATGATCTCGGTCCGCAACCCGTACGCGCTGGTCGGCGACCCGCCGGGTGGCTCGTTCACCGCACCCGGTGCCCAGCCGCCNCCCGCCGGGCTCAACGCGCCGGTCTTCCTCGACGACGCGCCACCACCGACCCTGGTGGACCGGGTCTGCCGGGACCTGGCCGCGCGGTTGGACCCCGACTACCGGCACACCCTCGCCGACCTGCTGCCGGAATCGCCCGAAAGGCTCTGGGCCGAGCGCGCGGCCGACGGACTCAGCACCCCGGTCGGGCACGACGGCGACCGGATCGTGACGCTCGGCTTCGACGACCGCACCCCGCACTGGCTGGTCAGCGGCCGGGCCGGAGCCGGCAAGAGCGCCTTCCTGGTCAACGTGCTCTACGGGCTGTGCGCCCGGTACCACCCCGACGAGCTGGTCATCTACCTGATCGACTTCGCCGAGGGGGCCGCGTTCGCCGAGTTCGTCCCCGCCGAGCGCGGTTCGGACCCGGTGGCCGACGGGTTCCTGCCGGAGAACGAGGAGCTTCCCCGCGACGACGAGAGCTCGGCGGAGCGGTCGTGGCTGCCGCACGTGCGGGCCGTCGGCATCGAGGCCGACCGGGAGTACGGGCTGGCCGTGCTCCGCGAACTCGACGCGGAACTGGACCGGCGTACCGCGGCCGCCGGACCGGCCGGTGCCGACACCCCGGGCGTCGACCCCGCCGCCGGTGCTCCCACCGCGTCACCGCGGATCGTCTGCCTCCTGGACGAGTACCCCGTGCTGCTCGCCGGCGACGACGCGGTGGCGGCCGAGGCGCTCACCCGGCTGGAGTCGGTCGCCCGCCGGGGACGCGCCGCCGGCGTACACCTGATCCTCTCCAGCCGGCCGACGGCGGCGCTGGCCCCGCTGCGCGACCGACGGGACTCGGTCTTCGCCCAGTTCCCGGTCCGGGTGGCGCTGCCCGGCGGCACCGACGTGCTGGAGGCGGCCAACGACGCGGCGGCCGGCCTGCCCCTCGGAAGCGCCGTGGTGAACACGGCCGGCGGCCTCGGCGGACCCCGGGGCGTCACCCGGGGGCACGAGCGGGTGGTCCGGTTCCCGGACCCCCACGCGGACGAGGAGGCCCTCACCGCGCTCCGGCGCCGGCTCTGGGCACGACGCCCGGCGTCGGCGCCCGCCCCGGTCGTCTTCACCGGCTACCTGGCCCCGCCCCGCCCCGAGGAGCCACCGACGCTCGCCGACCGGGCGGCGGACGGTGCGCCGGTGGCCGTCCCGGCACCGCGAGCCGCCGACGCGACGGAGGTGGCCACGGGGGTGTCGAGCGGTACGGGGACGGCGACGACACCCGACGCCGGCGAACCGGCCCCGACCGCCGGCCCCGTGGCCGACCGGGTGGGTGCCGCCCCGACCGCCACCGCCGCCGAACCGGTCGCCCCGGTCGACGCGGACGCGGCGAGCGGGGGNGAGGACCCCCGGTCGGCACGGGCCCTGCTCGGCCGGGTGGTGGACGTACCGCTGCGGATGGCGGCGGTCCCGCTCGACCCGGCGCCCGGCCGGCATCTGGCCGTACTCGGGCCCGGCGACGCCGGGGCGGACGTCCTGGACGCGGCGGCGCGGAACCTGGCCCTCCAACACCCGGCCGGCAGCGTCCGGTTCGTGATCGCCGCGCTGGCCGAGCAGGGCCGGGCGGTGGCGGACGCGCTCGGCGCCGACCTCGCGCGGCGACACCGGGTGGAACGNATCGACGGGGGTGACCTCAGCGGTGCGCTGGAGCAGGACCGCCCCGCGTACCTCGTGGTGTTCGGNATGGACGAGTGGCGCGGCGAGGACCTGCCGCCGGAGCGGTTCCGCGCCGCCCTGCACAACGGGCCGGCCCGGGGCCTGCACCTGATCTCGTGGTGGCGGGCGGCGAGCCGGTTCGCCGCCCGACTCGCAGCAGGTTCGAACCCGGGCTCCCGGTCGAGGTCGGCGGAGGGATGCGAGCCGCCCATCGACAACCTGGTCTTCCTCGACGTACCCGAGCGGGAGGTGGAGATGGTGCTGGGCCGCACCGTGCCGTGGCGTCCCCGCCCCGGCCGGGCGCTGCTCTACGACCGACGTACCGAGCGGGCGACCCTGATCGTGCCGTTCGCCGCTCGCCGGCCGAGGCGGACGTCATGAGCGACGACGCCTGGCGGGAGTACCTCACCGCCGCGCAGCACCTCGACGCGGTACGCCGCAGGGTGGCCGCCAGCGCGGGTGAGCGGGCCCGACTCACACACGTGGCCCAGGAGGAGCTGGTCGCGATCCGCGCCCGTCTGGTTCCCCAGCAGGCCCGGCTCCGCGGCCTCGGCGTACCCGAGGTGGAGCTGGTTCCCACGGAGCCGGAGGTGGCGGCGGCGGCCCAGGCGATGGCGGGTGGCCCGGAGGCGGTACGGGCGGCACTGGCCCAGGCCCGGATGAGCCTGGACGCGGCGGACGTCGCGATCCGGCGCTCCCAGACGCGGTCGCTGCTGGCCCGGCTCGACACCTGGTGGCAGGTGCTGCTCGTGGCCGTGATCGGCCTGTCACTCCTCGCCGTGTCCGCCGTGCTCTGCGTCGGCGGGTTCTACCTGCTGCTGCGCTGAGCCGGTACGGACGACCCCACGGGCGCCGGGTGACCGGGGTGGTGTGGCCCCGGTCAGGAACGAAGAACCAGCGACATCGCCTCGGCACGCGACTTGGCGTCCCGCTGCAACAGCCCGCGCACCGCCGAGGTGATCGTCTTGGCGCCGGCCTTGCGGATGCCGCGCATCGCCATGCACATGTGCTCGCACTCCAGCACCACCAGCACGCCGCGCGGCTGCAACTGCTCCATCAACAGGTCGGCGATCTGCGAGGTGAGCCGCTCCTGCACCTGTGGCCGCCGGGCGTAGACCTCGACCAGCCGGGCCAGCTTGGACAGGCCGGTGATCCGGCCGTTCTCGCCCGGGATGTAACCGACGTGGGCCACGCCGTGGAACGGCAGGAGGTGGTGTTCGCAGAGACTCATCACGTCGATGTCGCGGACCAGCACCAGCTCCTCGTGGTTGGCCTCGAACGTCGTGGTGAGCACCTGGGCGGGGTCGACCCGTAGCCCGGCGAGGAGCTCGGCGTACGCCCGGGCCACCCGCGCCGGCGTCTGCCGCAACCCCTCGCGGTCCGGATCCTCGCCGACCGCGAGGAGGATCTCCCGGACCGCACGTTCGATCCGGGCCAGGTCGACGCTCTGCTCGACCGGCCCGCCGGTGAGCCGACCGTTGACCAGCCGGGCCGCGAGGTAGTCGAGTTCGTCGTCCGGCTCCGTCGAGGAGACCGGCGACGACGACGGGGACGGGTCGTCGGCGCCCTCGCCGACGACCCGGTGCTCGGCGCTCAGTGGGACCCGTCCGAGTTGTTCGGCGACGGCGAGGAGGGGTTGTTCCCCACGGTGGCCTGCATGCCGTCCGCCGCGGCCTGCGCCTTCAGCGCCTCCCTCTCGGCGGGCGTGAGCACGGGTGGCAGGCTCGACGGCTGCCGCTTGCCGAAGCCGTTGTACGGCGCCATCGGCGGCCGCTTCACCACCCGGGCGCAGATCCGCGCCATGTCGGCCGTGGAGAGGGTCTCCTTCTCCATCAGTTCGAGGACGATGTTGTCCAGGACGTCCCGGTACTCCACCAGGATCTCCCAGGCCTCGTCGTGCGCCAGCTCGATGAGTGCCCGGATCTCGGCGTCGATCTCGGCGGCCACCGCGTCCGAGTAGTCCCGCTCGTGGCCCATGTGACGGCCCAGGAACGGCTCGTCCGGGCTGGTGCCGTACTTGATCGCGCCGAGCTTGGCGCTCATGCCGTACTGCGTGATCATGGCCCGGGCCAGCGCGCTGGCCTTCTCGATGTCGTTGCTGGCGCCCGTGGTCGGCTCGTGGAAGACCAGCTCCTCGGCGGCGCGCCCGCCGAGCGCGTACGCCAGCGTGTCGATCATCTCGGCCCTGGTCTGGGTGTACTTGTCCTCGGTGGGCAGCACCAGGGTGTGTCCGAGCGAACGGCTCCGGGAGAGGATCGTGACCTTGTGCACCGGGGCGGAGTGCGGCAGCGCCCAGGCGACCAGGGCGTGCCCGCCCTCGTGGTAGGCGGTGATCTTCTTTTCCTTGTCGCTCATCACCCGGGTCCGGCGCTGCGGGCCGGCGACCACCCGGTCGATCGACTCCTCCAGGGCCTCGTTGGTGATCGCCCGCTTGTTGCCGCGGGCGGTCAGCAGCGCGGCCTCGTTGATCACGTTGGCCAGGTCGGCACCGGTGAAACCGGGGGTACGCCGGGCCACCGCGTCGAGGTCGACGTCCGGGGCGAACGGCTTGCCCCTGGCGTGCACCCGCAGGATCGCCTTGCGGCCCTCCATGTCCGGGGGGTCGACCGCGATCTGCCGGTCGAACCGGCCNGGCCGCAGCAGCGCCGGGTCGAGGATGTCCGGCCGGTTGGTCGCGGCGATCAGGATCACGCCACCCTTGGTGTCGAAGCCGTCCATCTCCACCAGGAGCTGGTTGAGCGTCTGCTCCCGCTCGTCGTGGCCACCGCCCATCCCCGCGCCGCGGTGCCGGCCGACCGCGTCGATCTCGTCGACGAAGACGATCGCCGGCGCGTTCGCCTTGGCCTGCTCGAACAGGTCGCGGACCCGGCTGGCGCCGACACCGACGAACATCTCGACGAAGTCGGAACCGGAGATCGAGTAGAAGGGCACCCCGGCCTCGCCGGCCACGGCCCGGGCCAGCAGGGTCTTACCGGTACCGGGCGGGCCGAAGAGCAACACGCCCTTGGGGATCTTGGCGCCGAGGGCCTGGTACTTCGCCGGGTTCTGCAGGAAGTCCTTGATCTCCTGCAGCTCCTCGACGGCCTCGTCCGCGCCCGCGACGTCGGCGAAGGTGGTCTTCGGCGTGTCCTTGGTGATCATCTTGGCCTTGGACTTGCCGAAGTTGAGCACGCGGGAGCCGCCACCCTGCATCTGCGACATGAAGAGCAGCAGCAGGATCACCAGGATCGCGATGGGCAGCAGGTTGATCAACAGCGACACGAGCAGGTTGTCGCCGGAGACCTCGGTGTCGGCCGGTCCGGTGATCCGGTTGGCCGCCTTCGCCGCGAGCACCTGGTTCCAGATCTCGTCGCCGACCTCGTACGGGAACTGGGTCTGGATCCGGTCGGTCTCGGTGTCACCGAACTTGGCGGGCTGTGCCAGGTCGAGCTTGAGTGTCTGCTCCTTGTCCTGGAAGACAGCCTTCTCGATGCCGCCCTTGTTGAGCTGGTCGAGCGCCACCGTGGTGTCGACCTTGTGGTAGCTCGGACCACCGCTGAAGAATGAGCTGAGCGCGATCGCGCCGATGATCACCAGGATGATCCAGACCACCGGCCGGCGGAAGAAACGCGTACGTTCCATGCTGTTGTCGAGCGCCGCGACGCCCGGACCCTCCTGATCGACGTCCTGATCGTCTGGTTTGCCTACCTGTCGCCGCCGGAACCTCCCGTGCGGGGCGGTTCCGACACCGGGCGCTTCGTGTCGCGCCGCGGTCATTCGACCGTACACCGTGAACGCGAGGAGCGAGCCCGCGAGCCCCCGGGGTGACAGGTCCCCGCGCCCGGTGGCGACGGAACCCGGCCTCGGTCACCGGCCCTCGCCGCCGGCACCTGTCCGGCTCGGCGGGGCAGGAGACCCGGCGCGGGGTGCTCCGCGCCACCACCGCATACCGTAACCGCGATTCCTGGGAACGCGCTGAACGTCCCCCCACATGTCGGCGACGGTGACCAAGACGGTCAGAACGGACCGAACCGCCCGACCAGGAGACGACGGGACGACGGCGTCAGGATCGGTTGTACACCTCGGGCTTCAGCACCCCGACGTACGGCACCTCGCGGTACCGCTCGGCGAAGTCGAGGCCGTAGCCGACGACGAACTCGTTCGGGATGTCGAAGCCGACGTACCTGAGCGGCACCGAGACCTTGATCGCGTCCGGCTTGCGGAACAACGCGACGACCTCGACGCTGGCCGCCTTGCGCGACTCCAGGTACCGAAGCAGCCAGTTGAGGGTCAGGCCGGAGTCGATGATGTCCTCGACCACGACGACGTGCCGGCCGGTGATGTCCCGGTCCAGATCCTTGCGGATGCGCACCACGCCGGAGGAGGTGGTGCCCTGGCCGTACGAGGAGAGTGCCATGAACTCGATCTCGGTGGGCGGCCCGTGCCGGCCGAGCTCCCGGGCGAAGTCGGCCATGAACATGGCGGCGCCCTTGAGCACCCCCACCAGCAGGAGACCGTTGTCCACCGAGGCGTAGTCCGCCGCGACCTGTTTGGCCAGTTCCGCAATCTTTTCCCGGATCTGTTCCTCAGAAATGATCACGCGGTCGATGTCGGCGTCGTACCAGGAGCCCTGAGCCATGCTGCCTAGCCTGCCGTACGGCGGTTCGGGCCCGTCGCCGGGGCGGCCGTTCCCGACGTCGCTCCCGTCGCGGTAACCAGGCGGCTACCGCACGCACCAGACACGCGGCCCCACCGCTCGCCGCGCCGGGCGACTCAGCCGGCGACCAGCCGGTCGCCGCGCCGGNCNACTCAGCCGGCGACCAGCCGGTCGCCGCACCGGCCGACCCGGATGCCGCCGGGCAGCGACACCGGCCCCTGGCCCCGCCACGACATCACCAGAGCATCGAGCGCGGCGACGTGCCGGTGGGACAGCGCGGCCGGCGCCGCTCCCAGCTCCCGGGCCCACCGGTGCAGGACCCGGGTCCGCACCGCCGGTGCCAGCCCGGCCAGGACCGCGACGGCCAGCGCGGCGGGGGGCCCGTCCGCCCGGTCCGCCGGAGTCGACCCGGTCCGCGCCCGCGCGTAGCCCGCCGCGGCGAGGTCGTCGAGCACGGCGTTGTCGGCCGCGACCAGCCGGGCGGTCCGGGCCAGGTTGTCCAGTACCTTCGGGCCCAGAGCGCGGACCAACGCGGGCAGGGCCTCGGCCCGGACCCGGGCCCGCGCGTACCGGTCGTCGACGTTGTGCGGGTCCTCCCACGGGGTCAACCCGAGCAGCGCGCACGCCGCCCGGGTCTGCTCCCGGGAAACCTCCAGCAGCGGTCGGGACAGCACCACGCCGGAGACCTCCCGGCGCGCCGGCATCCCGGCCAGGCCGCGCGGCCCGGCCCCCCGGGCCAGCGCCAGCAGCACCGTCTCCGCCTGGTCGTCCCGGGTGTGCCCGAGCAGCACCGTGGAGGCGCCGTACCGGTGCGCCAGCGCAACCAGTGCCTGGTAGCGCGCGTCCCGCGCCGCCGCCTCCGGCCCCCCGGGCCGGCCGGCGACCTCGACGGTCGCCACCTCGGCCGGCGAGAAGCCCTGCTCGGCCGCCCACTTGACCACCTGGGTCGCCCGCTGGTCCGAGCCCGGTTGCAGGCCGTGGTCGACGCTGACCAGTCCGGCCGTGATCCCCAGTCGCGGGGCGACGAAGGCGGTGGCGGCGGCCAGGGCCAGCGAGTCGGCCCCGCCGGAGCAGGCGACCAGGACCGGCCGTTGCGGCGGTACGCCGACCAGCGCCCGCCGGACGGCGACCCGCACGGCCGCCACCGGTGGCGGTACGGTGGCCATCGCCGCGCCGCTCAGCCGGCGGCCGGGGCGGCCGAGCCGTGCACCCGGGCGACCCAGGCGTCGGGATCACCGAGTTCGTCGAGCCGGGGCAGGGTGAGCGGCGAGCTGAAGACCTTGTTGAACCCGTCCATCCCGACCCGCTCCACGACGCCGTGGACGAACTTGCGGCCCTCGGCGTACTGCCGCAGCTTCACGTCGATGCCGAGGAGCTTGCGGAGCGCCCTTTCGAGCGGGTTGCCCGACTCCCGGTGGCGGTTGAACCTGGCGCGGATCGTCTCGACGCTCGGGATGACCTCCGGCCCGACGCCGTCCATGACAAACTCCGCGTGCCCCTCAAGCAGCGTCATCAGCGCGGTCAGCCGATCCAACACGGCACGCTGGCCAGGCGTCTGGACGAGGTCCAACACGCTGACCCGGCCGTCGGGGTCGCGGACCGCGTCGGCGAGCGAGCCGATGCCCCGGCGGAGCCGGTCGAGGAAGCTGTCGCCGCCCGCCTGTGCCGCGTCGACGAACGCCTGCACCTCGCCGAGGAAGTGCCCGCGCATCCAGGGCACGGCGGTGAACTGCGTGCGGTGGGTGACCTCGTGCAGGCAGACCCAGAGGCGGAAGTCCCGCGGCTCGGCCCGCAGCTTCCGCTCGACCTCGACGATGTTCGGCGCGACCAGCAGCAGTTGACCGGGATCGGCCGAGAAGACCTCGTACTGGCCGAGCACCCGGCCGGAGAGGTAGGCCAGCACCGTGCCGACCTGTGCGCCGGTCAGCCGCGACCCGATCACGTCCGTGAACGCTCCCGGCGGCTTGTCCCCGGAGAGACGGGTGATCAGCGGGTCGACCACCTCACGCAGTCCGGCGATGTTGGCCGCCGCCCAGTCCCGCCGGTCCACCACGCGCACCGGCGGATGCGCGACCTGGGGGCGCAGCCCGGTGTACTCCAGCACGTGACCGGCGGCCTCGTCCGTCAACCGCCGCAGATCGGCGACCACCTCGGTGGCCTCGTCAAGGGAGACCCGTGGCCCCGACTTCCCCAACGCGCCGGCGGTGGCGGCGGCCAGACCCCAGTCCACGAACTGCGCCATGCACCCACCGTACCCGGCACGGGGTAACCCCACCGTGGCGCGACGAGCGTCGGATCCGGTGGGCGGGACGGCGCGGGCCGCGAGGCGGACCCGAGCCGGGCCGGCCGGCGTAGCTTGTCAACGACAGCCGCAGGCGGCGAGGGCGGAGGCGATCCGGTCCAGCGCCACCCGGGCCTCGTCGGTGCCGCCGGGCACCCTGTCGGCGAGGATCGCGAAGACGAGCAGCCGACCGTCGGCCGTGGTCACCACTCCGGAGATCGCATGCACCCCGCTCAGCGTGCCGGTCTTGGCCCGGACCGTCCCGGCGCCCGTGGCGGTCGGGTGCGCGTCACCGTAGCGGTCGCGCAGTGAGCCCGACCAGGCCGCCACCGGCATGCCCGAGAACAGGGCGCCCAGCTCGGGCCGGGTGCCCCGGGCGGCGAGGGTGAGCAGGTCGGTCAGCAGACCGGGGGTGAGCCGGTTCGCCCGGGACAGGCCGCTGCCGTCGACGAGGTGACTCTCCTCGGCGGGAAGCCCGAGCTCGGCGACGACCTCGTTCATCGCGGTCGCCGCNGCCTCGAACGAGGCCGGCCTGCCCCGGGCCAGCGCCACCTGCCGGGCCAGCGCCTCGGCGATCACGTTGTCGCTGTCCTCNAGCATGAACTCGACCAGGCGGAGCAGTGGCGGCGACTCCACCCGACCCAGCTCGGTCCCGGGGGCGGGGACGTCCCCGCCCGGACCGGGCCCGGTGGAGGCCGTCGTGCCCCCGGCCGGCGCGGTTCCCTCGGCCACCGCCGAGGCGGGCAGTCCGAGCAGCTTGGCGAAGGCCCGGCCGGCGGCCATGTCCGGATCCGAGTGGCGGGCCTGCCCCCGGCCGGGGTCCTTCGGGTTGATCCGGGCGCCGTCGGTCATGAACGCCGTGATCTTCGCACCGAACCCGCCGGTCGTCGCGTCAGAGTCCCAGCCGGGTCCGACCTCCGGACCGGAGAAGAGGCTGCCGTCGACGATCACCCTGGTCGGCTTCGTGGCACCGAGGGCCTTCTTCACCTGCTCGGCGAGATCGTCGAGCCGGCCCGCACCCGGGTACCACCCGGTGCCGGTGACCGCCAGGGTCGGGTCCCCGGCGCCGACGACCACGACCTCGCCCGGCCGCGCTCCGGCGACCACCCGGGTCGTGATCCGGTACGCGGGGCCGCGGGCGACCAGCGCGGTCGCGGCGGTGACCAGCTTCGCGGTCGACGCCGGGACGGTCGGGGTCTCCTGGCCCTGTTCGTACAGCACCACCCCGCTGGCCGGGTCGACGACCGAGATGTTCACCGCGTCACCCAGGGCACCGTTCCCGACCAGGGGATCCAGCGCGGCGCGTACGCCGTCCGGGGTCGGCGCCGGCGCGTTCGCGGCGGCGGGCGCCAACACCGGCGGGGGTGGTGGCTCGGTCGGGTCGGCGTCAGCCGCGCGTGTGGTGGGCGAGGTGCCCAGCCAGGAGGCGACCGGGCCGGAACGGACGACGGCCACACCAGCCGCGCCGAGGACGAGAACAAGAACGCCTGCGAGCACGACGACCAGCCGGTTGGGCCGGCGCGGCCGTTGCGGCGGCGGGGCGTCGGCAGGGCCGGCACCCGGCGCGGGCGGGACCGCACCCGAAACCGGAAACGCCACCGTACGCTCGGTATCCGACCCAGGCACCGCCACCGCACGGTCACCCTCCGAGGCGGCCCCCGACGCCGCAGACCCGGCACCCGGCTCGGGCGGGACCGCACCCGAGACCGGAAACGCCACCGTACGCTCGGTATCCGACCCAGGCACCGCCACCGCACGGTCACCCTCCGAGGCGGCCCCCGACGCCGCAGACCCGGCACCCGAAACCGGAATCGCCACCGTACGCTCGCCATCCGAGGTGGCCGCCGGTTGGGTTTGTGAATCGTCAGCTTCGGAGGTCACCGCACGATCCCGCGCCGGCGGCTTCGCCGGATCGTCGTCAGTCATGCCCGAGTGTGAATCTTCACTCCCCACCGGCCCCTCCTCCCCGTCGTGACACGACTAGGTGACACTACTTTGGTCCGAACACCGCACGGCCGCCGCCGC
>JGI25331J36430_1001676_pt1 | contig 11517 bp, 11 predicted proteins | sample HigsolmetaAR206D_FD_36430 | JGI IMG/M metagenome (IMG submission 36430) | reverse complement strand
GAATCGGCCATTCGACGGGCGAGACGAGCCGCTTGCGGATCGAATCGTCGGTCGCGACCGCAAACGCGAAGCGGCAGGCCGACTCGAAGTCGTCGAACTGCGCCACCGTCTGCCGCCACTGCACTCGGTCCGAAATCGGAATCGTAAGCTCGGTCAGCACGCCGCTTGTGCCGTAATTGTGAATGTACGCGGCCAGTTCGGAGCCGCCGACGACGAGCCGGCGGGGCGTCTCCTCCATCGTGTACACGACCGCTTCCAGCACGTTGCCGTCCCACAGATTGCCCCACGTGATGGAGCCGATGCCGCCCGAGCCGCCGCAGACGAACCCGCCTACCGTCGCCTTCATGAACGTGCTCGGATAAATCCGAAGCTCCTTGCCCTGCTCCCGAAGCCGCTTTTCCAGCGCTCCCAGCCGGACGCCCGCCTGCACGCGCGCATAGCCGTCCGTGATGCGGAGCACCCGATCCAGCTTGCTCAGATCCAGCACGATGCCGCCTTCGAGGGGAACCGCCTGTCCGTAGTTTCCGGTGCCCGCTCCCCGCGCCGTCACCGGAATTCCGTTTCGGCAGGCGAAAGCAAGCACCTGCGCGACCTGCTCCTCCGAGTCCGGAACGACGACGCCGTCGGCGCGTTTGTCGCGCAGCAGCGGCTCCAGCACGGGGGAGTACCAGTAATAGTCCTTGGACAGCTTGCCGACCTGGNCGGGGTGGAGCACAAGCCGATCCTCGCCGACCAATTCCCGCATTTCCTTCGCCCAGTCAACCGTCATGNGNGGGCCTCCCTTCCTTCGCCATGCGAAATCTCAATGCTTAAGGGCATCCGATACGGACCGGACGATCCGGCCGAATTCCGAGGTGGTGCGGAACGTCTCGTCGCGGGGAAACGGAACGGGAACCTCGATCATCGCGGCGACCTTGCCGGGACTTGGCGTCATGACGACAATGCGGGTCGACAGAAACACAGCCTCGAACACGTTGTGCGTCACGAACAGCACCGTCATCCCGGCGTTTTTCCGCCAGATTTCAAGCAGCTCGAACTGCAGCGTCTGCCGGGTGATTTCGTCAAGCGCGCCGAACGGCTCATCCATCAGCAGCAGCTTGGGCTTGGACACGAGCGCCCGGGCGATGGACGCGCGCATCTTCATGCCGCCGGACAACTGTCTCGGCATCGCCTTCGCGTAATCCCTCAGCCCGACCAACTCGAGCGCGCGTTCCCCTTCTTCCCTGCGCTCCTTGCGCGGAACGCCGCGCAGCGCGAGCGGCAGCGTCACGTTGTCGAGGACGGANCTCCAGGGCAGCAACGTATGTTCCTGGAACACGAACGCGATGTCGCTTTGCTTGCGCGCCTGCTTGGGGGAGACGCCCATGACCTCCAGGGTTCCTTCCGTCGGGGCGGAAAGGCCGGTGATCATCTTGAAAATCGTGGATTTGCCGCACCGGAAGGGCCGACGAAGCTAAGAAACTCGCCCTCGCGGATCGAGAGATTCACATCCCGGACCGCAACCGTTCCGTTCGGATAGATTTTGGACAACCTTTCCATTCTGACCCATTCGCTGACTTCCGCCGTTGCCGTCATGTTCTTCCCCTCCATCCTTTATTCCCGCAGCGAATGCATATCGAAGGCCGCGATCTCCATCAAAGCCGCCGCCAGCAGCAGCCCCGCCCTGCCCAGCATCGCTTCGCCCCGCTCGGGCGTCGCCTTGGTCGCGTCGCCCGCGACGCCGCTGCGGGAAATGTCGCGCATGACCCAGGCGAAGGACTTGGCGCGGAAGGAGAACCCGGGAGAATCGGGAAAACGGGGCATTTCCCTCGGCGCGAGTTCGGCATGAACCCAATCGGGGCAGACCGCCATGACGAGCGACGTCTCGACATCTCCGGCGTGAATGCCGCCGGCCTTTTCCTCGTCGTCGGTAAACGGATCGCTGTAGCCCACCGCGCCCGGATCGAGCCGGTACACGGCAAGGCCGGTGGCGGCGCGGATTTCGCGCGCCATCATGCCCAGAAGATCCGCGTTTCCGCCGTGCGTGTTGAAGAGCAGCAGCTTCCGAAAGCCGCTGCGGGCAAGCGAAGCGGCGATATCCTGCAGCACCATCATGAGCGTTTGGGCCGACAGCGTGATCGTCCCGGGATAGTCCGCGTGCTCGGTGCTTTTGCCGTAATGGATAGGGGGAAGCAGCCAGACCGGCGCGTCTTCGGGAAGATGCTCGAACGCGGCCGCCATGAAGGCTTCGCCCAGCAGCGCGTCCGTATAGACCGGCATATGGGGACCGTGCTGCTCGACGGCGCCCACCGGAAGCACGATCAGAACGTTCTCCTTCGGCATCGCTTCGATTTCTTTGGTGGTTAGCCGGGGCAGAAAACGGCGGTCGAAAGCCTTTCCTTCATACCGGAACCGCATGCGCCTCACCTCTTGCATCCATTTTACGTAAGATAATATTACATATAATCACCATTCGCTACTTGAACACAAACAAAATTCCCATTTACCTCAGATTTTTGTCCGATAATTTAACCTATATCTAACATTATTTTCTCGTTTTATAACACTTATATCACATAAATGAATGTTTGTATAGTTTATTTTTCACATAAATCTAACATGAACTTGCTGACAAACGGTCGATCGGAACGATATAATGGCAAACAAAGTAAACCAAGCGGAGCCGCCATCCGGCCGGAAGGAGGATTCGGCGCATGCTCGCGGGAACGCGAAAACATGAAATCATGAAGATGCTGGAGCTCAGGCAGCAGATGACGATTCCCGAGCTCGCGGAGACGTTTAATGTTCGCAAATGACGATACGCCGCGATTTGGATCTGCTGCAGTCGGAAGGAAAAATTCAGCGGTTTCACGGCGGAGCGGTATCCCACGCCAAGGGGGCGATGGCCTGGTCGCCGGTCCTCGTCGGGGCGAGGCAGACGGCCATGAACGCCGCGGACAAGAGCGTGCTGCTTGCGGATTCGGCCAAATTCGGCTACCATTCGCTCGCGATCTTCGCCGTGCTCGATGCGTTCGATGAGTTGATTACGGACGATCGGCCGGATGAATCGGAAGCCGGCGTTTAGGAGAAAGCCGGCTATCCGCTGACGCGCGCGACCGTCCCTTGATGTCCCCTGTTTTCCCTATTCCAGAAAAGGGAACAACAGCTTCTGGTTCTCGCTGCTGAACATGTTTTTCTTCGTGATGACGACAGAGCCGGTGCTGATCTGCGGCTCCACCTTCTGCCCGAGGGCGGCGCGCATCGCCGTCTTGATGGCCAGATAACCCATATTGAACGGCTTCTGCACGACAGTCGCCTGCAGCACCTCCCGCTCCAGATAGTCGATTTCGCTCATGGAGCTGTCGAAACCGATCAGCTTGACGCGGCCCGCCGCGCCCGCTTCCTGGATGGCACGGGCCGCCCCGACGGTCGACGGCTCGTTGAGGGCGACGATGCCGGCAAGCTCCGGCTGCCGCCGCAGCAGCGAACGGACGACTTCATAGGCTTTGTCCGGGAGGCCGTCGCTGTATTCCGTCGGCAAAATCTCGAACCCCCCCTCCTCCCGCAAGCTCGCGAGGACGCCGTTTTCCCGTTCCACCGCGTTCGACGAGGCTTTGATGAAGTTGAGGATCGCGACCTGGCCGCCGTCGGGCAGCAGCTCCTTCAGGGCATCCCCTGCCTTTCTCCCCGCCTCGACATTGTCGGTGGCGATCAGGCTTTCGGCCTCATCCCCGTTGATGCCGGAATCGAGCAGGACGAGCGGAATGCCTTCGCTTCGGATTTTCCGGGCGACCGGAACGAGCCGCTCGTAGTCCGTGGCGGAGAGCACGATCGCTTTCGGGCGCAGGAGGATGGCCTGCTCGACGATCCGGATCTGGCCGTCGATGTCCTTTTCCCAGTCCGTGCCGTACACCTGGACCTCGGTTCCCAGCTCCTTGGCCGCCGCGTCCACTCCTTGCCTGACCGCCTGCCAAAATTCGATGCGCGGATCGATCGTCTTCGGAATAAAAACGATAGGTCCGTCTTGGGACAGCCACTTTGCCTGCACCCAGCGGACGCAGCCGAATGCGGCCGCGGACGCCAGGCCCAATACGAGGACAACCATCAAGACCGTTCTCCGTCTTCCGCTCAAGCGTCCTCTCCCCCTTTGCGAAACGGCACCTTCACCAGCACGACGGTCCCTTCCTCGATCTCGCTGTGAAATTCCAGCCCGTACTGCGGCCCGTAAAACAATTGAATGCGCCGCTGCACGTTCACAACGCCCACTCCCGTCCCGCCTTTATCGGCTTTCCATTCGGACAGCACCGAACGCACCTGCTCCGGCGTCATCCCGACGCCGTCGTCTTCGACCGTAAGCTCGAGCTGGCTGCCGGCCCGCCGGCCGGATATGACGATCTCCCCCTTCTCCGCCTTGTTCCGCATGCCGTGATAGATGGCATTTTCCACCAGCGGCTGCAGAATCACCCGCAAGATGCGGCAATCGCGCAGTTCGTCCGGGACGTCGATCCGGTAGGAAAAGCGGTTGCGGTAGCGCATCGACTGAATGGTCAAGTAATTTTCGATATGCTCGAGCTCGACGGAAAGCGGAACCTCCTCTTCCCCCTTGCCGAGGCTCGAACGGAACAGGCGCGACAGCGCCGTCGTCATTTTGACCACCTCCGCCATNTTGTTCGTCTCCGCCATCCAGATGATCGAATCGAGCGTATTGTACAGAAAATGGGGCTGGATTTGCGCCTGCAGCGCCTTGATCTCGCTGTTTCGCTTGATCTCCTCGTCGCGCAGCTTCTGCTCCATCAGTTCCTTGATTTTGGAGATCATCAGGTTGAACGTCCGGGCCAGCTTGCCGATTTCGTTCGTGCTGGTCACGTCGACGCGGATATCGAAGTTTCCTTTTTCGACCTGCTTCATATGCGCTTCCAGCCGCTTGAGCGGCCTTGTCATCGTAAAGGACAGAAAAACGGACAACCCCAGCCCGACGGCGAGGCAAAGACCTCCCCACAGCGCGGAAGAAAGCTGCATTCTCGTCTTGTCGCCGGCCAGTTCGTCCGGATAGGTGACGCCGACGATTTTCCAGCCGAAGTCCGTCGACCGGATCGTGTACCGCTTCCGCTCTCCGTCCTCGCCCGCGCTGATCGTCGTATCCGGCGACCGGAGAATAAGCGGGATGTCCTCGGTTTTCAGTTCCGTAAACATGATTTGCTGCTGGGGATGATAGATCAGCTCGCCGTCCGAGTTCACGATAAAGACGTATCCGCGCTTGCCGAGCTGAATCTGCCGGCACAGATCGTTGATCAAATTGTAGTTCAGGTCCACCAGCAGCACGCCGCTCGGATCGGACGGGCTTTTCCCCCTCAGTTCCCGGCTGAGCGAGATCACCCACCGGTACTCCTTCGGATACAGATGCTCGACGTGCGAAGCGGACAGGACGATCCCGCCCTCGGCATCGCGCGCCTTCCTGTACCACTCCTGCCCGATCAGCTCGTTGTAGTCTTTGATCGGCGCCCCCGTCCGGTCCGAGATGACCGCGCCGTTCGAGCCGACGAACAGCAGCGTCGCGATATCGGTCCGCGAGGCGACGATGGCATGAAAGAAATGTCCGATGCGCTGCGCCAGCAGATCGCTTTCCGGCGTCTTGAGCGTCGTGGACAGAAACCGCTGCAAGTCGCCGTTGTTCAGCGCCAGGGCGGAGATGCTTTCCATATTGTCGACGTAGGTTTGGATATTCGCATTCACCTGATCGATCAGGGTCGTCGCGTAGCCGACCGCCGTTTCGGTGACGGACGTGGTCGACAGCCGGTACGAGCTGTAGCTTTGAATCAGCGTCGTTCCAAGAATGAGCAGCGAAAACGCGAGCGCGATGTTGGTATGGATGCTTTTGAACTGGAACCAGCGCCTGCCCTTCACCCGGCTTTCCCTTCCTTCGCCGCCGCTCGGAATTCCTTGGGCGTCATGCCGACGTTACGTTTGAAAATAACGCTGAAATACTGCGGGTCCTCGTATCCGACCCGCTCCGCGATTTCGTACGTTTTGAGCGCGGTGCCGGCGAGCAGCTCCTTGGCCTTCTCCAGCCGGATTCGGGTCAGGTACTCGACAAACGTCTCTCCGCTGTACTGTTTGAACATGGCGCTGAAGTAGTTCATGCTCATGCAGGCTTTCTGGGCCGCGTGCTGCAGCGACAGGCCGGGGTCCGAATAGTTCTCCCGGATGAACGCCTCCGCCCGGCGAAGGTGGGAATGGGCCTCGTTGCTCCGGAGGCACTCCATCTGGCGAATGACCGCAAGCCCCAGGTCCGTCAGCCAGTCCTTGATGTCATCCAGCGTTTTCAGCGTCAGGATGTGCGCAAACGGGCGGGCCGCCTCGAACGCCTCCTCGCCGTAGCCGGTCTCCTCGATCAGGTTCATCACCGATACCAGAAACCGCTGGATCGAGGCGTAGCCTTTCTCGGCCGACGGCAGCGTCTCTTTCAACTGCTCGATCCACTCTGCGATACGCGCGGCGAACGCTTTCTCGTCGCCGGTCTTCATGGCCGAAATCAGCTTCTTTTCCCATTCGGCGTAACCGTTCCGGTGCCGGTTCCTCCCCTTTTCCACGTCGTCGATCGCGATGATGCGGTTTTTGCCCAGCAGGAAACGGTAATCGAGCGCTGAAATCGCTTCCAAATAGGAAGAAGACAGATTGGAAATCCGGTCGCGGATGCGTCCGATGCCGAACGATACGCGCAGCTTCAAATACTTTTCGATGCAGTAGGCGGCCTGCTCGGCGAGCGACTGGGCGGTGACGAAGCAGGTTTCGGGAGCGCCGGAGAACAGGATGGCGGTTTTTTCGTCTTTCGTGCCGAACACCAGCCCGCCTCCCTCCTGCCCGAAAATCTCCTGCACGATGTTGGCGGCCCCGAACCGGAGCAGCTCGCGCTCCGTCTCTTTGCCGCCGGTCGCCTCGCCCGCCGGTTCGTCGATGTCCATGACGAGGGCCAGATAAGCCGGCCCCTTCAGCGAAATGCCGAACATCCGGAATTTGCGCTCGATTTCTTCGCCGCTTACGGAGGTCGTCACCAAACGCTCCAGAAACTTTTCCCGCAAAAGCGGCAGGCTTTCGTTCAACTGCAGCCGAAGCCGCTGCAAGTCCTCCCGCCGCTCCCTTTCCTCGTCCAGCTCCCGCTTCAGCCTGGCCAGCAAATCGGAGAATTCCTGAAAGTTAATGGGTTTGAGCAAATATTCGTGCACTTTCAGGCTGATGGCCCGCTTGGCGTATTCAAAATCCTCGTACCCGGTCAGGATAACGGTCTTGATGTCGCGGTACCGCTCCCCGAGGCGTTTTGTCAGCTCAAGCCCATCCATGAACGGCATGCAGATGTCGGTGATGACCAGGTCCGGCGGACCGGCTTCCGCCGCCTCCAGCGCATCCTTGCCGTTGCCGAAAGCCCCGGCAAGCTCGAAGCCGAACGCGGCCCAATCGGTCTTCCCGATGATGCCTTCGCGAACCTCGTCTTCGTCGTCGATCAGGTAGATTCTGTACACTGCATCCCTCTCCCTTCGTACGCAGGATTTCCGATTCACCCAAAGTGTATAGCAATCCTCGGGCCGCTTGCCAGCGGAAGCATCTGGGCGCCGAAACGCCGAAGGGAGGTTGCCCCCTCGGGGACAACCTCCGGCCCAACGCCTGTACGGCGTCGCTTATTCGTACAGCATCGGTTTGATTGCGTCGGAGTCGATGTTGGTTTTGTCGTACCAGTAGAAGCCGGTATCGATCATTTTGTCCACCGGCTGGCCCTTGTAAGCCATATACGCGGCCTTGACGGCCCAGTAGCCGATGCCGATCGGGTCCTGCGTGATCGCGCCGGCCATCTTGCCGCTGCGAATCGCATCCATCTGCGCCTTGCCGGAATCGAAGCCGACGACGACGATGTCGTTGCGGTTCATCTCCGTCACGGCGTTGACGACGCCGATCGCGGAGCCTTCGTTGGAGCCGAAAATGCCCTTCAGATTCGGATGCGCCTGAATGATCGCTTTGGCCAGGTCCGTCGACTTCAGATGGTCGCCTCCGCCGTATTGGATGTCGACGATCTTGATGTCGGGATACTTGGATTCGATTTCGTTTTTGAAGCCGTCGCGGCGGTCGACGCCCGTCTTGCTCGTCTGGTCGTGCACGATCAGCGCGATTTCGCCTTTGCCGCCGATGAGCTCCGCCATTTTATCGGCGGCGAGCGCAGCGGCCTTCCTGTTGTCCGTGGCAGCCGTCGCCACCGGAATCTCGCTGTCCACGCCGGAGTCGAAGCCGACGACCGGAATGCCCGCCGCCTTCGCCTTCTCCAGCAGCGGGATGACCGCCTTGCTGTCGAGCGCCGCGAGCGCCAGCGCCTGCGGCTTCTTGTCGAGCGCCGCCTGCAGCATCTCGATCTGCTTGTCGACCTGCGCTTCGCTCTCCGGACCTTCGAACGTCACTTCCACGCCGAGCTCCTTCGCCGCTTTTTCCGAGCCCTGCTTGACCGCCTGCCAGAATTGATGCTGGAACCCTTTGGAGATGACCGGGATGTAGATTTTGCCCGAAGATGCGGAAGCCGANGCCCCCGGAGCCGAAGACGATGCCTCCGAGGAAGGCTGCGCGCTGCCGCTTTCCTTGGCGTTCCCGCCTCCGGAGCCGCATGCGCTCAGCGCGGACAGAATAAGCGCAAGTACAACCGCGATGCCAAGCCTTTTGCCTGCTTTCATTCGATTCTCCCCCTTAACGTCATCATGAACGTCTTTAATCATGGTTTGTATGGAACTCCTGAACCGGAGAACATACCATACACAATCGGAGCTCCGGCGCTTCCGTACCCGGCACCTTCCGTATTCGGCACACCCCTGCCTCGGGCGCTTCCCGGACCCGGGCATTTCCCGAATCCGGCGCGATTCCGCCCCGCTCCGTTACCCTTTGCGCCGGCGAATGATGTCGACGTACACCGCGAGCAGGACGACGCCGCCGATGATGACGGTCTGCCACTCCTGCGGGACGGACAAGATCCGCAGCCCGTTGGTCAGCACGCTCATGATCAGAGCGCCGATCACGGTGCCGAGGATCGAGCCTTTCCCCCCGCTCAGCGAGGTGCCGCCGATGACGACCGCGGCGATCGCCTCCAGTTCGTAGCCCTGGCCGAGCGCCGGCTGGGCCGAATTGAGGCGGGAAGCCATGATGATGCCGGCCACGCCGCTGAATACGCCCGTAATCGTATAAATGGCGAGCTTCCAGGCCCGGACGTTGATGCCGGACAGGCGGGCCGCCTCTTCGTTGCTGCCCAAGGCGAAGTTGTAGCGCCCGACGATGGTTTTGGTCAGAAGCAGGCTCGCCAGAATCGCCATACCGAAATAGATAAACACGGCATTCGGAATGGCAAGCCCCGGAATGAGCTTGGCGATCGAGCTTTCCATCGCGATCTTCGCGAAGGCGGGCGTATCGACGAAATAAATCGGCTTCGTGCCCGAGATGACGAGCGACAGGCCCTTGGTGATCATCATGACCGCAAGCGTCGCGATGAAGGGCGGGATTTTCAAGTAGGCAACGGCAAAACCGCTGACCGCCCCGCACAGCGCGCCCGCTCCGACCGCCCCCAGGATGCCGTAGGGAATCGGCATGCCGCCAAAGGTGATGATAACCCCGGCGATAACCGAGCAGAACGTCATGACGGTGCCGACCGCCAAATCGATTCCGCCCGTAATGATGACGAAGGTGGACCCGAGCGCCAGGACGCCGGTGACCGCCGTCGCGAGCAAGATGCCGATGATGTTGTCGAATTTGAAGAAATTCGCCGAAGACAGCGAGAAGAATACAACAAGCAATATCAGGCTGGCGAACGCGAGCAGCTTCTGCGCCGCCCCCGCCTTTTTCAACGCCGCTGTCCTGGACGTCGCAGATGCGGACAATTCCATGTTTCCCACTCCTCTTATGCCCCTCTTTGCGTGGCTAGCTTCATGATCGCCTCTTGCGTCGCGCCGTCCGCGCTCAGCTCTCCCGTAATCCGCCCCTCGCACATGACGAGGATGCGGTGGCTGAGCCTCAGAATCTCCGGCAGCTCGGAGGAGATCATGATGATCGACTTGCCGCGGGCGGCCAGCTCCTCCAGCAGGGCGTAAATTTCCGCCTTCGCCCCGACGTCGATGCCCCGGGTCGGCTCGTCGAAAATCAAGATGTCGCAGTCCCGCACGAGCCATTTGCCGATGACGACCTTCTGCTGGTTGCCCCCGGACAGAAACTTCACCGGCTGGAACACGCCCGGCGTTTTAATCCGCAGCGCGTTCACCTGCTCCTCCGCCGTTTTCTCCATCTCCTTGTCCCGCATCCATCCGGTCCAGCGCCTGAACCGGGAATACGAGGACACCGCAATATTCGTGCGGACATCCATCTCGAGCAGCAACCCGTATCGCTTCCGGTCCTCCGACAAGTAGCCGATCCCGAGCCGGACGGCATCGTGCGGATCGCGAATGCGCGCTTTGCGGCCGCGAATCACGATTTCCCCGGAATCGGGCCGATCCGCTCCGAATATGGCTCTTGCCACCTCGGTGCGCCCGGCGCCCATCAGCCCGGCAATGCCCAAAATCTCGCCTTTGTGCAGCCGGAAGCTGACATCCTTGACCGCATTGCCGCGGTTTAGCCCCTTCACCTCGAGCACCGTCTCCTTCGAGCCGGAGACCGGGACAGCTCTCGTCCGATCCTGCAATTCCCGCCCGACCATCATCGCAATGATCCGCTCGACGGGCGTTTCCTTCGTCGGCACGGTATCGATATACCGCCCGTCCCGCATCACGGTAATCCGGTCGCTGATTTCCTTCAGCTCCTCCATCCGGTGCGAGATGTAGACGATGCCCACCCCGCTCGCTTTCAACTGGCGGATCACCCGGAACAGCTCGACGATCTCGCTGTCGGTCAGCGCCGCCGTCGGCTCATCCATAATCAGTACCTCGGAGTGATGTGAAAGCGCTTTTACAATTTCGATCATCTGTTGCATCGCGACCGTCAGATCGGACACCTTCGCACGCGGATCGACCTTCAGGTTCAGTTGCCCCAGCCAATGGACCGCCCTGCGCTCCAGTTCCTTGTTGTCGAGCAGGAGCCCGAGCGCCTTGCGCGGCTCTCTGCCGATAAACAGATTCTGCGCCACGGTCAAGTCGGGAATAAGGTTCAGCTCCTGGTGGATGATGCCGATTCCCAACTGCTGCGCCGCCTTCGCGTGGGGAATGTCCACCTCCTGGCCCTTGTAAAAGATCGTTCCCGCGTCCTTCCGGTATACCCCGGTCAAAATTTTCATCAGCGTCGATTTCCCGGCGCCGTTCTCTCCGACAAGCGCGTGCACTTCCCCGGCTTCAAGTTCGAACCGGCAACCGGAGAGCGCCAGCACGCCCGGGAAGCGTTTTTCGATCCCTTCCATCCGTACAAGCGGCTCGCCCATCTCCTGCACCTCTAATCCGTTAATCTGGCTTCATTGTAGAAAACCGGCGGTGAAAAGAGAGTGGAAATATTTCCGGCGAACGTTGAAAAATTTACGAATGTACCGCCCGGGCGGTC